>Ga0209673_1001625_pt1 | contig 19511 bp, 19 predicted proteins | sample AraplaCol_mMS_r2_2_FD_184274 | JGI IMG/M metagenome (GOLD analysis project Ga0209673, IMG submission 184274) | Arabidopsis root microbial communities from North Carolina, USA - plate scrape MF_Col_mMS_r2 (SPAdes) (version 3) | ecosystem: Host-associated > Plants > Roots > Endosphere | place... | reverse complement strand
TGCGGGCGAGCCGCTGGCCGGTGGCCGGCTCGGCGGTCTCGAAATGCGCGCCGGCCGAAGCAGCAGTGAAACGGCTGCCGATGAAATGGCCGAAGCCTTCCGAATGGCGCGAGAGCCATTGGCGCGCGTCGGTGTCGCTCTCTGGCGCGGGGCCGTAGTCCATGGTGTCGAAATAGCGTGCGACGCTGCTGTTGCTGCTCATCGGGTCATCCGATCGGGTGGCGGTGGAAGGCCGAGTAGCGGCCCGTGACGTGGTGTTCCAGCTGGCGCTCTATGTCGGCCAGCAGGGTGGAGGCGCCGATGCGGAACAGCTCGGGCTCGAGCCAGGCGCGGCCCAGCTCTTCCTTCATGAGCACCTGGTAGTCGAGCGCGGTTTTGGCGGTGGAGACACCGCCGGCCGGCTTGTAGCCCACGCGAAAACCCGTGCGGGCCTCGTATTGCCGGATCATGCGCAGCATCACCAGCGTGACCAGCGGTGTGGCGTTCACGCCTTCCTTGCCGGTGGAGGTCTTGATGAAATCCGCGCCGGCCATCATGCAGACCATCGAAGCCTTGGCCACGTTGCGCAGCGTCTTGAGTTCGCCCGTCGCGAGGATGGCTTTCACATGCGCATCACCGGCCGCGAGGCGGAAGTCGCGCATCTCGTCGTAGAGCTTGCGCCACTGGCCGGTGAGCACGTGTTCGCGCGTGATGACGATGTCGATCTCGGCCGCGCCGTCGCGCACCGAGGCTTCGATTTCCTTGAGCTTGAGCTCGTGCGGAATCAGCCCGGCGGGAAAGCCCGTGGACACCGCCGCCACCGGGATGCCGGTGCCCGCGAGCGCATCGACGGCCGTGGCCACGAAGCGGTGATAGACACAGACTGCGCCGGTGTGCAGCGTGCGGTCCGCGAAGCCCAGCGCGGCCAACAGGTCGGAGCGCACCGGAGTGAGGGCCTTGGCGCAGAGCCTGCGCACACGCTCGGGCGTGTCGTCGCCGCTCAGCGTGGTCAGGTCGATGCAGCTGAGGGCCTTGAGCAGCCAGCCGGCCTGCGCGTCCTTCTTGACCGAGCGACGGCCGGGCAGCGTGCCCACGCGGCGTTCGGCGGCCGAGAGATTGACGCGGAGGTTGTCGAACCAGCCGGCATCGAAGGGCTGCGCCGTGTTGCGCGCGGCGGGGGGCGGTTTGTTGTCGGGCACCGGCGCGGCCGCGTTGGCGGCAGCCGAGGCCAAGGCGGCCGGGACAGGGCGTGCACGCACCGTGCCACTGGCACGAACGAGGGAAGTGGAGTTCATGGCGTGAAGGGCACGGGGGCGCGCAAGCGCCGCATGAGCGGCAGGCAGGCAGTGGACATGTCGTTGTCTCGGATCGGTTGTGCATGCCGACGATGCAGGACACGGGCGGCGTTCACGCAATGTTATTTCAATAACATTTAATGGCGCAAGATGTTTTTGAAATAACATTTGCAATACCCGATACTCAGGTCGTGGACCAGAGGAACCAGATCATGCGAAAGACCGCCGGCGCCGAGGCCCGGACCTTGCGACTTGCCAAGATGCAGGAGTTCGTCGAGGCCGGCGGACCGTTGCCGATCAAGCAGGCCGCCCAACGCCTGGACGTGACGGAAATGACGATCCGCCGCGACCTGTCGGCGGCCGATTCACCGCTCACGGCCCTGGGAGGCTACGTGCTGGCGACCATGCTGCAGGGCGGCGACAGGTACTCGCTCGACGAGGCCAGCGACCAGCACGCGGCGCACAAGCGCGCAGCCTGCGAGCGCGCCGCCGAATGGGTGCAGGCGCACGACAGCCTGTTCATCGACTGCGGCACCACCATGGTCCATTTCGCGGAGGCTTTGCCGCCTGACATACCGCTGAGCGTGGTGTGTTACTCCACGAACATTGCGTCGATCCTGAGCCGCCGGCCGAACACGCAACTGATGTTGATGGGCGGGCTCTACCACGCATCGTCAGCCACGTACTTCTCCGACGAGGGGCTGCAATATCTCAACCGGCTGGGTGTGAACAAGGCCTTCATTTCAGCCGGCGGACTGGACCTGGAGCGCGGCGCGAGCTGCTCCAATTTTCATGAAGTGCCGGTGAAGCAGGCCGCGATTCGCAGCGCGTCCGAGAGCTTTCTGATCGTGGACGAAAGCAAGCTCAATCGCTTGCGGCCGGCCTTCTTCAGTCCGCTCGTCGCGTTTGCACGCATCGTGGTGGGCGGGGCGCCTGCGCTGAGTGCGCGCAAGCAGTTCAAGGATTTGCCGATTGAGTTTGCGCGACCCGTGCATTCATAAGTTGCGATGCTTCAGCTATGGGACCACAGCTTGAGTCGGAAACCGGGGCTTGGGCGGGGCAGGTACCGTCGGCGCCCCATTGTGCCCACCCTTGATCGAGCGATGGTTGGGTGCCCTTGGTTCAATGTGCTGCGACAGACTTGCGACGACGGCTTTGCATCAGCATCACCGCGCCGGCCGGTGCGGGGCCGGGCCCCGTCAAGGTTGCGGTGCGCCTGGAAGCCTGGACCATCAAGCCGGTGGCGAACGACGGGCTTGCCGCACGCGTGCTCAAGAGAACCTACGTCGGCAGCACCGTCGAGTACACCTTCTCCAGAAGCTCGGAGAGAGCTTCGTGGTGTCGCCGAGGTCAAGCAGACGCTGGCTCAGGGCGCGCCCATGAGCCTTCACCCGGCCGACCACGGAGTTTCCGAGCGTGCCTTCGTCGGCGGCGAGGTGTACCGCCTTGCGTCGGCAACGTGGTTCCGTTCGGACCTCGTGTGCCGCACAATTTCGAGTTCGTCGCTGCTTCGAAATGTTGTCGAGCGGTTGGAGATCGACAGATGCTTGCAGCTCGAGGGTCGGAAGCCACAGGCTGACCGTCGGCTTGACATCCGGCCATTCCGCGGGTTCGATCACAATCTGTCTCGTAAATTGTTCCGTCATTCCGAAACAAATGCCTCTAGCGACGCGTAGGGCTCATTGTTCCGTAATATCGAAATTAATGTTGGATTTTAGGGTTTCGGTTTATAGTTTCGGAAAACCCGAAACAATATGGCCCGCACACTTCCTGAATTCCAGCACAACCTGAGTCCAACCGCTGCATCGCTCGAGCAACTCGGCAAACTCGTGCGAAATCGTCGCGCCGAGTCGCGCATGCGCATCGACGACGCTGCATCCCTCAGCGGAGTCTCGAGTGACGTGCTTTCGCGTTTGGAGAACGGCAAGCCGGTGACCGCGGACAAGCTCATGCTGGTGCTGGAGAGTCTGGGGCTGCGCATGCTCGTCGTGCCCAAGACCGACATTCCTGCCCTCGAAGCAGTGCTTGGCCTCGCTGCGAGCGAAGGTCGGTGATGGAAGGGTACATCCTGGGCGTGTACGCGGGAGCCGTGCGCGTCGGCACGCTGGGCTATGACCAGGCTCAGGACGCCTTCCAGTTCGACTACGACGCTGCCTGGCTGGCGTTGCCCAGCCGGTACCCACTCTCGCCGCTTTTGTCCTTGGAGGGCGGCGCGGCGCCGCAGGCCATCCGCCGTTTCCTGGAGAACCTGCTCCCGGAAGGCGAGGCACTGATTGTGGCGGCCAACGATGCTCGCGTGGCACGCAACAACGTCTTCGGGCTTCTTCGTCACCTCGGACACGAGACGGCTGGCGCACTGAGTTTCGTCGCTGCCGGCCAGGTGCCGGCTGAGCAGGAGCCACTGCGCCGGCACCTGCCATTCGAAGAGCTGCAGGCACGGATCGACAACCGCGCGAACGAACCTTTCAACCGGTGGGACGGCAAAGTGCGCATGTCCATCGCGGGGCACCAGGACAAGCTTCTGGTGGCCATCGAAGAAGACCAATTGTTCCTGGTCGACGGGGTGCAGTCGTCTACGCACATCCTCAAGCCGGAGCCTGCGCGCGAGGGAGCGAGGTTCATGGTGGCCAACGAGCATTTCTGCATGCAGCTGGCCAATCGCATCAGCATGCGGCGCTGGAAGGCGCCTAGTGCCGCGCACGTGAGCATCCTGCGGGTTCCGTCGCCGGTCTTGTGCATCGAGCGATTCGACCGCCGCAGGACGCCGGACGGTGTCGAGCGGTTGCACATCATTGATGGGTGCCAGGCGCTGGATTTGTCGGTGAGTGCAAAGTACGAGCGTAACGTGGGGGATCGACCGGAGGTACGGCACATTCGCAATGGAGCCAGTTTCGAAAAGCTCGGCACGCTCAGACGCGGTTTCGTCGAACCGGCGCTGGGGATGCAGCGCCTGGTCCTTTGGGCGTTCACGACTCTGCTCTTGGGCAACAGCGATTCACACGGCAAGAACATCTCGTTCTTCGTCAACCGCACAGGGCTGACTCCGACGCCGCTGTATGACCTGGTGAGCGTCGTGCAGTACGCGGCGTTCCATCACGACCTGGCGATGGCATTCGGGGATGAGTTCGAACTGGAAGCAGTGCGCTCGTTCGCGCTTGCAGACTTCTGCGTGCGCATGGGCATTGAGCGCAGGTACTTCGCACGCGAGCTGACGCGACTCTGTGAATTCGCACTTCAAGAAGCGCCTGCGCAAGCGGCGGACCCCGCGTACATGGGCGAGGAAGTCGCTTTCGTGCAGGGCCTTGCTCAGTTCGTGGCCACCCGAGCGGAGGCCTTGTTGACCATGGCGCGCGACATCCCGAAATTCACTGCGGACAATTTTTAGTCGTCGACCTCGCAAGACTTAGCGCAGCCGCTTTTTGCAGCACTGCCAGTGGGCAGAATGCGCGCGCGGCGGGCCCCGGAGTGAGGATGAATGAGCCCGAACTGCAAGAACTAGAGAGACAGTCCATCTGAGGCTTGGACGCTTCATGCTTCGAGTGCAGCGATACGAGATGCTGCTGAAGGCCTTGGTCATCGAGCCCACCGAAATTCGTGAATAGTCCGCGAGAACGTTGCTTGAATCACTTGCAAGAGCGTCAGCAATTCGTCGACCCGCCTCGGTCCCTGCAAGAGCGTGACGGACGAGCGTCTTTCTGTCGGCCTCCCTGGCTGCCGATGATCGCGAGGGTCAATTTTCGGCGGCAATCACTCTGCTTGAATCAAACACCGAAGGCGGCAGCGTGACGGGCTACATTGCGCACCATGGATCGCCTTGAAAACATAGAGACATTCGTACGCGTCGCCGAGACCCAAAGCTTCGCGGAAGCGGCTCGGCAAATGCGTGTTGCAAAGTCGGTCGTGACGAGCCGGATCAAGCAACTCGAAGACTACGTGGGCGCGCCACTGTTTCACAGGAGCACGCGGATGGTCCGCCTGAGCGACGTCGGGCAAGCCTTCCTGGGTGATTGCGTCGGCCTCATCGGGCGCGCCAACGATGTGTTCGACCAGATGCGAGGTGCGCGTGCGGGGCCGTCAGGCGTGCTTCGCATCCATGCGTTGACGGGCTTCGTATTGGGTCACTTCGCCTCCTTGCTCAAGGAGTTTCAGGTGACCTATCCCGACATCCGCCTGGAGCTGATCGTCAGCGATGTGGTCGTCGACCCCGTCAAGGCAGGGGTGGACTGCGCGCTCCAAATCTTTCCCGCCGCTTCCACCGAGTTGGTCTCGCGACCTCTGTTTCCGGTCAGGCGCGTGTTTTGCGCCACCGCGCAATACCTGCGCGCGGCGGGTTCGCCCGAAAGCCCGCGTGATCTCCACAAGCACGCCCTTGGCCTCTACTCGGGCTATCCGACGCGGGATCGCTGGACGTTCCGCCATGGCGAGGAAGAAGTGACGCTCTACATGAACGCGGCACTGTTGAGCAACAGCGTGCACCTGCTGCGCGAGTACGCGCTCGAGCATGCGGGAATCGTCTGCCTGCCCACGCTGGTGGCCGGCGAGGCGATCCTCAACGGCGAGTTGCAGGTCGTCCTGCCAGATCATCAACTGTCTTCGTTCTCGCTCAGCGCCGTCTACGCGAGCACGTCGCGCAATGCCTTCAAGCTCAAGCTCTTCATCGAGCACATCGCTGCCGCCTTCAGCCGCGTGGCGCCATGGGATGCACGCTTGATCGAGCGCGGCATGCTGCCGCCGACGTTCTTCTCCGACTGAGCGTTTCCGGGGGTTTACCCGCACCATTGACCGGATTTTCCGAACAATGCGGCGGGCGTTTGGTGCCTACCGCGACGCTTCGTTGCTGCCTACAGTTCATACATCCGCAGCACATGCTGCGTCCTTGGACTTCAGCAGGAGACACCCACCCATGACTGCCACCGCCTACCAGACCCGGTTCGGGTCGCTCAAGAACTTCGAGAAGGGGCGCGTCGAGCCGATCGCCGACGACGTGCGCCACTATGCGTTCTCGAACTGTTTCGAAATTGCGAGCAACAGCAAGCCGTACGAAAAGGTCGTGTTCGGGCAGAACCAGATCTACGTGCTCGAGACGCTGCGCGCCGAGGGCAACTCGCCCTGGTACACCTGCGCGCATGACGAGTTCGCGCTCGTGATGGACGGGACGGTCGAGGTGCACCTGGTGCAACTCGACGCGGGCCAGGCCGTGGCCGACGCCGACAAGAACGGTGCGGTGCTCGTGCGCGGTGAGCCCAAGGGCAAAAAGATGGGCTGGATGAAGCTCTCGCGTGGCCATCAGGGGCTGCTGCCCAAGAACACGGCCTACCAGTTCCGCGCGCCGGGCGAGCCCGGTGTGATCGTCCTGCAAAGCTGCAAGGGCGACCTCTCGGTCGAGAAATGGGCCGACATCTGCCAGACGCACTGAGCCACCAAATCCTGGAGACGCCATCATGAACGCACCCGCAGAACTCGCCAAGGTCATCGCATCGCAGCCGAATGCTTCGCTTGGCTACAAGGATTTTTCGCTCGGCAGCTTCGGCTTTCGCCGGGACGAGTACTTTGTCCACATCACCTGGAGGACGCGCGACGGCCGGCCGATGAGCCACACCATGGACGCCGGCAGCTACCTGCGCGCGCTGATGCGCGACGTGGCCTGGGGCTTCTTCTACGGCTGGGTCAATTTCGACCATGTGTTCGGCACGGTCAACCACTATCAGTCGGTCGACCTGTATGCGGGCAGCTTCAACGGCACGATGAAAGAGGCCGGCATCGACCTGCTGGAGAACTTTCCGACCGCGCAGATCCGCGCCACCTTCGAAGCCATGCTCGACGACTGGACCAACGAGACCTTCGATCCGTTCGCGGCGCCGCAGGAAACCGGCTCGCCCTACGGGCGCAAGAATGGCAACAACACCGCCAAGGTGACGCGCGCGCGTGAACTGGCCACGCGCTGCGTCGGCCTCAAGGGGGACTTGAATCTGCGCAGCGACGCGAGCGGCGCGCCGGTCAACCGCGCGTTCGCCGATGTCTCCCAGGAGCAGCCCGAGCTGCACCCGGAGCCCGGCTTCGAGAACGAGGTGCATGCCTTCAGCCTGTTTGGCTTCCTGAGCCGTTCGCAGGTGACCTGGAACCCGAGTTTCACCTCGGTGGTGAAGCACAGCTTCATGTGCCCGACCACCGAAGAGCACATCCTGCCGATCATCCATGGCAACGACCGCGTGGAGTGGTTCTTCCAGATGACCGACGAGATCCACTGGGACTGCGCCGACAAGAACACCGGCAAGCCGATGGCCCGCGTGATCATGAAGGCCGGCGACATGTCCGCCATGCCGGCCTATTGCCGCCACCAGGGCTTCAGCCCGAAGCGCTCGATGCTCCTCGTCTGGGAGAACGGTTCGCCGACGCTGGTCTACGAGATCCAGAAGGGCGAGAGCCCCGAGGTTCCGGTTCAGTTCTGACAAGCCCGCGGCCCAGCCGGCCGCACCACGAAAGCCATTCATGAATCTCGCGGACCTCCAGGCCGCGGTGGGCATCGTCACGCCCATTCGCCACCAGCTCTTCATCGACGGGCGTTTCGTCGACGCCGAATCGGGCGAGACGCTGGCCACGCTCAATCCGCACGACAACTCGACCATCGCCGACGTCGCGCTCGCAGGCAAGGCCGACGTCGACAAGGCGGTGGCCGCAGCGACCCGCGCTTTCCCGGCCTGGAGCCGCATGGCGGCGGCCGACCGCGGCCGCATCCTGCTGCGGCTGGCCGACCTGATCGAGGCCAACGCCGAAGACCTGGCCCGCCTTGAATCGCTGGACACCGGGCATCCGGTGCGCGATTCGCGCGCGCTCGACGTGCCGCGCACCGCCGCGTGCTTTCGCTACTTCGGCGGCATGGCCGACAAGTTCCAGGGCGAGACCATCCCGGTCGAGGCCGGCTTTCTCAACTACACGCTGCGCGAGCCGGTCGGAGTGGTCGGCCAGATCGTGCCGTGGAACTTCCCGCTGATGTTCACCAGCTGGAAGATGGCGCCGGCGCTCGCCGCCGGCAACTGCATCGTGATGAAGCCGGCGGAGATCACGCCTTTGACGTCGCTGCGCATCGCCGAGCTGATGCAGGAAGCCGGCCTGCCCGATGGCGTCGTCAACATGGTGCCGGGCATCGGCAGCGTGGTGGGCCAGTACATCGCCGAGCATCCGGGCATCGCGAAGGTCGCGTTCACCGGCAGCACGGCCACGGGGCGCCGCGTCGTGCAGGCCAGCGCGGGCAACCTGAAGAAGGTGCAGCTCGAGCTCGGTGGCAAGGGGCCGAACATCGTGTTCGAGGATGCGTTCCTGCCGGCCGCCATCAACGGCAGTGCCTGGGCCATCTTCCACAACCAGGGGCAGGCCTGCATCGCCGGCTCGCGGCTGGTGTTGCACGAGAAGATCGCCGATGCGTTCCTCGACAAGTTCATTCCGCTGGCGCAGTCGATCCGCCTCGGCAACCCGCTGGATCCGGCCACCGAGATGGGCCCGCTCACCAGCGCCCAGCATAGCGAGCGCGTGCTCGCCTATGTCGATGTCGCCACCGCACAGGGCGGCGAGCTACTCGCGGGCGGCAAGGCGCCCGGCGGTGATCTTGCGCGGGGCTGCTACGTCGAGCCGACCATCGTGCGCGCGCGGTCGTACCGCGATCGTGTGGCGCAGGAGGAAGTGTTCGGCCCGTTCGTGACGGTGCTGACCTTCAAGGACGACGCACAGGCCCTGGAGATCGCCAACGGCACCGAGTACGGCCTGGGCAGCGGGCTGTGGACGTCCAACCTGCAGCGCGCGCACAAGATGGCGCACGACCTGCACGCCGGCATGGTCTGGATCAACAGCTACAAGCGGGTCAATCCCGGCTCGCCGTTTGGCGGCGTGGGCCAAAGCGGCTATGGCCGCGAAATGGGCTTCGACGCGATGCGCGAGTACACCCAGGTCAAGAGCGTGTGGGTCAACGTCGACGCACAGATTCCGCCGCACTTCAAACGCTGACATCTGAAACGAGACACCTATGATCTCCAGCATCTTTCGCTACCTGACCACCTGCGCGCTGCTTCTTTGCGCGGCGGCTCCGATCCAGGCACAGACCTGGCCGATCAAGCCAGTGCGCCTCGTGGTGGCGTTCCCGCCCGGAGGCATCGTCGACAACGTGGCGCGCCAGATCCAGCCGCGGCTGCAGGCGGCGCTCGGCCAGCCCGTGATTATCGACAACCGCGGCGGCGCCGGGGGAACGGTGGGCTCGATGGAGGTCGCGCGCGCCGCACCTGACGGCCACACCCTGCTGATGGTGTTCGACAGTTATGCGACCTATCCGCTGGTCTATCCCAAGCTCGGCTTCGATGTCGCCAAGGATCTGCAGCCGGTCACGCAGATCGCGAGCAACCCGCTGGTGCTGGTGGTCAATCCCAAGGTGCCTGCCCCTGATTTCAAGAACTTCGTGGCGCTGCTCAAGTCGCAGCCCGGGCGCTACAACTACGCCAGCGTCGGACCCGGTTCGAGCAACCATTTGACCGCCGAACTGTTCAAGGCCGTGAGCAGCACCTTTGTCACGCACATTCCTTACCGCGGCGGTGGCCCGGCCCAGCAGGACCTGCTGGGCGGGCAGGTCGAGATGATGTTCCTGTCAGCCGTGCTGGCGCAGCCGAACGTCAAGGCCGGCAAGCTGCGCGCGCTGGCGCAGACCGGGGCACGGCGCGTGAGCGCCTACCCGGACACGCCGACCGTCGCCGAAAGCGGCTACCCCGGCTTCGAGGTGAACTCGTGGGTCGGCCTGCTGGCCCCGGCCGGCACGCCGCGCCCGGTCATCGACCGTCTCCAGGCGGAGGTGCGCAAGATCGTCACCGATCCGGCCTTTGCCGCGCACCTGCAGGAGCAGGGCCTGACCGGCATCGCCAGTACGCCCGAGCAGTTCGCGGCGGCGCTCAAGATCGAGCAGGACAAGTGGACGCGGCTGGTGCGCGAGCGCCAGCTCAGCCTTGAGTAGGGCCGGGCCATGACCGTGCGCGACTTCATCCATACCAGCCAGCCGCAGCGCGTGGTGTTCGGCGCGGGTTCGCTGCAGCACCTGGCGCGCGAGATCGACGCGCTGGGCGCGCGCCGCGCGCTGGTGCTCAGCACGCCCGAGCAGCGAGCCCAGGCCGAGCGTGTGGCCGACATGCTGGGTGCGAAGGCCGCGGGCGTGTTCGACCGTGCCGTGATGCATGTACCGATCGAGACCGCCCGCGAGGCGCGCGAGGTTGCCAGGCGCCTGGGCGCGGACTGTGCCGTGGCGATCGGCGGCGGCTCGACCACGGGACTGGGCAAAGCCATCGCGCTCGATTCGGGATTGCCGATCCTGGCCATTCCGACCACCTATGCGGGCAGCGAGATGACGCCGATCTACGGGCTCACCGAAGGCGGCCTGAAGAAGACGGGCAAGGACTTCCGCGTCCTGCCGCGCACCGTGATCTACGACCCCGAGCTGTCGCGCACGCTGCCGGTGGGTCTCTCGGTGACCAGTGGCATCAATGCCATCGCACATGCGGCCGAAGGGCTCTACGCGCAGGACAGCAACCCTGTGATGGATCTGATGGCGCAGGAGGGGATCGCGGCGCTGGCGCGGGCGCTGCCGGCGATCCGGGCCCGGGCCGACGACATCGAGGCGCGCGGCGACGCGCTCTACGGGGCCTGGCTCTGTGGCAGCGTGCTCGGCAACGTCGGCATGGCGCTGCACCACAAGCTGTGTCACACGCTGGGCGGCAGCTTCAATCTGCCGCATGCCGAGGTGCACACCATCGTGCTGCCGCACGCACTGGCCTTCAACGCCGCGGCTGCGCCGCAGGCCATGGCGCGCATCGCCAGGGCGCTGGGCACGCCGGCGGCTCCACAGGGGATGCAGGATCTGGCCCGCCAGAACGGCGCGCCGGTCGCGTTGCGCGACATCGGCATGGAGGAGGCCGGCCTGGACAGCGCGGCCGACATCGCGGTGCGCAACCCCTACTGGAATCCGCGGCCCTTCGGCCCACCAGAGCGCGACGTGATCCGCGCGCTGCTCCAGCGCGCCTGGGCCGGCGAGCCGCCGGGTTGATCCCCCCAGTTTTTCCGGCAAATCCAACGAGAAGGAGACATCCATGACGCTCAATCGCAGACAGTTCACTCAGGCCGCGGCCGCGTGGGCCGCCGCCGGCACCGCGCCGCTGGCGTTCGCGGCCGACACGCTCAAGATCGGCTACGTGTCGCCCCAGACCGGCCCGCTCGCACCGTTCGGCGAAGCCGACAAATGGGTCATCGAGCAGATGAAAACAGCGTTCAAGGACGGCATCAGTGTCGGCGGCAAGAAGTACGCGGTGCAGATCGTTCTGAAAGACAGCCAGTCCAACCCGAACCGCGCCGGCGAGGTCGCCAACGACCTGATCCTCAAGGACAAGGTGGCGCTGATGCTGACGGCCGGCACGCCCGAGACCGCCAATCCGGTCAGCGATGCCTGCGAACTCAACGAGGTGCCCTGCGTGTCGAGCGTGGTGCCCTGGCAGCCCTGGTTCTTTGGCCGCAAGGGCGACCCGGCCAAAGGCTTCAACTGGACGTACCACCTGTTCTGGGGCCTGGAGGACGTCATCGGCGCTTTCACCAGCGGCTGGAAGACCGTTGCGACCAACAAGAAGGTCGGCGGCCTGTTCCCGAACGATGGCGACGGCAACGCCTGGGGCGACAAGGAGCTGGGTTTTCCGAAGCCGCTCTCGCAGATGGGCTTCACGCTCACCGACCCCGGCCGGTTCCAGAACGGCACGCAGGATTTTTCCGCGCAGATTGCGGCGTTCAAGAAGGATGGCATCGAGATCGTCACTGGCGTGGTGATCCCGCCCGATGCCAAGACCTTCCTGACCCAGGCCAGGCAGCAGGGCTTCAAGCCCAAGGTCATCACGCTCGGCAAGGCATTGCTGTTCCCGGGCGCGATCGAGGCGCTCGGCGATCTCGGGCATGGCCTCTCGACCGAGGTGTGGTGGAGCCCGTCGCACCCTTTCACCTCGAGCCTGACCAAGCAGAGCGCCAAGGCGCTGGCCGAGGCCTACGAAGCGGGTACCAAGAAGCAATGGACGCAGCCGATCGGTTTTGCACACGCGCTGTTCGAAGTGGCGTCCAACGCACTGTCGCGCGCCAAGTCGCTGAAGCCGGCCGACGTGCGCGATGCCGTCGCCGCCACCTCGATCGATTCCGTGGTGGGGCCGGTGAAGTGGGGCGCCCCTGGCCCGATGAAGAACGTCAGCAAGACGCCGCTCGTGCTCGGCCAGTGGAACAAGGGCAGCAAGTACAAGGTCGAGCTGACCATTGTCAACAACGAGTTGGCTACGAACATCCCCACCGGCGGCACGCTGAAGCTGCTCTGACATGGCGCTTCTCGCTCTTCATGGGGTCAGCAAGGCCTACGGCGCGCTCAAGGTCACCGACGGCATCACGCTGGCGGTCGACGAGGGCGAGACGCTGGGCATCCTCGGGCCGAACGGCGCGGGCAAGACGACGCTGTTCAACCTGATCTCGGGCGACGTGCGCGTGGACGCCGGCCGCGTGGAGTACGAGGGGCGCGACGTCACCGGCCTCAAGCCGCACCAGCGCTGCCATGCAGGCATCGGGCGCAGCTACCAGGTGCCGCAGCCGTTCGGCAACATGAGCGTGTTCGAGAACCTCGTGACGGCCGCCTGCTTCGGCGGAAAGCAGCGCGAGCGCGAGGCCTGGCAGACCGCCCACGAAGTGCTGGAGCAGACCGGACTCATGCCGCATGCCAACCGGCCGGCCGGCGGCCTGACGCTGCTCGATCGCAAGCGGCTCGAGCTGGCGCGGGCACTGGCCACACGGCCCCGGCTGCTGCTGCTCGACGAGATCGCGGGCGGACTGACCGAACACGAAGCCCGTGTGCTGGTCGACGAACTGCGGCGCATCAAGGCACGCGGCGTGACGATGATCTGGATCGAGCACGTCGTGCACGCGCTGCTGTCGCTGGCCGACCGGCTGTTCGTGATCAACTTCGGCCAGAAGCTCGCCGAGGGCGAGCCGCAGGCCGTCATGGCCAACGCCGAGGTGCGGCGCGTGTACATGGGGATGGAAGCATGACCCGGCTGCTGGCAACCCGTGGCCTGCAGGCCTTCTACGGCGACGCGCAGGCGCTGTTCGGCATCGACTTCGAGCTTGCGAAGGGCGAGCTCGTCGCCATCATCGGCTCCAACGGCGCCGGCAAGTCGACGTTCCTCAAATGCCTGACCGGCCTGGTGCGCGCACCGCGCACGGCGATCGAGTTCAAGGGCGAAGCGATCGGAGGAATTCCCGCGGGCGAGATCGTGCGACGCGGACTGGCGCTGGTGCCGGAGGGCCGGCGCCTGTTTCCGAGCCTGAGCGTGGAGGAGAACCTTCTGATGGGAGGCCTCACGCAGCGGCCGGGCCCGTGGAACCTGCAGCGCCTCTATGCGCTGTTTCCGATCCTGGCCGAGAAGCGGCAGCTTCCGGCTACCTCGCTTTCGGGCGGCCAGCAGCAGATGGTGGCGCTCGGTCGCGCCCTGATGAGCAACCCCGAGGTGCTGCTGTGCGACGAACTGTCGCTCGGGCTGGCGCCGATCGTCATCCGCGAGATCTACGCTGCCATGCCTGCCATCACCGGCGAAGGCATGACGGTGGTGATCGTGGAGCAGGACGTGACCATGGCGCAACGCGTGTCGCAGCGCATCTACTGCCTGCAGGAGGGCCGCGTCTCGCTGCAGGGGCGCTCCGACGCGTTCACGCGCGAGCAGATCTCGCAGGCCTACTTCGGCCTCTGAACCGGGCCCGACACCATGATCGAAACCCTTGTCCAAGGCCTGCTGCTCGGCGGCCTCTACACCTTGTTCGCACTTGGCCAGTCGCTCATGTTCGGCGTGATGCGGCTGACCAACACGGCGCAGGGCGACTTCATCATCCTGGCCGCGTTCGCCGCCATCGGCGGCATCGCGTTGACGGGCGGGGCGCCCGGGCTGGTCGCGCTGGCCGTGCTGCCGCTCGCTTTCGGCTTCGGCTATGCGCTGCAGCGCTACGTGCTCAACGGCACGCTGGGAAAGGATCCGCTGCCTTCGCTGGTGGTGACCTTCGGCCTGTCGATCGTGATCCAGAACCTGCTGCTCGAGGTGTTCTCGGCCGACCCGCGCGCGATCGAGATCGGCGGGCTCGCCACGCAGGGCGTGGAGGTGGGCGACGCGCTCTCGCTTGGCGTGCTGCCGCTGGTCGTGCTGGCGGTGGCGGTGGCCGCGACCGCGGCACTGCAGTGGCTGTTTGCACACACGGCGTTGGGCCGCTCGTTCCGGGCCGTGTCGGACGACCGCGAGATCGCCGAGCTGATGGGCCTGGACGCCCGAAAAGTCTATGCGCTCGCGACCGCCATCGCCTTCGTGCTGATCGCCATCGCCGGCGTGCTGCAGGGCATGCGCACCACCGTGTCGCCGTCGGACGGGCCGCTGCTGCTGCTGTTCGCGTTCGAAGCCGTGATCATCGGCGGCATGGGCTCGTTCTGGGGCACGCTGGCCGGCGCCATGATCCTCGGGCTGACCCAGCAGATCGGCTTCCGGCTCGATCCGGGCTGGGGCATCTGGTTCGGGCACATCGTTTTTCTGGCAGTGCTGGTGCTGCGCCCGCAAGGCCTTTTTCCGAAGACGAAAGGCTAACCATGGGCAACGACATTGCAATGACGAACCCCGCATTCGACGTGGCACGCGGCAACCGCGCCAGCCATACCGCGCTGGCGATCGGTGCGGCGCTCGTGCTGCTGGCGGCCAGCCTGCCCTGGTGGGGCGAGTCGAGCTGGATGCGCGAGTTCGTCGAGATCGCCTGCTATTTCATCTTCGCCATGATGTGGAACCTGCTCGCCGGCTACGGCGGCATGGTGAGCATCGGGCAACAGGCCTTCTTCGGATTCGGCGGCTACGTGATGCTGATGCTGGGCAACTTCGCGGGGGTCAATCCGTTCGTCGCGATCCCGCTGGGCGCATTCGCGGCCGCGCTGGTGGCAGTGCCGGTGTCGTTCGTCGCGTTCCGCCTGTCGGGCGGCTATTTCGCGATCGGCACCTGGGTGATTGCGGAAGTGTTCCGGCTCTCGTTCGCCAATGTGTCGGCGGTAGGCGGCGGCTCCGGCACCACGCTCACCGCCTTGCGCGGCATCGAGAAAGCCACGCGCGAGAGCGTGACCTACTGGATGGCGCTGGCCTGCGTGGTCGCGGCCATTGCGCTGGTGTACCTGTTCCTGCGCAGCAAGCGCGGCCTGGCACTGCTGGCGATCCGCGACAACGAGGTCGCGGCGGAGTCGCAGGGCGTGCCGGTTCAACGCATGAAGCTCGCGGTGTACGTGGTGGCAGCGTTCGGCGCCGGGCTGGCCGGGGCGCTGTACTTCGTCGGCAACCTGCGCATCAGCCCCGATGCGGCCTTCAGCGTCAACTGGTCGGCCTTCGCGATCTTCATGGTGGTGATCGGCGGCATCGGCCGCATCGAAGGCCCGCTGGTGGGCGCGCTCATCTTCTGGGCGCTCAACAAGTTCCTGAGCGACTACGGCACCTGGTACCTGCTCGGGTTGGGCTTGCTCGCGATCGTCGTCACGCTGTTCTTCAAGCAGGGCCTCTGGGGCTATGCCCAGCAGCGCTGGGGCTGGTCGCTGTTTCCGACCCAGCGGAAGCTGGTTCGGCCCGACGCCTGAACGCTGCCGTTGCGATCCCGAACCATCCGTCACCACAAAAGAGGCATCCATGCGGAATATCAACGAGAACACCATCACACCCGCGGTACTCGCGAGCCTCGCAGGCTGCCCTGATCCCCGGCTTCTGGAGGTCTTGTCGGCGCTGGTGCGCCACATGCACGATTTCGCGCGGGAGGTGAGGCTGACGGAGGCGGAATGGATGGCGGGAATCGAATTCCTGACCGCGACCGGACAGAAGTGCGACGGCAAGCGGCAGGAGTTCATTCTGCTGTCGGACACGCTCGGCCTGTCCACGCTGAACGTCGCGCTCAATCACGCCAAGGGTTCGCAGGCGACCGAGGCCACGGTGTTCGGTCCTTTTCACGTGCCCGGCGCACCGGAATTCGAACTCGGCGATGACATCTCCGGCGGCGCGGCCGGCGAACCGCTGTTCGTGCAGGCCACGGTTCGCGGGCCGAAGGGCGAGCCCATCGCCAACGCGAAGGTGGACGTCTGGCAGGCCGATGCCGAAGGGTTCTACGACGTTCAACGCGCAGAGCTCTCGGCGGCGCAAGGCCGGGGCGTGCTGCGCACGGACGCCTCAGGCCGGTTGTGGTTTCGCGGTGTGATGCCGGTGGCCTATCCCATTCCCACGGACGGCCCGGTTGGGCGCATGCTGAACGCGACGGCCCGCCACCCCTGGCGGCCTGCGCATGTGCACTTCATGATCGTGGCGCCGGGCTATGAAACCCTGATCACCCACGTCTTCAGCGATGGCGACCGATACCTCGACAGCGATGCCGTGTTCGGCGTTCGCAGTTCGCTGATCGGCGATTTCGTCCGCCATCCGCCGGGCAAGGCACCTGATGGCAGCGAGCAATCAACTCACTTCCACGTGCTCGACTTCGACTTCGTATTGGAGCTTGTGGTGCAAACGAGCAGGCAGGGCGATGCCCGGATCATATGAAGCCGACACGTCACTTCGTCATCTTCTCCACGGATCGGCCTGGCACGGAGTCTCTCCGACAAGAGAATCGCGAGCGGCACCGCGCATACATCAGGCAGCCTGATGCGAATGGCGTTACAGCGGTTCTTGGGGGGCCAACTTTGGACGCGGCGGGTCAGATGAACGGCACCATGCTCGTTGTCGTGGCTGAAGACGAGACTGCCGCAAGAGCTTTTTTTGCCTCGGATCCCTATGTGGTGAGCGGGCTGTTTGGGGAAGTAATAGTCCGAGAGTGGAGTTGGGGGCTCGGCCGCGATGAGTTGAAGCCGCTTGGCATCTCAGGCGTAAGCCCAGCCGCGCCTCAACGTCTGTGATGGCGCCTCGCCGAATTGCCTTCGATACGCCCCGGCAAAGTCCCCGACATGGGTGAAGCCGTACTCGAGAGCGATGTCGGCCACGCGAATTCCGCCGCGGCTCGGCTTTTGCAGCGCGCCCCGCGCCGCTTCCAATCGTCTTTCTCGCAGCCACGTCATCGGACCTACACCGTGGCAAGACTGAAAGGCGGCGAACAGCGTGCGGCGAGACACGCCGCATTCGATGCAAAGCTCGTTCACCGAAACGTGGGCTCGCAGCCGCCGCAGCATCAGCTCCTCGGCCTGCCTGACAACCCGCAGCGAAGCTGTGCAGGTTGCATCTGCATGGAGCGCGGACTGCTGGTTGTGGGCATGCTGGGTCAGCAGAAGCGATGCCAGAGCGTCAGCCAACGATCCTTGCGCAAATTGCCGCGCCTTGCCGGCAAGCGGGAGCGCCGACGCCATGCCGGCCAGGGCGACGATGCCGTGCCACGCCTGGGTCAGCTGCGGTCGCGCGGGCAGGGGCATGTCGAAAACCAAGGGTGCCGTCAGCGGCCGCCCGGTCAGCCCCTGCCAGGCATCTGCAATCAATGAGCTATCAACGCGGATCAGCAGTTGGTCATATCCCTCGTGCACTTCCATCGAGAAGGCGCGAACTGGACTGAACACGCCCGGACTCTGCGCAGCCAGCTGATGCAATTCGCCGCCCTGGCGTACTTGCGCGGCTCCTCGAGTCGGCAGGCTGATCAGGTAGTAGCCCTGCAAGGCCTCTGATACAGGTTGGAGCGAAACACGCGCTCCCCAGCGTGTGCGGTTGAATGACACCGGCCCCATTGGCGCGCAGTCGAGCGTGCCATGGAACACATCGTCGCGCCGCATCCGCTGAAGCCGGATTTCGCCAAAGAACGGCGCGGTTTGCAGGGGAGATTCGTCGACATCGTGGCTGTCCGCCACACGGAAGCCCTGCAGGCTTGTGCCTCCATGATCGAACTCGATGGGAGGGAACGGTGTGATGGAGCTCACTGGAAACGACGATGGTTCGGCAGCAGTCGACTCACAAGAGGGTAATCCCAATTCGATGATTTGCTTGCACGCAATCCGCTGAATTGCGCTGAGGCAGTAGGGCCAATGCCGCACACCACCGATGCTCCAGAGCCTATTCCACGGAGACATCGCGATGCTTCTTTCTCGACGCGCCATCATTTCATCTGCCCTTGCAGCCTCGGGCGGGGCCCTGGCCGGCTGCTCCGGAACGCAGGCAGAACCGGCGCGCGTGCTTGCGCCAAAAAGCCCGTTCCTGCTGGTTCACGGCGCTTGGCACGGCAGCTGGTGCTGGGGCAAGATCAGCCCAATGCTGGCCGCCGCCGGCCACCCGGTGCTGGCGATCGACTTGCCGGGGCATGGCCTCAATGCGGCATTTCCGGCGGCGTTCGACGTGCAGCCCCGCACGGCGGCGCTGGCAACTGAACCCTCACCGGTCGCGGGTATCACTTTGGCCGACTACGCTCGGGCCGTGGCCAATGCCGTCGAATCCCTGCTGGCCGCCGGCTTCTCGGCGCCGATCGTCGTGGGTCACAGCATGGGCGGCGGTGCAATGCATGCTGCCGCTGAACTGCTGGGCCCAGGGAAGATTGCGCGCCTGGTCTACCTCGCGGCATTCATGCCCAAGGGTGGCCAGCCGATGGTGGCATTTCCCCCCGATGACCAGGCGCCGCCATCGCTCTTGACACCGCTGCTGCGCAGCGATCCTGGCGTCACCGGCGCGCTGCGACTCGACCCCGCATCCACGGACGATAGCTATCGCGCAGGGCTTATCAACTTGTTTTACGGGAAAGTGGACGCTGCAACAGCGCGCGCCGCGCTCCATCTGCTGTCGCCCGATATTCCGATCGGTGCGATGGTCACGCCAATTGCCACGTCGGTGCAGCGCTGGGGAGCCATCCCACGTACTTATATTCGGACCAGCGCGGACAACACCATCCCGCCGGCGATGCAGGACATGATGGTGGCGCAGGCAGACACCGCGACGCCTACCAACAAGACGCAGGTGCTGCAATTGGACTCGGATCACAGCCCGTTCCTGTCCATGCCGCAGCAGTTGGTTCGAGCGCTGGTCTCGCTGGCTTGAAGCGGAGGCGCAAAGCGATGCGCCAGGGCCGAATGCATCTCCGATTATCAATGCCTACAATGGGATGTCGACCGTCATCCAGATGGTCGGATTGCATGGGGGCATTTGCCTTGGGACATTCGCAGGCCGAGAAAGCGCAAAGTCG
>Ga0209673_1001624_pt1 | contig 19522 bp, 17 predicted proteins | sample AraplaCol_mMS_r2_2_FD_184274 | JGI IMG/M metagenome (GOLD analysis project Ga0209673, IMG submission 184274) | Arabidopsis root microbial communities from North Carolina, USA - plate scrape MF_Col_mMS_r2 (SPAdes) (version 3) | ecosystem: Host-associated > Plants > Roots > Endosphere | place... | reverse complement strand
CGCCAAGTTTTACGGAAATTTAGCTACTTGCGGAACACATATGGAACATATAGTGTCTGTTCTGGATTTGTTTCAATCACGAGGTCACAACGTCGATGCTCACGCGCAAACAACAGGAGCTTCTCCTCTTCATTCATGAGCGCATGAAGGAATCCGGCGTTCCGCCGTCTTTCGACGAAATGAAGGACGCCCTGGATCTCGCTTCGAAGTCCGGGATTCACCGGCTGATTACGGCGCTCGAGGAGCGTGGCTTCATTCGCCGCCTACCGAACCGGGCCCGCGCACTCGAGGTCATCAAGCTTCCGGAGGCCTATAGCCCCAGCATCCAGCCCCGGCGCGGCTTTTCGCCGAGCGTCATTGAGGGCAGCCTGGGCAAGCCCCAGCCGGTCGCCACTCCCGCTCCTGCAAAACCCGTCGCCGACAATGGCAACTCAGTCTCCGTGCCGGTCATGGGCCGCATCGCCGCCGGCGTTCCGATCTCGGCAATCCAGAACAACACCCACGACATCGTCGTTCCGGCCGATATGCTCGGCTCCGGTGAACACTACGCGCTGGAGGTCAAGGGTGATTCGATGATCGACGCCGGCATTTTCGACGGCGACACCGTGATCATCCGCAATGGCAGCACCGCAAGCCCTGGCGACATCGTCGTTGCTCTCGTCGACGACGAAGAAGCGACACTCAAACGCTTCCGCCGCAAGGGCGCCTCGATCGCGCTGGAAGCGGCCAACCCGGCTTACGAGACCCGGATCTTCGGGCCAGACCGCGTCAAGGTGCAGGGCAAACTCGTCGGCCTTATTCGCCGCTATCACTAACACCCTGGCCGGTTTCGACAAAGCTGTTGCTGCGCCAGTCATAGGCGCGATGGCGGATCCATGGCCGCCACAGATCATCGAATGCGGTTGTGACCTCCATGCCGGCCTCCGCGAAGCGCAGCTCGACGGAACCGGTCCGGCGCAACGTCTCGCCGGTGAAGAGCGTCGCGCCTGAGCGGCAGCTGTTGAAACGCAGGCGGACCGACGTTACCACGATATCGGCCGCATCGCAGGCCGGAGCGAGATAGGCGTCGATGACGGCGACCACATGACCGTTGCCAAGCCTTGATATGCACCAGGCCTTCTTGACGCAGGAAAAGCGGTTTGCGTCACCGCCGGCTGCAGCCGCCCGCATCGCCGCCCTCGCTTCGTTCTGCTGATCGCGGGAGAGCTTGACGCGGCGGTCCTCTCCCGCTGGCGGGACAGCAGGACCATCCAGCATCTTCGGCGGGTCATGCGCCGGCAGGACCAGCGCGCGCTGCCATTGGCCGAAGATGAAATCCGGCGGGTTTTCACGGTTGGAGGCCATTGCCGCCGCCTCGACGACCGCGACGAGACTGCCATCTTCCGAAATCACCAGATCCGGCGGCCGGGGAACCGGCAGAAGCAGCAGGATGAGCGTTGCGGCTGACATGATCGACGTGCCCATATGGCGCAGCCGAGTGCGGAGCAGCGTCAGCAGCAGGAAGCCTGCCACGGCGACCGCGAAATACCAGGCGGGCAAGCGGCCGATGCCGATGTCGCCACCCCAGCCGGACACGGTCTTGGCGACGGCGATCACCAGATCGAGGCCGAATCCGACAATCTTCCAAGGCAAAACGTCCAGACCGAAAGGCATGAGCAGCATCGCCAGCAACCCGGCCGGCATGATGATGAAGGAGATGATCGGCATCGTCGCGAGGTTTGCCGGCAGGCCGTAGGCGGTCAGGCGATGAAAATGCTCGATCGAAAACAGTGCGGTGGAGAAACCGCCGATCAGAGAGGTCAGGAAGACACCGCCGAAGAACCCCGCAACCGCGACGAAAGGCCTGACGATCGGCAGCTTCAGGAAGGCATTCTCGCGGACGCGCCGATCCTTCCACAGCTGATAGCCCGACACGAGCGCCAAGGTTGCGGCAAAGGACATCTGGAAGCTCGGACCCAGGACCTCGGACGGCGAAATGGCGAGGATGACGAGCGCGGAGAGAGCGACATTGCGCAGGCTGATCGACGGCCGGTCGAAGAAGACGGCAATCAGCATGATGGCCATCATGATGAACGCGCGCTCGGCCGAGACCGCGAAGCCGGAGATCAGGAAATAGGCCGTGACGGCGATGAGCGCGCCGGCGGCGGCGATCTTCTTCGTCGGATAGGCCTGGGCGACGCCGGGAAAGAGGCTGAGCAGCATCCGGAAGCCGACGAAGAAGATGCCGGCCGACAGCGCCATGTTGAGGCCGGAGATGGCGATGATATGCGCCAGACCGGACTGGCGCAGCGCCTCCGTGGTCGCATTCGAGATGGCGCGCCGTTCGTCCGTCACCAGAGCAGCGGCAAAAGCGCCGGTGTCGCCGGGCAGAATCGATCGGATGCGGTCGCCGATGCCGCTGCGCAGCCGGTAAAGCCATTCGAGCAGGGCTTCCGCCGTCGATCTGGCAGCCTGCGGGCCCGCCTGCAAATCGACTTTCGTCGGCGCGCCGTAGAAGAAACCATTGGCGCCGATGCCATCGAAATAGGCCCCGAAAGAGAAGTCGTTGAGCTCTGGAAGTGCTGGGCCTGACGGCGGTGTCAGCCGAGCCCTGCCGGTGATGATGTCACCGATCTCGAAAGGCGCGTCGGCGCCGCGGGCGATCGCGGTTATCCGTTCCGGCGGCCGCTTCACCTGCGGCGCCTCGGTGCCGGTGACGGCCAGAATGTAGCGCCACCGGCCGCGACCATCGCCTTCGCGCCGTTCGACACGGCCGGTCACCGTCGTCGTCACGGCGGAGTCGAGGATCACGGTCGAAGCCCGCCAGCTTTCGAACTCCGCCGAGACCATGCCACCGGCCACAAGTGCAAGCGCCAGCAGGACGGTCCGCAATGCCGCCCGCATACGGCTGGCGATCAGAACCGCGGTCGTCAGCACCAACAGGCAGAGCAGCGGTGCAATGACCGGAAAATCCGATGCTCCAAGAAACCAGAAGGCTGATCCGGCGCCGAGGAAGACCGGCGAGAATAGCAGCAGGCGGCCATGATCCGCCTCCTCGCCCAGCATGCGCCTGCCGGCACGCAGCGATTGCGAGGCCAAAGCCGGCAGGCGATGGCGCAACGGTGTCGCCGACTGCGTCCTTGCCGGCCGCGACACCACGGCAGGGGGAGAAAAACCGGAGGTATCGGCAAGGCCGGCGCCTGCTTCCGGCCGCAATTCGACTGTCGTCAATTCCTGCATCCGCCGCCCAAGCTCACCCGCCAAGGCGGCCAGAATGCAACCTCCCATCAAATCCGGCAAGAATAATCGATTGAAATATGAGGGAAAATCGCGAGTGCCAAAAGACCAGTCGAATCATCAGCTTCCGATATGCATGCGGCTCATCGCTGCAGTGCCTAAAAGGTGATACCGCAATGCACAAAATGCCGTCACGGTAACTTGGCATTAGCTTCGCGATCATATAGCTATCGGTGAGGACGCTTAACCCCTATGGCGCTTTTAAGGCGCCACCGCCATTTCGGAGGATCAGCATGACGGATCAAAGCGCTACAATAAAAATCGGTGACAAATCTGTCGACCTTGCCGTCAAGAGCGGCACGATCGGCCCGAGCGTCATCGATATCGGTGCCCTCTACAAGAACACGGCTTCCTTCACGTACGATCCGGGTTTTACCTCGACCGCATCCTGTGAATCGAAAATCACCTACATCGACGGCGACGAAGGTGTTCTGCTGCATCGCGGCTATCCGATCGAGCAGCTCGCCGAGCATGGCGACTTCCTGGAAGTCTGCTACCTGCTTCTCTACGGCGAACTGCCGACCACCGCGCAGAAGAAGGATTTCGATTATCGCGTCACGCACCACACCATGGTGCATGAGCAGATGAGCCGCTTCTTCACCGGCTTCCGCCGCGATGCACATCCGATGGCCGTCATGTGCGGCTGCGTCGGCGCGCTGTCGGCCTTCTATCACGACTCCACGGACATCACCGATCCGCACCAGCGCATGGTCGCCAGCCTGCGCATGATCGCCAAGATGCCGACGCTCGCCGCCATGGCCTACAAATACCATATCGGCCAGCCCTTCGTTTATCCGAAGAACGACCTCGACTATGCGTCGAACTTCCTGCGCATGTGCTTTGCCGTGCCTTGCGAGGAATATGTGGTCAATCCGGTGCTTGCCCGCGCCATGGACCGCATCTTCATCCTGCATGCCGATCACGAGCAGAACGCCTCGACCTCGACCGTCCGTCTCGCCGGTTCGTCGGGCGCCAACCCGTTCGCCTGCATCGCGGCCGGCATCGCCTGCCTCTGGGGGCCTGCACATGGCGGCGCCAACGAAGCAGCGCTGAACATGCTGAACGAAATCGGCACAGTCGACCACATCCCGGAATATATCGCCCGCGCCAAGGACAAGAACGACCCGTTCCGCCTGATGGGCTTCGGCCACCGCGTCTACAAGAACTATGATCCGCGCGCCAAGATCATGCAGAAGACGACGCATGAAGTGCTGGGCGAACTCGGCATCAAGGACGATCCGTTGCTCGAAGTGGCGATGGAGCTGGAGCGCATCGCGCTCACCGACGAATATTTCATCGAGAAGAAGCTCTATCCGAATATCGACTTCTATTCCGGCATCACGCTGAAGGCGCTCGGCTTCCCCACGACCATGTTCACCGTGCTCTTCGCGCTCGCCCGCACCGTCGGCTGGATCGCGCAGTGGAACGAGATGATCGAGGATCCGGAACAGCGCATCGGCCGTCCGCGCCAGCTCTATGTCGGCGAACCCAAGCGCGACTATATCCCGGTTTCGAAGCGCTGATCGCTTCAAAGCCTAAAAGAAAACCCGGTCAGAAACGGCCGGGTTTTTTCTTTTTCAGGACATCGAGAAGGATCTCGGCGGCATGCTCGCCAGGCGGCTTTTCGGTCTGCATGCGCTGCCAGATAAGGTCATAGCCTTCCTTCATCGCCTTCAGCTGGTAGGTATCGGCCGACAGCCTTTCCATCCAGCGGGCGAGACTGGCGCCGCGAACGATATCGTTGAGATATTCCGGCACGACCGCGTAATCGGCGATCAGGTTTGGCAGCGCGCCTGTCCAGGTCTTGATGGTTGATGTCAGCAACCGCATGATCCAGTCGACCTTGTAGGCGGAGACCACGGGCACATCGGCAAGCGCCAGCTCAAGAATGACAGTTCCGGATGCCGCCATGGCTGCATCGGTTTCGGCGAAGGCTTTCCATTTCGCTTCCGCACCGACGACGATCTCCGGTTTTACCGCCCACCCCGCCGTCATTTCGCGGACAAGCGCCTCCTTGTGCGTCACCGTCGGCAGAATGAAGCGCATCGGCCCATTGCGGGCAACAAGCTCCTTCGCTGCGGCCTCGAAATAAGGCACGAGATTCTTGATCTCGGATGAACGCGAACCGGGAAGAAGAAGGATCGGGCCGTTGCCGGGCTGCCTGCCGGCGCGCAGCCGCCGCGCTTCGAGCAATGCCGGATCGGCAATCAGGCGATGGCCGACATAAGTCGTCTCCGGGCCGCCAAGCGTGCGCATCACTTCCGGCTCGAAGGGCAGAACGGCGAGCACATGATCGACATAGGCGAGCATGCGCGTGGCGCGATATTCCTTCCAGGCCCAGACGCTCGGACAGACATAATTGACAACAGGCAGATCGGGCAGCGCGGTGCGGACGCGCTTTGCAACGCGATGGGTGAAATCCGGGCTGTCGATGATGAGAAGAATGTCCGGCCTTGCGGCGATGATTTCAGCCGTCGTCCGGCGGATCAAGGTATAGAGCTTTGGCAGCCGGCTCAGCACCTGGGTGATGCCCATGATCGACAACTCGGAGAAATCGAACAGCGATCTCAGGCCTTCTGCTTGCAGCGCCTCGCCGCCGACGCCGACCAGTTCCACCGGTCCGCTATGAATCCGTTTCAGGGCGGCGATGAGATCGGCGCCGAGCAGATCCCCCGACACCTCACCGGCAATGACGGCGATCTTCAGCGGCGCCCCGTTCATACAAGCCCCCATGCCGGCAGGCCGCGATCGATGCCGCAGACGAAAAGCCCGGCCTCGTCGGCGGCCTTGATGACGGCGGCGCGATCGAGCACCAGTGAACGGCCGGCCTCAACGGCGACACCGGCAAGGCCGGCTTTCCTCGCGTTCAGCACCGTGGATACGCCGATCGCCGGCAGATCGGCGCGGATATCCTGCTGCGGCTTGCAGAGCTTGACGAGTGCGCCGCGGCGGCGTGGCGAGATGCGTCCGGCGGCTCTGAGACCCGTCACGCGGTCCAGCATCTCATCCGTGCCTTCAAGACCCTCCAGCGCGACGACACGCCCGCCGATGCTGACGGCGCCCTGCCCGACATCGAGCCGGCCGAGCATTTCGGCGGCTTCGCCAGCACGGCTGATATCACGCCGGTCGTCCTCGCCGGGCGCCACAGCACCAAGCGGGCCGACGGAGGCAAGCAGGTCGGGGGCGATTTCATGGGCGCCAACGACGCGGCGGCCGTTTCCCTCTATCAGGCGGATCACCATCTGCAGAACCGTATCGTCGCCGCCGGACAGCAAGGTGCGGATGGCGGCCGGCACTTTCATCAGGATGCGCAGCGTCGGGCGCACCTCGCGCCATTCCGGGCGGCGGCGCACACTGCCCGACATCACGACACGGCCAATGCCATACCGGTTGAGCAACCCATCGAGGGCGGCGAAATCACCAATGCCGATGACGGCGTGATCATAGCCTTCCCAGCGCCGGTCGCTTTCATCCTTCAGCGCGACGATGACCGGATTTTCGCCGGCGGCGCGCGCGGCTTCGGCAACATAGGAAGGCAGAAGACCGCCGCCGGCGATAATCGCCAGCCGGCCCGCAGCGGTTTCGCCGGAAAATGTCACGGGCTAGCCCTTCTGCCCCCGGGTCGGCGAGGACAAGGCGCGGTCGCTATCGGCGGCGATGAAGTCGAGAATGTGGACCACCTGCTCGCAATCGGCATATTCGTCGCGGATGGCGGCGGCGTTTTCGCGGACGGAGCCCGTTCCTTCAAAGATCGCCTTGTAGGCGCGACGCACCCGGTGAATGACGGCGCGGTCGATGCCGGCGCGCGTCATGCCGACGACGTTGAGGCCGCTCAGCAGCCCGGGATTGCCGTTCAGCATGCCGTAGGGAATGACGTCGTAACTGACCGCCGAGAGCCCGCCGACGAAGGCCTGACGGCCGACACGGGTGAACTGGTGAACGGCAGAACCGCCGCCCAGAATGACACGATCCTCGATGACGACGTGGCCGGCGAGCATGACGTTGTTCGACATGATCACGTGATTGCCGACGCGGCAGTCATGCGCAACGTGGGAATTGGCGAGGAAGAGGTTGTTGTCGCCGACGATCGTCTGGCCACCGAAGTCGGAGGTGCCGGTATTCATCGTCACGCCTTCGCGGATCGTGCAGTTGGCGCCGACCGTCAGCGTCGTCTCCTCACCGCCGTGATGCACGCTCTGCGGATCGCCGCCGATGACGGCCATCGGGAAGATGCGCGTGCCCTTGCCGATCACGGTGCGGCCGGTAACGACCGCATGCGACAAAAGCTCGACATTCGCATGCAGGACGACGTGCGACCCGACATGGCAGAAGGGACCGATCTTGACGCCCTCACCGATAACGGCACCGTCTTCGACGGCGGCCATCGGATGAATAAGGGCGCTTTCGGCGATATTGCTCATGCCTGATCCTTACGAACGATCATCGCGCCGATATCGGCCTCGGCGACAAGCGCGCCGTCAACCTTGGCGTCGCAATGGAATTTCCAGATATTGCCGCGCTGCTTGTGTTTCTTGACATGGAATTCAACGCGATCGCCGGGCACGACGGGCTTGCGGAAGCGCGCATTCTCGATGGTCATGAAATAGACGAGGTTGCCCGGCTGGCCTTCCTTCTTGGCACAGATCGCGCCCGCAGTCTGAGCCATGCCTTCGATCAGGAGAACGCCCGGCATGATCGGAGCTTCCGGAAAATGGCCGGTGAAATGCGGTTCGTTCGCCGTGACGTTCTTGATGCCGATCGCGCTGTTGTCGCCGTCGATCTCGATGATCTTGTCGACCAAGAGGAAGGGGTAACGATGCGGCAGCAGCTTCATGATCTCGATGATGTCAGCCGAAGAAAGCGTTGTCGTGGCTTCCTCAGTCATTTTGCTTGCCTCCAGGTTTACTCTCGCGCTGCTTGGTCTTGGACATCAGCTGCGCAGCCTCTCTCAGATAGTCTTTTAGCGGGCGCGCGGGTACGCCGCCATATTGCCCGCCGGCGGCAAGGTCGGTCATGATACCGCTTTTGGCGGCGATCTGCACGCCGTCACCGATCGTCACATGCCCCTTGATGCCGACCTGGCCGCCGATCTGCACGCCATTGCCGATCTTTGTGCTGCCGGCGATGCCGACCTGGGCGACGACGGCACAGTGGCGGCCGATCTGAACGTTGTGGCCGATCTGGACCTGGTTGTCGATTTTGGTGCCTTCGCCGATCACCGTATCGTCCATGGCGCCGCGATCGATCGTGGTGTTGGCGCCAATCTCGACATTGTCCTGGATGATCACCCGGCCGATCTGGACGATCTTGATCATACCGCGCGGGCCCGGGGCATAGCCGAAACCATCCTGGCCGATGCGGGCGCCGTTGTGAATGATGACGCCATTGCCGATCAGCGCGCAGAGAATGCTCGCGCCGGCCGCAATCGAACAATCCCGGCCGATCTTGACGCCCGGGCCGATGATGCTGTGCGCACCGATGCGCGTCCCCTCGCCGATCTCGGCATGCGCACCGATGACGGCCATCGGCTCGACGATCACACCTTTTTCGAGCTTGGCGCTCGGATCGATCACAGCACTTGGCGCGATCTCGCTTTCACTGGAAAAGACGACCGGGCGCAAGGCCGCGGGATAAAACAGACCGCCCGCCATCGCAAAGGCTGCGTGCGGATTGGACGACAGAATGACCGGAATGTGCTCGGGGATGAGATCGACGAGCGCCTTGTCGCAGATCACCGCCGAGGCTTCGCATGTCACCAGCTCATCGCGGCTGCGGCGCGACAGGATATAGCAGACATCGCCTGCCCGGGCCCGGTTGAGGGGAGCCACGGATCTGACGATGACATCGGCATGATCGGGATTGGCGAGTTCTGCCCCAAGAAACTCTGCCAGCTCAGCGAGCTTCAGACCTTCATGGGGCAGAAAAAAAACGTTTTGCTCCATCGGCAATGCTCCAGAACGGAATTGAGTCTTACAGTTCCGGACTGCCGATATCAGAATTGGTTGTTGATGCCAAACTTGAAGTTCTGCGTCTTGTCGAAGTCTTCCTTGAGGACCGGGATTGCGTAATCCAGACGCAATGCACCGAAGGGCGACTGCCAGACAACACCGACACCGACGGAAGCGCGCAGCGAAGCACTGGTGCCCTCCGCTTGATCGGAGCCGAGAAGCTCGACATCATTGCCAAACAGCGTGCCGGCATCGGCAAAGACGGCGCCGCGCAGGTTGAAGTCACGCGGGAAGCCAGGCATCGGGAAGGTCGCTTCCGCCGACGCCGTGAAATAGGTCGTGCCGCCGAGCGGGTCATCATTATCCCCGCTGATGCGTGGGCCGATCCCCTTGTTCTCGAAGCCACGAATATCGCCGTTGGTCAGGGTGAACTGATCGAAGACATTCAGGTGGTCGCCGAGGGGGACGACATAACCCGCCGAAGCCGAGACCGAGCCGATGATGTCGGCATCGTCGGCGAGCAGATGGTAGTAACGGGCCTTGCCGTAGATCTTGTAGAACTGCGAGTCGCCGCCGAGGCCGGCAAGTTCCTGCGTCGCCGTCGCATAGATGCCTTCACGCGGCAGGACGGTGTCATCAAGCGTGTTGTAGGTCAGCGTCTGCGAGACGGAAGAGCGCGTCCACGGGCTCTCATCGACCAGATTGGCATAGGTCGCCGAAAGATCGGAGGTATCGCCGTCATACTTCATCTGCTTGTAGTTATAGCGGAAGGTCGTCGCCAGATCTTCGGTGATCGGTGCGGTCACACGCAGAACGACGCTGGTTTCCTCGTAGTCATAGTCGTCGTTGCTCGACGTTTCGCTGCGGTTGACGTCGAAGCCTGCCGCCAGGCGATAGCCGAGGAAATAGGGTTCGGTGAAGCTGACGCCGTAGGCGCGCGAGCCTTCCTGACCGCCGCCGGCCGAAATGCGGATATACTGGCCGCGGCCGAGGAAGTTCTTTTCCTCGATCGATGCTTCGAGCAGCAGACCGTCGCCGCCGGCGGCATAACCCGCGCCGACACCGAACGAACCAGTCGACTGATCCTGCACGTCGACGACCACCACGACACGGTCGGGCGAGCTGCCCGGCTGGGTGGAGATATTGACGGAAGAGAAGTAACCCAGCGCTTCGAGGCGACGCTTGGCCTTGGTGATCATCTGCTGATTGAAGGCGTCGCCTTCGCTCATGTCGAATTCGCGGCGGATCACGTAGTCGCGCGTGCGGCTGTTGCCGCGGATCTCGATACGCTCGACATAGGCGCGTTCGCCTTGGTCGACCAGATATTCGACGCCGATCGTATTGTTGTTGAGGTCGCGGTTGCCGCGCGGCGTGACGCGCGCAAAGGGATAACCGGCAGACGCCACCTGATCGGAGATCGCCTCGATCGACTTCTGCACGTCCTTGGCGCTGTAGACACGACCTTCATGGGTGCGCACGAGCGGCAGCAACTGATCGGAACCGACGCCTTCGACGGTCGACTGGACGGTCACCGGTCCGAAATCGTAGCGCTGGCCTTCCTCGATGTTGAAGGTGAGCGTGTATTTGTTGGTCGCGTCGTCGAAGGTGGCATCGGAAGAGACGATGCGCATGTCGGCGTAGCCGCGATTGTAATAGAACTGGCGCAGCGCTTCTTCGTCGGCGTGGAGCTTGTCTTCGTTATAGACGTCCTTGCGGGTCAGGAACGAAAGGAAGTTCGAACGCTTGGTATTGATGACGGCAGCCAGGCGGCCGGCACTGTAGGCATTGTTGCCGACGAAGTTGATCGAATCGATCTTGGTGCGATCACCTTCGTTGATGACGAAGGCAAGGTTGACGCGGCCTTCGCCGAGCGGCACCACCTGCGTCGTCACTTCGACCTCGCTGCGGCCGGTGGCAGCGTAGGCATCCTTGATCGACTGAATGTCGGACTGGATCTGGGTGTCGCTGTAGGGACCGGCGGCATGGGTCTGGACGATGGTCGCGAGCTTGTCGTCCTTGATCTTGCGGTTGCCGTTGAAGACGACCTGATTGACGAGCTGAGCTTCCTGAACGTTGACGACGAGCGTGCTTCCCGAGACCGAGATCTTCACGTCGGAGAAGTACCCCGTACCGTAAAGCTGCTTGACCGAAGCATCGATATCGCTGTTGGAAAAACTCTTCCCGGGAGAGATGGTGAGGTTCGACCGGACGGCTTCCGCGCCGACGCGGCTTGCGCCGCGCACATCGATACGCTGGATGACGGCGGCCTCAGCAGCCGTAGCGGAAACGAACGTCAAAGCACCTGCGCCCGAAGCAACAACACTAGCAGACAGCGCAACCGCCGATACTGCGTTCAAAAACTTTGAACCAGCCTTCATTTCACCTATTACCTTTGTTTCCCTCGTCCCCGGCTCCGGGAGAACCCGATTCCGGTCACGTGTGTCGTTTTACCCGCTTTTGACATACAAGCAAGCGAGGTCGTTAATTTCTGTTTACTTCATTTGCAAGCGTGACCCATTCGCCACTACAGCCTTGAAACATCGTAAATAAACAGTAATTCCCTCGCCTTGCTCGTTTACCCTCTGATCGAGCCGATGTCGTTCCAGGTCGTGAAAACCATTAATGTCAATATCATTGCCAAGCCGATGCGAAATGCAATTTCCTGAGCCGTGGAGCCCAGCGGCTTCCCCCTCACCGCTTCCACCGCATAGAACATCAGGTGGCCGCCATCAAGTACCGGAACCGGCATCAGGTTAAGCAATCCTATCGAAACCGAAAGCATTGCCGCAAGCTGCAGCACCGCGCCTATGCCAAGCGTAGCCATCTGGCCCGAAGCTTGCGCCACGCGGATCGGCCCACCCAGTTGGTCGGCCCGCATCGTTCCGGCGAAGATGTTGCCGATATATTTGAAAGTGCCGGTGACGATGTCGCGAGTCTGGATCACGCCCTCCTGCAGCGCCTCGAGAGGCGTATAGGTCTTCAGGCGGAAGTTGCCAGCCTGCTGATTGGTGACGATGCCGATCTGGCCCAGCTCGATCTTGTTGCCGAACTGGTCGGTCTGGTCGGTGCGTTGCGGCACCATCGGCAGATCGAGCTTCTCGCCGCCACGCTCGATCGTCACGACGATCTTCTGGCTCGGGCGGATGCTGACATAGCGGCGCACGTCGTCGAAGGTCTCGACCTTGTTGCCGTCGATGGCGACCAGCAGGTCGCCGGGAAGGATGCCGGCGGCAGCAGCGGCGCCGTCCGGCTTGACCTCGGCAACGACAGGATCGGCGATCATGCGGCCATAGACAGAAAAAAGAACGGTGAAGATGGCGATCGCCAGCAGAAAATTGGCGATCGGGCCGGCTGCGACGGTGGCAGCGCGCTTCCACAGCTTGGCGCCGGCAAAGGAGCGCGCCCTGTCTTCCTCGGACATGGCGGCGAGTTTGTCGGCGTCTGGCTTGCTCGAGGCGTCTTCGTCGCCGAAGAACCGGACATAACCGCCCAGCGGGATCACCGAAATCTTCCAGCGTGTTCCGTGGCGGTCGGTGAAGCCGAAGATCTCCGGACCGAAGCCGACGGAAAAGGCAAGGATGCGAATGCCGCTCCAGCGCCCGACGAGATAGTGGCCCATCTCATGCACGAAGACGAGCAGCGAGAGCACGAGGATGAAGGTGACGATATTCCCCATCAAGAATCCGTATATGCCGGTCACCGTTTCCATGAGTCCCTTCCGTCAAGCTGCCGCGTCATCAGAGGCCGAACAATGCCGCGCCGAGCGAGGTCATCTCAGCCCCCTTTATCAGGGAAAAAAGCCCAGCTAGCAAGAACGCCGAAAAACAGGCAAAAATCAGTCCGTCGACACGGTCCATGACGCCGCCATGGCCCGGAATGAGATGGCTTGAATCCTTGACGCCGAATTTCCGTTTGATGAAAGATTCGAAAAGATCGCCCGACTGGCTGCAAACCGACAGAACCAGCGCTACGCCGGCGGCGATGATTTCAGCGCCCGGAAGGAGAAAATGGACGAGAACGACGCCGGCAGCGACGGCTGAAACGGCGCCGCCGATTGCGCCCGACCACGTCTTTCCAGGCGAGATCGAAGGGGCAAGCTTCGGTCCGCCGAGCGCCCTGCCGACGAAATAGGCGAGGATATCGGTTGCCCAGACGACGGCAAAGACGAAGAGCATGGCATAAAGGCCAGGCCGGTCATCGCTTCTGATCGCGGCGAGCGCCAGGCCGGTGGCGCCGGCATAAAACAGGCCAGCCGGAAACCAGCGGCTCGTGCCGTGCAGGATGATCAGGGCGATGCCGACGGCGGTGACGCCGGCCAGCATCCCGGCGGCGAATTCGAAATTGCCGACAAGCACGAGAAAGGCGACTGCCGCCTCGCCGATCCAGCCGACGGCATTGGCGACCCAATCACGCGCGATGCCTGTTATTTTCGACCATTCATAATAGATCAGCAGGCCGATCGCGGCCGCCAGGATACGAAAGGCAAGACCGCCATACCAGGTGGCGGCAAGAACGATGACCGCAAGAATCAGTCCTGAAACGATGCGGAGCTTCAATTCCCTCTGCATCAGGTGCCGACCGCGGCTGCCTGCGACGACAGGCCGCCGAAGCGCCGGTCACGAGAGGCGAATTTCTCGAGCGCCTGGCGGAAGATCTCGGGGCTGAAATCCGGCCAGTATTCCGGAAGGAAGATGAATTCCGAATAGGCGGCCTGCCAGAGCAGGAAGTTGGAAAGCCGCTCCTCGCCGCTGGTGCGGATGATGAGATCCGGATCGGGGATGCCTGCCGTGTCGAGACGGGCGTTGATGAGCGCGGGGGTGATGTCCTGCGCCCTCAGGCAGCCGGCCTCGACATCCCGGGCCAAACTCACCACGGCGCGGGCGATCTCGTCGCGCGAGCCATAGTTGAAAGCGATGACCAGCGTCAGCGCCGTGTTGTCCTTGGTCGTTTCCTCCGCCTCGAGCAGCAGACCGAGAATGTCGCTGCGCAGGCTGTGGCGGTCGCCGATCACCTTGATGCGCACATTCTGGCGATGAAGCTCGGCGAGGTCGCGCCGAATGAAAGCCTTGAGCAGGCCGAGCAGATCGGAAACCTCGGCCTCGGGCCGGCGCCAGTTCTCCGAGGAGAAGGCAAAGAGGGTCAGATATTTTATGCCGACGGCACCGGCGGCGCGCACTGTCTCGCGGACCGCCTCGACGCCCTTGCGATGGCCCATCGTGCGCGGCAGGCCACGCTGCTTGGCCCAACGGCCATTGCCGTCCATGATGATGGCAACATGCTCAGGCACGGTCACAAATACAGATTCCGACATTTCCCGTCCGGTCTTTCCAGGCAAAGGCACAGATCCACTAGACCTGCATGATTTCCTTTTCCTTCTCGCCAAGCAAGCGGTCGATTTCGGAAATCGTCTCGTCCGTCATCTTCTGTACACGTTCCGACTGCGCCCTGCTCTCGTCCTGGCCGATTACACCATCCTTTTCGGCCTTCTTGAGGCCGTCCATGCCGTCGCGGCGGACGTGGCGAATCGCGACCTTGCTCTTTTCAGCATAGTCGTGAGCCACCTTGACGAGCGACTTGCGGCGCTCCTCGTTCAGCTCCGGCAGCGGAATGCGCAGGTTCTGGCCGTCGACGATCGGGTTGAGACCGAGATTGGATTCGCGGATACCGCGCTCGACGGCGCTGACCATCGACTTGTCCCAGACGGAAACCGACAGCATGCGCGGCTCAGGCACGGTGATGTTGGCGACCTGGTTCAGCGGCATGCGCGAACCGTAGGCCTCGATCGTTACCGGATCGAGGATGTTGGCCGAAGCCCGGCCGGTGCGCAGCGATGCGATGTCGCTCTTGAATGCGGAAACCGCGCCATCCATGCGGCGCTTCAGTTCCTTGATGTCGATACCTTCACTCATGTCGATGCTCCCGTATAAAGCGCGTCGCGATCTTTCAGATTCGCTTGCCGCGCTTTAGGTCTTTGGTTTGCGCATGCCGTCATCGCAAAACCGCTGCACACTTTTGCGCGACATGCTCTAGAGCATGATGCCGAAAAGCGTCAGCGGCTTTCGGACGACATCATGCTCTAACTATTTAATGTAGAACATGATTCAGATTTCAGGCCAACCGGCCTAAAATCATCATGTTCTATCCAGGGCTGCGCCTGATAAAGCGGCGCAGCTTATATCAGTTGTCGGAGACGATGGTCTTGAGGCCACCGCCCGTCAAGATTTCAGCAAAACCGCCCTTCTCGTGGATCGAGAAGACGATAATCGGAATGGAATTCTCCCTGGCGAGCGCGACGGCGGCAACGTCCATCACCGCTAGTCCCCTGTCCAGCACTTCCTGGTGCGTCAGGCGGTCGAGGCGGGTCGCATCGGGATATTTCTTCGGGTCGGCGGTGTAGATCCCGTCCACCTGCGTGCCCTTGAAGATCGCTTGTGCGCCCATTTCGGCGGCGCGGAGAGCTGCGGCAGAATCGGTGGTGAAGAAGGGATTGCCGGTGCCGCCGGCAAAGATCACCACGCGTCCCATCGACAGATGATAAAGGGTTGCACGCTGCGAAAAGCTCTCGCAGATCTCCGGCATGGAGATGGCGGAAAGCACCACCGTATCGATGTTCAGCTTGCGCAGCGAGGTCGCCAGCGCCAGAGCATTGATGATGGTGCCGAGCATGCCCATATGGTCGCCGGTGACCCGGTCGCCGCCCTTGGACGCTACCGCGACCCCGCGGAAAATGTTGCCGCCACCGACGACGACGCCGACTTCCACGCCCATATGCCTTGCCTCGGCGATGTCAGATGCAATGCGGTCCGCCACCGCGACATCGATCCCGAAACCCTGGCCACCCATGAGCGCTTCGCCGGAGGCCTTGAGTAGAACGCGTTTATAGACAGGCTCTAAAGACATCTTGGCTCCTCGTAAATTGCCGTGAATGCCCGATACACGAAGGGCATCGCGTTGTCACGCGATGCCCTAGTGTTTTCCCAATTATGGCTGGAAGATCAACCCTTGACGGCAGCCGCAACTTCGGCTGCGAAATCGGTCTCTTCCTTTTCGACGCCTTCGCCGAGCAGAAGACGGGCCATGCCGGCGACTTCGATCGGTGCGCCAACGGCCTTTTCAGCTTCCTTGATGGCGGCTGCGACGGTCAGATCCGGATTGATGACGAAAGCCTGCGAGAGAAGGGCGACTTCCTCGAAGAACTTGCGCATACGGCCTTCGACCATCTTCTCGATGATGTTGTCAGGCTTGCCGGAAGCGCGCGACTGCTCGATGAAGACGTTGCGCTCGCGCTCGGCGACGGCGGCATCGACTTCTTCCGGGCGGATCGCCAGCGGCGCGGTCGCAGCGATGTGCATGGCGACCTGGCGGCCGATTGCGTTCAGGGCTTCCTTGTCGCCGGTCGACTTCAGCGCCACGAGAACGCCAAGCTTGCCGAGGCCGTCGGAAACAGCATTGTGGATATAGGTGGCGACGACGCCGTCCTCGACGGAGAGAGCGGTCGAACGGCGCAGGTTCATGTTCTCGCCGATCGTTGCGATCGCATCCTTGATCGTGTCGGAAACGGACTTGCCCGATGCCGGGTAGGTCGCAGCCGCAACGGCTTCGACGGTACCGTCCGTGGAGACGGCGACCTTGGCGATGCCGCGGACGAGATCCTGGAAGGCGTCGTTACGGGCGACGAAGTCGGTTTCGGAATTAACTTCGACGACGACGGCCTTGGTGCCCTGGCTCGAAACGCCGATGAGGCCTTCAGCGGCGGTGCGGCCGGACTTCTTGTCGGCCTTGGCGATGCCCTTGGCGCGCAGCCAGTCGATCGCCGCTTCCATGTCGCCACCGGTTTCAGCAAGAGCCTTCTTGCAGTCCATCATGCCTGCGCCGGTCTTTTCGCGCAGTTCCTTCACCATTGCAGCCGTAATCTCGCTCATTAGCTTCCTCTTGTCGGTTCATACGGTGGGCCGCAGAGCGCGGCTCGGCACCGGATTGAGGCACGAAATGTACCTGTATGTATGACAGCGTGATGAAGACGCGCCATACCGAAACTTAGTCTGGCGAAGAGCCTGACGCCCTCGCCCTGAAACAGGCAAGGCCGCCGAACTTCGATGAGTCGCGAGCGGCCTTTCCCAGTCTCTGTAAGCTTTGGCGGAGCTTTCGATCCGCCCGCCTTCATCAGCCTTCGGCTGCTTCCTCGAGAGCCGGCTCGACCGGAACCTCGGAGGATGCGCCGAGATCGCGGCCGGAAGAGCTCTGCTGACGCGCAATACCGTCGATGGCGGCGCGGGAGATCAGCTCGCAGTAAAGAGCGATGGCGCGCGATGCGTCGTCGTTACCCGGGATCGGATAGTCGATCAGGTCCGGATCGCAGTTCGAGTCGATAATGGCGACAACCGGGATGCCGAGGCGCTTGGCTTCGTCGATCGCGATCTTTTCCTTGTTGGTGTCGATGATGAACATCAGGTCGGGGGTGCCGCCCATATCGCGGATACCGCCGAGAGCCTTGTCGAGCTTTTCACGCTCGCGCTCGAGGTTCAGGCGTTCCTTCTTGGTGAAGCCCTGGGCTTCGCCGTTCAGGATCTCGTCGAGCTTGCGCAGGCGCTGGATCGAGTTGGAGATCGTCTTCCAGTTCGTCATCATGCCGCCGAGCCAGCGCGAGTTGACGTAATACTGGGCCGAACGCTTGGCGCTGTCGGCGATGATCTCAGACGCCTGGCGCTTGGTGCCGACGAAGAGAACGCGGCCGCCGCGGGCAACGGTGTCGCTGACGACCTGAAGGGCGCGCGACAGCATCGGAACGGTCTGGGCCAGATCGATGATGTGAATGTTGTTGCGATCGCCGAAGATGTACGGTTTCATCTTCGGGTTCCAGCGATGCGTCTGGTGGCCGAAGTGGACGCCTGCCTCGAGAAGCTGGCGCATAGAAAAATCAGGCAATGCCATGCCTTGTTACTCCTTTTCCGGTTGAACCTCCGCAAGGCGAACAGCACCCTCTTCGAGGATGCCACCGGGCGGAACAGCCCGGATTTCTCCCGGACGATCCCATGCCTTACGTGTGGAATGCCGGTGCCCATACATTCGATTTGGCGCAAAAGCAAGGCTTATGCCGAAAAAACCGACCCATTAACCCGGCACCGCGTATCGATGCGGGAAAAAATGAAAAGGATAACTGTCGGCTTCTGCGAACGCCGCCGTTCAACTCGCCAGCGCGAGACCTGCGACAGACATCAATTTGGATGCAGGTGCCCTGCCAACAGCTTTGCTGCAAGGATCGCATCACCCTTGCAGATCAGGGCGGTGCGTGGACGATTTGATCGTCGCCGATCACCCGACCGTGGTTTTTTCAAAAGCCTGCGTCTACTTGCAGACCTCGGCCTTGCGTTCGAGCAACTCCAGCTTGGCAAGCTTGCCGGTCAGGACGAAATCGCCGTAATCCATCGTCAGGTCGCGGGTGATGCCGTTCTCATAGAGCTTGAACGACATGCGGTAGACCGGCAAAGCATCCGATTTCGCATTCTCGTTGAAATAGGCGATCGTCACCGGCCAGAAGGCGGTCTTGGAGAAGGCGCCGGCATTCCCGGCATCGGCCTCCTCGGCAATCGGCGTCTCCTGCTTGCCGACGATCGTCGTCGTCACCAGCGATTTGTCGCCGTCATCGGAACCGTCGAAGACGCGCGCCTCGAAGAAGCGCTTGCCGTCCTTGGCGTTCTGGATGACGTCGAGCATATGTTCCGTGGGAAAACGGCTTTCGGCAAGCTGCAGTTCGCGGCTCGACGGCTGCTTGAGATCGACCTTGACACCGTCGGGCTGATCCTGCGCGGCACCGTTGACCTCCTTATCGAGCTGGTCGTCGGTGAAGGATTTGGTGTCGAAGGTGAACTTGCCATCCTTCAGGTTCTCGAAGGTCTTCGTCTGCTGGTCGCTGACGCGCACGCTGTCGCCGGTATCGATCTGCGTGACGAAGCGGAAGTTGGTCGTGAAGCCCTGGCAATAGCTGCCGTCGAACTCATAGACCATGCGACCATACATGCCGGCGATGCCGGAGCGGTCCGAAGCGTCCTTCAATTCCAGATCGTAGACCGCGCGATGTGCGACGAGGCCGGTCGCGATCGCAGCGCTTACCGCGGGCGCAGCCGCCCATGCATTGGCGGAAACGCTGGCGAGAAGCAGAGCGACAAGACTCGATCGGAACATTCATTAACTCCTGTTGGACTCGGTCGCGATGTTATAAGAACGCTTTCGGCCAAATCGAGGCTCGAACCTGTCATATTAAAGATTCTAGTCTTGATGCATAATTTTTGAAGAATTGA
>Ga0209673_1001622_pt1 | contig 19568 bp, 20 predicted proteins | sample AraplaCol_mMS_r2_2_FD_184274 | JGI IMG/M metagenome (GOLD analysis project Ga0209673, IMG submission 184274) | Arabidopsis root microbial communities from North Carolina, USA - plate scrape MF_Col_mMS_r2 (SPAdes) (version 3) | ecosystem: Host-associated > Plants > Roots > Endosphere | place... | reverse complement strand
GGGGGGGGGGGGGGGGAGATGCCTCAAGATGAAGAAGGACTGGGAAAAGGGAACACTCAAATTACAGAGCAAGTTGATATTGCCTCAACAAACTTTGGAATACTTTCATCCTGGCGTATTGATGTAACCCTATAAGAGTATCTCAGAGTATAACCTCGTCGGTCATTCGGCAATGAAAATACCGGTTAGGCCCGTGATGAGATAATTGGATAATGTAATTGGGATAGGATTGGTTGAAGTTGCTAGGGTAACTCTTGGTGATGAAGAGAATTGTATATGTTGACTATAAAAATAGATTCAGTCGTAGTGGCGAGACCGATATAGGAGTTGATGTTGCAGCAAAGGAAATGGACTATCATGGAGATATAGTACAGGAAATGAGATCAAAGAGTATCATAATAATTGGATTAGAGAATGCAGGATCCATGTCTTATAAGAATATCAGAATATAAGAATATCAGAATATAAGAATATCAGAATATAAGAATATCAGAATATAAGAATATCGAAGGAAGAATAATAAGTCTGTAGAGTAGGGCATATTGAATAGGCTGGTATTTAAACTGTATGTCCGTATTTATATCAAGGACTCTTGAATATAGTCGGTGAGTTGAAAGATAGAGAGCAAATCTATAAGATCAAACCTTTCATTCATCACGAGCAGTTTTAGTCTATATCTTTTAGAATATGCAGAGAAAGCAGTGCAGACAGTCATTTAGACAGAGTTGGTTATCCGCAGTTACCTGGAAGAGTACAGAACGTGTATCAAATTCACACTGCCTGTCTGATAATGAACTGCATATAATGGAGATACAAAGGAATTGGAACACAATATGTTAAAGAGTAAACAAAGATCAATTGAAGTATTGAATTATTGAAGTATTGAATTAGGTCTACAGACAATCACGTGGATCTACGGTGAATTTCTGCAAAGACTGTCTGCAACGAATAAATACTGAACATACTTCTGCAAGTAGAATAATTATATACAGATTCACTACTTTAATTCCTCTATCCCTACTCAACCCTAACTCCCTCATATCTACTCTATTCAACAGTAATTCAATCTGAGTTTCTCGGTCTCTGTCAATGTGGATCTAACAGAATGTATATAACTATCTACGGACGGCAATAATTCGGCCGAGTAATATAATCAATCTTAGAACAAAGAAGTCAATTTCTGTCGAAATTCACTCTACTTGTCACTAATTTTGAATACAATGAGACCCAATTAAATCAAGTAAAACTTGAGAAACTGTATAGAATGGAAAATTATAGAGTTCCTTTGATAGTCCACATAGTAGTGCTAATCCACTATACTGTAGTAGAGTCAGAAAATAAACTATTTGTCCAGCGATATATTCACTGCGAATATTACAGCTAACTCTCAATCTTTGAGATCAATATATCAGATAAAGTATATACCCTAAGCCCTACCAAAAAAAAATAAAAGTATAATAACAAATCCAATTAATTAAATAGATAATATTCAATTTATACAATCAATCAAGCACATTCTTGGCGGCCACTCACAGTGCTCGGGCGGTCAGTCCAAATGAGGCATGAAAGTGTCGCGGCATGTCGGAGTTGCAGCTTCTCCAGCTTCTCCAGCTTCTCCAGCTCATTCATAATGCCAATCATGGCGCCTACAATGCCAGAGCCTCATGTGCTCAATCAGGTATTTTTTTTTATCCAGTTATCGTGGTCTACAAGAAGATCTTGTAACTAATAGTTAGATTATTATCTCCCCCTCCGATACCGACTACCTCGATCAACTCATCCCCTCTATCCGAGATTACAGCGTTGGAAATCGTACACCACAGCTCCTCCAATCACTATCTCGATTCGCAGCAGATAAAGAAGCCGAAATCGAAAGCATCTGTAATACCAATCATCAAGAATTCGTTTCCTCCGTCAACTCCCTACTTCGAATTCGAGAAGGTACCGTCAGTTTAACTGCCGAGATCCTCGACCTCAATCAATCCATTCAAACAAGTACCGAACGACTTGCAGAACAAAAGAAAGCCCTAGTTGAATCCCGAGGACATCGACAAAATATCGACGAAACCTCACGCGCAATCCAGGATTGTCTAGAGGTCTTACGTCTAGCAAACCAAGTCCACGATTTACTAGCCAAGAAGAACCACTACGCAGCACTACGCGCTCTGGAGGAATTACAGAATGTCCATCTCAAGGGTGTGACCCAATACAAGATTGCGGAAATGATCCAACGCTCGGTGCCGGCCACCCAGCGCGCAATCGCAGAGGCAGTCATGTCAGATCTGAATACCTGGCTTTATCGGATTCGAGAAATGTCACCATTCCTAGGAGAGCTGGCTCTCTTCCATACCGATCAGCGCAAATCAAGACTCAAGGAACGCGCGGAACAGATTCCGTATCTGGAACATTTCAATCTTAACTCTGCGATTGAATTGGTAGCTGATGAAGATGAAGAATATGATCTTTTACAGAATGACGATTTACAAGTTCCCTTCGCACCTCTTTTTGAGTGTTTACATATTCATCAGTCTTTGGGACAAATGGATAAATTTCGCATTGAGTATGCGAGTACACGCCGTCGTCAAAAGGATCTTCTTCTCCCTGCGTCTGTTACCCTTGTTGATGAGGGCGGCGCAAGTTTACATAACCTCCTAGAAGAAATGGCTGGATTTGCAATCGTGGAGCGAGCCACTATGATGAAAGTTCCGGATTTGAGATCTGCCGTGGATGTATGTATTACTCCTTCATTTTGTACCGGATATCCATCTAACTCATTTCTCTCATCAGGTTGAGGAACTCTGGGACTCAATGTGTCAGGCAGCTGTTGGTGTTATATCAAAGGCTCTGCATGAAGTCGACAATGCAGAAAGTATTTTGAAAACAAAAAACCTGATAGCTTTATTCATGCAGACTATGAATGTCAGTGCAGCCATCTCCCATACTCTCTCTTTGGGATTCACAACGCTGATATCTAAACAGACCTGGAATTTTTCTGTCAGGGTCTTTGATGAATTCCTGCTCAGACTATTTGAAAAGTATGCAGAACTTTTGAAGAGGCGATTTAGTGATGATTTCCAAGAGGTATAGTACACCGGCCTTTGCCACTGTCCAATTTTTTTTTTTTTTGCTGGTGACTGACATCTTGTAGATTGTTTCGACGGATGACTATATGCCCATGCCAATACAGACCTTGGAGGAATATGACAAGGTCTTGAATGTGAGCTGGTATGCTCCAGAAGCCTCACGCGAAGAACAAGTGTATGTCCAAAAAGTTCCTCGAAATAACTGTCCAGGCCAAGCTAATAATCTTTATAGCTTCCCCTGTATCTTGCCATTTTCTAGAATGTATCCCCTGTGTTGCATTGATATTCGGAACTTCCTAAACCAATTCTATTTCTTCGCCAATGACGATTTCTCCCACCCTACCGTGATTGATGACACTTTGAAAGATGTGAGCATGGTCCTTAAAACAAGAAAAGAAGAAAGACCTTTTGAAAAGCATCTTTGCTAACCTTATCAAGGCCCTTGATGATCTCCTTTCACGGAAAGTATGCGATACACTAGTCGAACGCCTCTCCTCACAATATCTTGGACAGATCGTTCAAATTTTAATTAATTTGGAACACTTCGAGTTGGCTTGTCATGAACTCGAACTTCTCCTTGCAGCAGCGAGATCTCAAAACTCCACAGGCACCTCAATCACTCTTCGTGCAACCGAGAAGTTCCGGAGTAATAAGAAAGCAGCCGAAAAGCGTATATTCGAGGTTGTCAATTCCAAGATCGACGATCTTGTCGAAACAGCCGAGTACGAATGGATGGCTACCACTCCTCCAACCGAACCTAGCAATTACATGCAAACCTTGACTAGGTTCTTGTCTAATATTATGAACTCCACTCTTCTTGGACTTCCAACAGAGATCAAAGAGCTCATCTATTTTGACGCACTCAGTCATGCGGCCAACATGATTCTGGTAAGTCTTACTCCTGTCCCTTTCCGCGTACCCGTACATTAGGTCTTACATACCACTCCAGGCTCAACCAATGGCACCAGAGGTGAAGAATATCAACCCCAACGGTGTCATGTCACTAGCAAAGGACGTGGAGTACCTTGCCCAATTCGTGGATAGTCTGAATGTCCCCATTCTGCGTGAAAATCTCGACGAGCTACAACAAACAGTACAACTGATGCAAGCCGAAAACGCGGATGAATTCTACGATATTTCAACACGGAACAAGAAATACGGTCGTGTCGATGCAATGCAAGGACCGGTTTTATTGGAGAAGTATGATCAAAATTTTACCCTTTATTTATCTTGAATAATTTACTAATTGTCTCAATCTTAGACTCACCCGAACTGTACAAGCACCAACAAAGGTTGATAAATTCGTGAACCTTTCATCGCGCTTCAAGAAGACTTAATAAATACAACCCATTTGTTAAATGAATATGCTGTACCATGAAATAGCAAGATCAAACTTCAAACAACTACAACCACCTCATAAGATCCGTCTTCAATATTAGCATAGGAGCATTCATCCTCAACCCTCGACATTCCTTAAAACGAAAACTAGAGGCATAAGAAAGTCTTGTTTGGCCGAGTTGATATGTTGATATGGCACATTTCGTGACCTAGGTACAAGAAGGTATGTATATGTGATTCAGAAACAATAGATAGAAAAACCAAGAAATATCAAGTTCGCCCAATTGAGAGACCCCGAAAAGACAATCGATTTTCTCATGAACGACCACTTAATTGAAACGGGAAGACCGTAGCCTTATATCAAGATCGAACGAGACAGAAACAAAACATCAAAGCAAAAATAAGAAGTAGAGAAGACCTTAAGCCCAGTATTCGCCGGGATCCACGCAATCGAAGCAGAAGAAAAAAAAAAGATAAAAAAGAAGAGTCAAACAGTTATGAGAATAAATTACTATCAATAAATTAGTAGCTGAACCCATTTGCTGAAACCTCTTACTGAATACCAGCAGTGATACATACCTGTTGAGGAGGGAGATGAGGGTACGCATACATTCCCTCAAACATCTGAGATTGAGGCTGACCATACCCAGCCGTAGGATCAGACTGGACAGCACCGGGATACATCGCAGGCTGGGGACGATATTCTTGCTCTTGAGGCATACCATGCTGACCAAGAGAACCATAATCAGCCGGACCCAAATGAGCCTGAACACCATGCTGAGAAGAAGATAGTTGACCCGCAGGCCCAGAAGGACCTGGCGCAGGAGCCCCAGCTTGACTAGAACGCTTAGCATGCGATGTAGCCTCCTCACGAGGAACAATATCAATGAGGAAATCGAACATATCCGATTTTGAAAGGGCAGCAGCAATATCGGAGCGCTGAAGAGTACGACGTTTGTTATCTTCAGCGTGAATCCAGGCACGCATGGTTAGCTCTGTAATGAAGATATCACAGCCCTTAGCGAAGAGAATGGGAGCCTCAGCGGAAATCATCTTCACTTCAGGGTCTGCTTTCATGACTTTCTTGATACGCGCAAGTGGAAGCTGATGAATCTTATAGTCATGATTATCATTTTCCAAATGGGTAATGACATGTTGCCAATAAGTCGTCAAGATATCACGAGCAGTCCCTTGAAGACCTTGGTTTACCTATTGCGAAAAGCGCATAAATCAATATCTCACAACACAATTCAGACGAAAAAAAAAAAAACAAAAAAAACTCACATTAGCCCAAGTACCAGTGTACAGCTCCGCGACAGGAGCATAACCCTGCGCCGATAACTAAATGAGTGAAATACTGATTAGCCGCACGAATCCTCTAAGAATCCCACTCGATCTTCGCGCAGGAATCCAATTGATAATTATAGTCATACCGCTGCGCTAGCACCTATATCAAACGTTAGCCCATCCACTCAAGAGATAAAACACATTCCATCAGCATGCGCATCGCTCGGGACAAGCGCATCACTCGAAGACCAAGGCCGCACACCCCCTCGGAACCCGACGCGACAACCATGCGATAAGGGTTTCAAATACCATAATGACCCCCATTCCTCACATCATAAACAGGCTGCTGCTGAGAGTGTTGTTGACGACCAGCGGGAAGACCTGCCTGCGGGGCAGTACCTTGGGGAGCCGGCTCCATATCGAAAGGCACGCGCGCGCAAGGACGAAGTTAGGTTGCAAAGGATAGTCGGGTAGAAGGATCGAAGGCGTCGCAGGTATTCCTTGAGCAATGGTGAATCGGACGAAGGAAATATATTAGGAGATCGAAATGATCGATAGAAAAGAAAGGTGAATCGTTTCAATTCCAGTGCTGACTGGCGCGCTGCTCTTCAGGTGATGAAAGAAGCGCGTCGGGTGCCAAGCAGAGTGAGCTGGTTGACGCTTTCGGATGCTTCCCCGCCGAACTGCGACGACCTCGTGGGCCACGCTTAATTTTTATGGAGAGTTGAAATACTCAGATATGATATGTTATGAGGCTTAGAAATGATTGTTCGCTATTTAATTTACTATTTTATACCTATATAATCATGTAGTATGGGATGCTACTGATACAAGTATCTGGTACTCACTAAATGTAGAGTTTTACATGTAATTGCTTGTACCGAGTACTTTCGGCAATCTCCACATCACGTGATCTACTCACAAAAGTTTGTCCGTTCCGAGCAGCAAACAACAGAAAAAAAAATTCTATAAAATCCGTCCTTGTCCAGCTTGACTGCATTTCCCCCAACACCTTACCTTGAGCAGGTATGGTTGCTTCAACGACTGTGGAGCCCACTGTCCAACCTCAAGATGAGGTTGACTTGACAGATAAGCAGATCCAAGATCTTCTGCTTGAAGCAGAGGGCCGTCTACGCGGTCCCGTTGCCCAGCCTAAAGAGCTGGACATTGCTTCCATAAGGTATGATCTCAATATCCGACTGGCTACCTCCTCTAGGTCTGAAGCTAATATAGCATGACTAGGATCCCTAAATTGTCCGCCGGATCCTCGCTTCAACCCTATGTTCGCCAAGATGACGAGATTTCTACTGCGAAAACAGCAGAGCTTGTTGATCAACGGTACAAGGAACTGTCCAACTCCTTGCACTCTTCTTCTGGCAAGAAGCCCACTCAGGTAAGACAACTTCCTTTCTGTATCCTTTCCACCCCAATTGCTATGAGGAAAAATTTTCCCAACGCATAAGCGCTTGATGCGGCGTCAGCAGTCCGTTTTGGGCTGTGCTGCACCAGTGAGAGCTTCATTTTTCATAGTTACTCTGAGCATAATACCTCGATCCAAATTGTTTTCAAGAGTGTGAAGTTTGGTTCATGGTAACTAACTATCATTCTCTAGGAGAAATCCACCGCCGGCCCCGACTGGTTCGACCTGCCAAAGACAGAGATGACTACGGAATTCAAGAGAGATCTTCAGTTACTTCGTATGCGGTCGGTCCTGGATCCTAAACGTCACTACAAGAAGGAGAATGGCAAGGCAAAGGCCCCTGAGTTCTCTCAGGTTGGAACCATCATCCAAGGTCCCACTGAATTCTTCAGCGGCCGCATTGCCAAGAAGGACCGCAAGAAGACCTTCGTTGAGGAGACTTTGGCTACTGAGCGTGAGACACGCCGCTTTGAGTCGAAGTACCGCGACATTCAAGGCTCGAAGACGAGTGGTAAAAAGGCCTATTACAATAGCCTACGAGCGAAGAGAAACCGTAACAAGAAGTGATCAGGGAGTAACTGGGATCAATCGAATTGGAATCTGGATGCACTGCCAAGGTCTATACCTATTACCTGGCTCTGTATAAATGGGATTGCAGGCTTTACGCATTGCCGAAAGCCTTCAGCAAAGTCTGCACCACCAATTTCTGCGGTTTTGGTCAGCACTTATCCCTCGGGGTGTTATATGGAGTACACAAACCTGCATATCTACAGCCGCTGCGCGTCCTGCTTCCAAGACTTCTTCGTGTCCAGCCTTTCCTTCCTCCAGGATTTCGTTCAGTTCTTCCGCGGCCTTATCCTGGAGTATCTCCTCGTCTCCACGAGGCACGGGTGCCAATACAGCATTGTTGGTCACCAAACTCATCGCCAGTACGCGAAGACCACAATGTCTCGCGGTGACGATCTCAGGAACGGTCGACATGCCAACGACATCGGCGCCCATCATTCGAAGCATCCGACTCTCGGCTCTTGTTTCGTAACTATTCATCGTCAGGTCATTCTGTCTCAAGCAGGCAAGTCTGTGTCTCTTACGTTGGACCTCCAACGTAAGCATACACGCCTTCGTGTAGCTTCCGGCTGGTTTGAGGGGTAGCAATCTCTTTCCATGCTTGATGCACATAACGGCGAAGCTCAAGATCATACGCATCCGACAGAGGTGGGAATCGAACGCCAAAGTCTTCATCATTGGGACCTCTCAGCGGATGAACACCTGCAAAGCCCGCCAAGAAAATATGCTAGATCTTATTAGCGATGTAGGAATATTCTCGGTGAAAGAAGATAGCCTTACATCATTCAACAAGGTGATATCACCGACGTTGTAATCAGAATTCAGGCCTCCGGCCGCATTTGTCACTACCAACCACGTATTAATCTTTGTATACATACCACTGTAGATTAGTCGATCATAAAAGTAGAAGTTGTACTCACAGACCACAGTTTCAACGCCCAATCTCTTGAACACCCGAGTCGGGAATGTAATATGCTCCATAGAATGACCTTCAAAGTAGCTTGACGAATTGAAATTGAAAACTTAGCGAAATTTGCATAACAGAATTCCAGCTGGATTCAAGTTCACTCACTGTGCACGGCCAACCATCAAGACAGCAGGAATCTTCTGACCAAGAAGACCAAATACCAACTTCCCAGCATGACCAGCGACTATAAAGATCAGCATTGATCAACCAGCAATCATAGAAATCACAGCAAAAAAGAACGAAAAAAAAAAGGGGCAAAAAATACCCGTTGGGCGAGGAAAATGCGGAATCGAAGTGTAATCGAATTCAGCACGAGGTTCAGCCTGAACAGTCTCTGCCAAACCACCCAAGCCAGAACCACAAACAATAGCAACTTGAGGTTTCTTCAGAGCCTCAGGTAAATCTTTAATCAAGAAGGCGACAGCCTCTGTTGCCCGTTCGAATGTAGACATGGTTCAAAGTGGGAAATTGGAAAATATCTGGAGGGAGTAGAGGTTGAAAGTAGAGAAGAGCAGCGGGGTGGATCGTGGATCTCCAAGAAATCTTTTGATGTTGCGGAGTCACACGTTGTCTTATTGGTTGAATATGCTGTTGGTCAGTCACAACTTTTACAGTGTATTTAAGTATACTACTGTTAACTCAGGTAAAACGTATAGTAAAGACTACAGTATTACTCAGATATTGTTCTAATATAAAGTAGTATATGGATATAGGAATAAGTAAATATATAATGTTGTTGTTCTGCTAAGTATGATCTATAAAATACTCCTATACACCCAATAGACCACCACTCAACCTGATTTTAAATTTATTCTCAAGCCTAGTACTTCTATCTCCTTCACTTATTCTAAATCTCTAATATAAAAAAGTAAACATCCAAACTAATCGATCCTTGGCTCAACATGAACTCGCTCGACCGTGGCGCAAATTCGAGGCTGACCGCCTTCCGAGCCAGCAACTCCGAAGAAAAAAAACCCGCTTCAAACAGTCGTTGAAAGAATACAACAGCCATTGACCATGTTTTCCAATCCAACACGCTCCTTTGTCGGGGCTACTAAGCGCCTGAGGGTATTTGAATCCTGTTTGAATGTGTTGTATACCGATATACTGATTGAGTTGTGATTTAGGTGCCCCTGTCCGCCCGTTGGCAATCTACTCCCAGCACCCCCAACGCGACATCTCCCGAGACCAAGACAGCATCACCGGTTGAATCAGCACCAGTCTCCGATAAGCAAGCGACGTAAGCGATTGTTCTACTCGAAAGTATCCGGAAAGATATGCTAATTAGGGTGGATATCCATTTAGACCAACTCCCAAACCGGAACAGCCCGCCGAGCAACGTGTAAAGGAATGGTAAGTGGGATGCAATGCATAAATAGTGACTTCAGTCACTAAATGACTACTCAAGAAAGAATGAAATCTCACAATTCCCAGGTCCGAGCGCTTAGGAGCCCTCGGCGACAATGCCCGCCTACCTCGCAGCGTGCAAGCAGTATACATGCGCCCACTCCGAAGGAAGGCCGAGTACGGACTCCCAGTTTGCGATCTCCAACTACGATCCTACAGCGTCGAGAACGTCGAGTTCTTCGCTGATTTCGCTATCCGCGCCGCCTACTACCTTAATCTCCCTGTTTCCGGCCCTGTCCCTCTTCCCCGTATCACCGAACGCTGGACAGTCCCACGAAGCAACTTTGTGCATAAGAAGAGTCAGGAGAACTTCGAGCGTATTACACTTCGTCGTTTGATCCAAATCAAGGATGGTAATCCCCAAGCCGTGCAGGCGTGGCTAGCTTTCCTCCGCAAGCACGCTTTCTACGGAGTCGGTATGAAGGCCAATATTTGGGAACATGAGTCTCTCGGTACGATCATCAACTTCGATTTACGAATCACCTCTTATATCTCTTGTGAATCATTTGCTAATGAAATTATAGATGTCGGCAAAACCATGGATCAATCCCTTTCCGAAGTCCAAAAGACCCTCGAACCTCATCTTTCTCAATTCGGTCAGCGCCAGGATAACTCGTCTGGAAATAACATTTTCGATACCTTGGATAGTGACCGATTTGCTGAGCGTAAGACTGCTCGCGCTTGATCCTTGCCTTGATTTGTACCAGTGCTCGGGATTTGCATATTTGGGGAACACCTGGGCGTCATTATATGTACTATTGTCATTTCCTGTCGTTTTTCTTTTTCTTTATGGCCTAACGGGGCCTTCTGTATTTTACTCCGTCATATCCAGCCCCGAAATGATAACGGGTTCATCCCTCTACTTAAAATTCCACCCAACCTACACCAACCAATCTATTACCAAAGTAGCATATCATATCCAGTAACCACTCTATGTCAATTCAATTTCTCAATTGCTTCCCTCATCCAATCCCAATTTTAATCTACTATGTACATAGTATAAAAGAAGAGACTGTTCAATTTATATCACGTGACATCCGGGCAACAGCGGAGACGCGGATGTTATCAACTACAAAAAAGAGCAAGAATCCAGGGCGAACGAATAGCTTCACGGGGTCTCTCATATTTGGATCCGTGCCATGATGCGCACGTCTATCTTTCGCCAGGGCGGTCCCTCCATAAGGATCACGAGTGAGAAGTTCACCCGTCTCCGTCAAGGAGGCTCATCAAAATGGCACCGATTAAACAGCACAAGCGCAAACACAAGCACAAGTTCGAAAGACACAATCAAAGACCCCGTGATATTCTCCGGAATTCAACCAACAGGTGTCCCCCATCTAGGCAATTATCTCGGAGCATTGCGACAATGGGTGAAACTCCAAGATGAGGCGGAAACAGGGACAAAACTTCTTTTTTCCATTGTGGACCTACACGCTCTAACAGTACCACAAGACGCGAAGCAATTGAGAACATGGCGAAAGGAGGCGTTTGCTACTTTACTTGCTGTTGGTTTAGATCCGAAACGATCAACTATCTTCTATCAATCATCAGTAAGTTACACAGCACACCACAGATACAAACACACAGCAAAGCATGATATTAACATTGAAGTCAGGTACCGGCGCATACTGAATTGATGTGGATTCTCAGTACGGTTGCTTCGATGGGATATCTTTCACGTATGACTCAGTGGAAGGTAAGCAACGAACAAACAAACTCCCATATATAACAGCGTGATAATTAACTTAGGGTTCTCAGAGCAAACTCCAATTACCCGATGATGCAACTCTTGACGACTCAGAGGCAAGAGCTCAACTTCGTCTGGGACTCTTTTCATACCCTGTACTTCAAGCCGCGGATATCCTGATCCATCGGTATGAACCTTTACCCGAAGAGCGTTCTATCTCCAGTCTGATACTAATCAACATCAGAGCTACTCATGTACCAGTTGGAGAAGATCAAAGACAACATCTTGAATTTTCCAGGTACACCGCAAACAGCTTCAATCATCTTTACGGCCAAATTTTCCCTACACCAGAAGCACTGATATGTAAGCCCAACCTAACCCAACCCAAATCCCACTCTACTTTACTCTACTCTACCCTAGTAAACTCCGCTAAAACCAATCAAAGCCCCCGCAAAAAGAGTAATGTCTCTCAAAGAACCAACATCAAAAATGTCAAAATCCCACCCAGACCCACGATCCCGAATAATCCTCACCGACAGCGCAACCGAGATTCAAAAAAAGGTAAAAGTAGCCCTAACAGACTCCGAGCCAAAAATCACATACAACCCTGCCGAACGACCCGGTGTCTCGAATTTAATTGAGATTCTAAGTCATTTCGAGGGGAGAGAATGTGTTGATATTGCGGCTGAGTTCGAAAATGCTAGTCTTCGATCATTGAAGGAGCATGTTGGTGAACGGATTTCCTTCCATCTTGCTGAGATTCGGGATCGGTATGTTTCTATCATGGATGATAGGAGTGGGTATCTTGATTCTGTGGCGAGGGATGGTGGTGAGGCTGCCAGGGATAATGCCGATGTGACGATGCGAAAGGTTCGGAAGGTGATGGGGTTATAAGTGTATAGATTGTCTTGGTGGGTTTGTATAACAGAAGTTTTGTGTATAACAGAAGCTTTGATGCTGATCTACTCTGGGTGAGTTATGTATGATATTTGTATGTATATTGTTGAATAACAGTCTCCTCTACTTGAGATATACTATCTTTATATGCAATATAGCTGTTCTAGCACCATAAGTCTATGTCATCTGCTGGCACTGGCAGCTTAATCAGGCTGTATGTGGCAGCACAAGTATCCAGGAAACACATTAAGGGAAAACGAAGTAGAGGTGATAAAGCATCTTCTATAATTATCTAACCTCGATAAATGCTTCAAAATCATGACACATCAAGTAATATCAACAAATCAAAGGTATCCCGACACCACGTACACCAGAAGCATGCATAGATCGACAAAAGAAGTATAAGAAATGGAAGACATAAATTTCACCAACAACCCCCATCACTCACAGAGCAAGAAGATATCCCGCCCCAGCAAGACCAAGAGCAAGATGTTGATTCATGCCCGTCGCTTTAGGCGCTGAGTTCTCCGTCGTAGTGAAAATACCACCTCCACCAGTAATACCACCGATTCTTGCCCCCGATCCTCCCACAGCAGCAGAAGTGACAGGATTAGCCACAACCGTCGCACTCGGGACGGAATCCGTACCAGTTCCGATCTCAACGACATTGCTCTCAGTTGTATTGAAATTCGTGTTCGCTAGAGAGATTTCATTATTGGCCAGATCGTAAACGACATACGCGCTGCGAAGGAAAGTATCTCCCAACACGGCAGTACTTGCACCAGCAGGGGCAATGCCAAAGATACAAGCACGTTCTCTGTTATTGAAATAATAATCACCCATATCGATGACCAATTCATTGACACCGACATCAATAGTCGGAGATGAGAATGTGTAGGAAACATTCACATCCTTTTCAGCCAGACTGCATGGAACAAGACCGATACCATTTGATGAGTCGTACTGTACTCCCAAATCCTCGTAAATATCTTGCACAATACCATCAGGCAAATAAGTCAAAGAACTTCCCGAGTCAAGCAAAACGCCGACAGGTAAAGAACTAGACGAGTAATTATGCGTCTTCGATGAAGTTGACACAGCAACAGCCGTCAACGCAATAATGAACTCCGAGTACGAATTGCCAAGTTTCTGAATTGGAAGAGTCTCCAGAGCTCCGTGGTATTTCGCGGTATTTACTCCACCGAAGAGGATGGAACCGGTATTTGCATCTAGATCATTTAACCAGAGACTGTAAGCGTTGGATTTGATAATTCCCCCTTCAACCATTGCTTTTGGAAGGTTATTATATGCAGGATCACCATTTTGGCCGGACTGGACTTCATTAGAAGTATATCCGATTCCCAATACTCCCTCTATCCAAACGTTAGTATTAATCACTTCCAAAGAGGAGACAAGAGAAGAGGGAGGAAGAGAGGGGTGTAACATACCGGCCGAAGCAGACGTATAACCCACGCCAAATTGGAAATTCTTAATGGTTGTACCGCCAATGGTGATAGTATCAGTGACATAGTCACCAACGGCACTAGACCCATCGGCATAGGTGATATTAAAGTCCGACGAGACGAAGGAGTATGAAGACGACGAGCTCGAATCATAAGTTCCGGAATCCTGACAGGGATCTGATCTGCGTTCGCAGAGTGTGGAATTGGGGGCATTGCACCATAAGTCACTGCTACCGGTATCTAGGACCAAGCGCAAGTTTTGCGACGGAGTTCCTAAGGTGATATTGCAAAAATAGAGAGTTTCCTATAGAGAAAAAAAAAAGAGAAAAAAAAGGATATTAGCATTGAATATGAGATAGATCCAGTATGAGGTCGGATCTGGGTATAGGTGTTTCTCTGCAAGTTGACATACCTCATTATCCAGTACTTGACCGACAGTCTTATCGCGCTTCCTCCGAATACGATCTCGAGCCACAGGGTCAACGATATCCTTGCGTTGAATGTCCATGCCGATCACAGCCGGGACATCTCGCTCGTGGAGGGTTAAGCCCCACGCAGGCAAGGCAAGGGATGCCCATAGAAACCAAGAATTCCTCATGATGATCTTCGGCTTTCCCCGCGATTTCCTCCCGACAAGAATGTAGTGTATAAGATCGGATCGGTCGTCTTTCTGATAGTTGATATCGTAGGGGGAATTCTTGTGAATTTTTTTTGATTTTTTCGCAGTATCTCCGAGTGAAGGCAGCGGGTGAGAAATCGATTGACTACTGCCTGAGAGTGTCAAGAGGAATGGAAGAATGGAAGACTGGGGGCTGGGCTAAGACGAGAGAAAGAAATTGAGAGATTAGGGCGAGAGAAGACTAAGACTAAGATGAAAATAGAAAAAAGTCAAGATCGTCAGGTCAAATCACAGGGCTGTCGTATGCTGTTGGAGAAGTGAAGTGGAGTAGTGTCGTCACCAGTTCACAGCTGTAGTTACACTCTACACTACACTACATACTGTATGTATGTACTATGTATGTACTGGTATACTCGGCAGGATTAACCCGAGATATCCGGGCGAGCCGATTAGGCAGACTACTTATACTGTATTATATACATATACATAATAGTGAATTAATCTGACTATCAATCCATAAGTATTATAGTGTACAGAATGATTCTGCCTGGTCTACGTATATCCGCCGCGTATACTTCAAAAGTGGTTGGTCGTCGATGACGCGGTTTGCCCCGCCGAGGCTGTTTTCGGGTTAGCCTAGTTGTGTATAATTATATTCAATTATATTATGTTATGAGATATTGTCTATATACACATTAATATAAGAGAGGTATGATTATAATATATAACTAGAAAATTATATATGAATGGTAAGTAGTATGGTATACTCATATATATGGTGGTTATATATGTGGATGTTACTAGAACTGGAGGTACTATTCAGTTAGTCTATGGACTAGATAACTAGATATACGAGGACTAGCACCATCTAGGAAATATTTTCCACCTATATACACTCCATAAAGCACTCGTATTTATATTCAGATCGGCAAATACGAATCAGTAATCACGAACAATCAACAAATGAAAGTCCATCGAGAAACTACATAGCAGAGCAATACATACGTACGCGGATACACGCCAAAGCTTGGCGTACTTCGCCTTCGCCTTCACATCTCCCAATGCCTCGAATAAACCCCGCCACCCTCATCAAGGCATACTCCGAATCTCCACTCCTACCACTTCTCCTAAAAGAATGCCGAACCCTCGAATCGGCCCGCAATGAACTCCGCTGGCTACGCGAACACGTCCTCCGTCCCGTCCCGCACCAACACCAACACCACCACAGCCCAACAACCTGGAAAACGCGTCTCACCTCCCTATGTCGCAAAAGATCACGCGGTTATCCCCTCCAATACATCCTCGGCGACCAACCATTCGGTGATCTAGAAATCCTTTGTCGTCCCGGCGTCCTTATTCCAAGGTCCGCATCCAACAAATAAAGACAGACCGCGAAGTCCGCTAACGAGATATAGACCCGATACCGAAGCCTACGTAATTAAAGCATCCAAGATAATCGCTCAAATCACCTCAACCGAACAAAATGATTCAACGGAGACAAGAAAATCCAGATCAACCCCTTTACGAATCCTAGATCTCTGCACCGGAACAGGCTGTATAACCCTACTCCTGCACGCGTTATTAGGGCCTCAATTCAAAAACCTGCGTATCATGGGAATCGATATCAGTCCCAAGGCTCTAAGCCTAGCCCGATCAAATCTAAATCATAATCTACAGCAAGGATTATTATCTCCTCGTGCATCGACAGATATTCAATTTCACCGCGCTGATGTCCTAGCACATCCTTCAACTCCACCCTCAACTTCAACTTCAGACTCAGAATTCGATAACTCACCACCTGTGGAAACCATTCTACAAGAATATTTCAATCACCCATCTGAAACAGACGAAGTTGATCCTCTTACACAAAAGACAGTCCAATGTGATCTACTAATTTCCAACCCACCATATATATCAACAACAGACTTTCGAAACGGAACTACATCACGAAGTGTCCGACTCTTCGAACCCAAAACCGCTCTTGTCCCTCCTTCAATATTACCGAATACCCCAAACCACACAGCTCAACACACTAATATAAGTCGTGATCGACCGGAAGATATATTCTATCGGTCAATTCTGGAACTAGGCTATAAATTAAAGACGAAAGTTATTGTTCTGGAATGTGGTGATATTCAACAGGCTGATAGAGTAGTGGATATGCATCGTTCTATGATGAGTGATGAAGAATTCAGTGTACAGGTTTGGCCGTTTACTGAGGAGGATATGTCATATTATGGATTTCATTCTGGGGAAGGGTCTCGATGTGTGATTATTCAAAGGGGATGTACCTCGTGAATAAAGTGAATATACTCCTAGATAGGATATCACATGTCTCGAATTGTGGAGGTAGACAGTTGTGAAATGTAATCTAGAACTCCAAGTCCGAGTCTAGGAGGAAGATCATGAAACAAATAATTAGAAACCTAAATCTACTTATTGGTCCTATCTTGAATGTACCTGATTATGGTATCCACAAAGACTTTATACAGAGCCTCAAAATAAAGTTAAAAAAGCAAAGAGAAAGATCTACATTAAGCGCTGTCTACACCCTTCAGAAAATGTACATGGTAATCGTATATTAGGTGTATTCAAAGAAAGTACAAGTAAAGATATTCCTGCAATCATGAAAATGCATTCTGGTCATCATGCTGAAAACTATATACAGATAGAGCAGACCAAGACCACTAGCCTGGGTCCATTTTTGTGATTATTAAAACATGTCTAATGGGTGTGCGCAGCGCAAGATTAATATACCTGAACGGAGGGTCCGTTGAAAGAGGGAGAGCCAATATAAGCTCGTAGCCCAATGTAGTTCAAAAGAAAACATGGTCGGAATAGAAAGAATCAGACTTCACTCTGAATAGAGACAAATTTCTGATTTTGGCGTATATGACCAAAATGCTGGTCTTGGCGGATAGTGGCGACATCGTCAACACTTAAAGATCCTTCTTTTGCTCGGCAGAGTAATTGCGGTCATCATCGCCTTCAACGGTCTTGAGAATTGACTCCATCTCCTTGGCTTGACGCTTCCACTCCTGGTCACCCATTTTAGTCTCACGACGGAAAAGCTCCTCATTAGGCTTGCGGTAGCTTCCACCCATCCGGTCCCAGAGTGTAGTGAATTGCCCGTAGTTGTAGTTGAAATATAAGTGGTGCATGGTGTGGCAAGCGGCACCGTTCACAACGGGGCTATTGGCAACGTACTCGCCATCATGAATGAAGACAGTCCACAGATTGATGAAACCGAACAAGAAAACATAAGCCAGTTTCTGGAGAGGAAAGATGAACGGGAAAACATGGTATGGTACACTCTGAGACCATCCATCAAGAGGGTGGAAAGCGTGCGAAGCATAAGGGCTAGGCATGATCCACTTATGATGCGGCTTGTGCAGAGTGCGGTAAACGCGCGGGTGGTGCAAGCCTCGGTGAATCCAGTAGATGAAGAAATCGGTGAAACAGATGAAGAATGGGAATTGCAGAATACTGTAATATGGGAATGGTTCTTCGGCGACGGAATCGTAGAGTTTAGCGTATCCGCGGACTTCCAGGACGAAGAATGGAGCAGTCAGTAGAGCCATTGGGGGCATAGCGCTCATAGCCTGTTTGATTTCCATTGCGATTTGGTTCTTGAGGAATTTGGGGTGTTTGTAGGTGGTTTTGTCCCAGATGAAAATATAGGAGAGGGAGGCGACAATGAAGTAAACGAGAAGACCGAAGATCCTAAAATTCACAAATATTAGTTTCTCTCTCTCTCTCTCTCTCTCTCTCTCTTCGTGATTGTTTTCTTCTCGCAAAAGAGAAAGCAGATCAAAGATCGAGGGGAATAAGCGCATACCAAGTGATCAGGAAAAAACTGGTGAATTGACGATAGATGTTATTCCGCGGCCAGGCACTGAGATAGGCATATTTGGAAGGTTCCAAGTGCAGGAAATGAGTAGCAGGCTCATAGATAAAAGGCTCAGACGCGCCGAAGAGAGCAAGCGAACTGTTGGCGGCATTGGCGAAGGCCGGCAAGGAGACGGAGGAGGATAGGGAGGTCGGAAGCAGGGAAGAATAAAGGCGATCACCAACGAAGGTGTCCCAGATTTCTAGGATAATATCCATCTCGACTTTCCACGAGTGTCAATGAAGTGGACAATTGTGGGGGAGAGAAGAAATTGGAAAAGGAAAGGAACAGAGTGGGTTGAAAGGGAAAAGAGTCAAGGAGGGAGAGATAAGCAAATAAGAAATTCGGCATCACACCAGCGCGGAACGGGGTCTGCCGTTAATTCTTAATAAGCTGAATATACAGTAAAAGGGGTATTACAATGGAAAATACTACTGTAGTAAGTAAGTATAAAGTAGTAAATCAGGCCATTGGTAGTAATGGGCTGGTACCTGCATACACCACGCCATACTCATTATAGACCAATTATACTATTCCAATCATTTGTGCTGACCTTTGTACATTACTATATGTACTTGTACTTGTATACATTCGACTCAAAATTCTAAAGTGGCAATCTTCAATTGATGCCTTATTTATAAGACACCAAGGCACTCAGTTCTCCGTTCTCACATTTACCCTTACACTACTATAACACTGCTGTACTCTACTATACACTGTACTGGAATATACTCCACTCCACCCGATCCACAATGCAAATTGGCTGCAAAGCTCTTCAGCGATCTGGACTCTTACATAGTATCATACGGGAACGGGTATGTCTACAGTACATTAGTATGTCCACTTAATGAGTATTAATCTGAAATCCTTCTTTTTTTTCTTTAGCTAGTTCTATTCTATTCTATTCTTTGTTCTGTCTTTTATTTTCAGTTTCTATCTTCTAT
>Ga0209673_1001613_pt1 | contig 19708 bp, 13 predicted proteins | sample AraplaCol_mMS_r2_2_FD_184274 | JGI IMG/M metagenome (GOLD analysis project Ga0209673, IMG submission 184274) | Arabidopsis root microbial communities from North Carolina, USA - plate scrape MF_Col_mMS_r2 (SPAdes) (version 3) | ecosystem: Host-associated > Plants > Roots > Endosphere | place... | reverse complement strand
TTTACAGATTTTTTTTTATTATTTTTATTTTTTTTTTTTCGGTATTTTGATCGAAAATTTTTATTTTATTATTGTTTACTGAATTTTTTAAATTAGATAAATTTTACTGTATCTGTATATTTTTATATATATTAATCAGTTCGGCAGTTTTTTTTAATCAAATTTTATTATTTTTTGTTAGAATTTATATTGTTTCGGATAGAGATTTTCTATTTTTTCAATATTTATTATTTTTTTTAAAATAGATAAATTTGTATTCAATCTGATACAATATTTCAGTATTAACAATTTTTGATTAGTATTTTTTATTTCGAAATAGTTATAGTTTGATTAGATTTTAATTCTATAATCAATAATAAATTTCTGTAGATTGATAATTTCTATTTATTGTATAGTAATATTGTTTTTAATTAATTATTAAATAACTAAATATAAATTTTTATAATTTTTTTTCTGTTTTTTTATATTAATATCTGATTACAGATATAAATTTAAATATTTTATATAATTCTATAATTTCTATTTTTTTAACTAAATTAAACTGTAATCTATTGATTATAGATTTTTTTCGAATAACTGATTAATATTCAAATTCAAAAAATTGCAGAAAATTTCAATAACTATATATAGTTTTTGTATAATATATTGAAATAGTAATTTTTTCTGAATATATTTATATATTTTATAATAATAATTACAGTTTTTTCAGTAATTATATTGTAATAATAATAAATAGAAATATATTTTTCAAAGATTTCTGTTTCAACTATATATTCAATACCGGATTGATTTATTATAATTTTTGAATAAATTTTTCCGATTTTCTACTAATTCAGTTCAGAAAAATCAATCTAAATTATTTTTTATTCAGTTTTTTTCTATATATTTCAGTTCAGTATCAACCGACAATATAGAAATCCAAAAAAAAAACTGACAATTAGCTGGAATTTTTTTATTCGGATTTTTTGATTTTTTTTTTGACAGATTCTAGAATCTGATCTAATATAGATTGATCAGTTGTTTATTCTATTCTAATATATATTCTAGATATAATTGTTTATTTAAAAATTGAACAGATCTGACTGAAAAAATTTTTTGAAAAAAATAGTCAATTGAAATCGGATAAAAATATTAAAATAGAAAAAAAAAAATTTTTTTTCAAATAATTGTTTTGGTTTTTTTCTATTTATATTTATTTTTGTTTTAAATTATATTCTGATATTTATTAATTCAATTTATTCTATTTGTTGTTTCTATTTTTTGTATAGATAATATCAGTTAAAATTGTTTTTTGTTTAAAAATTCCAAAAATATTTGTATTTTGTTATTTTCTATTTTGATTTTCCGATAAAATTGTCTGTATTTTTTTTTTTATTTTTTTTTTGTCTGATATCAGATATATTTGTTTACAGTCGAATACAGAATTGTTATATAGTATTTATTAATAGTTTTATATTTCCAGTCGGAAAAAAATACAGTAATAGTATAGATAAAAAAAATACAACAGAACTGTATATTTTTATCTATTTGTATTTTTTTTATTATAATTTTTTTTTATCTATTTTAACTATTTATATACTATTTTTTCTATCAGTTTTATTTTTTCTATTATTATTATTATTTGTTTTCTGTTTTATCAGTTCCAGTTTATCCAAATATATCAATTATAGATAAATTTTTTCTCTATTTTTTTTTTAGAATAACTGATTGATTTTCTGTATTAGAATCCAAATCCAAAATTTCTATTTCTGTTCAATACAATTATCTATATAAATATATTTCCAGTTATAAATTTATCGATATCGATCTGTAATTTTATACTAATCAACTGTTTCTATATAGCCGAAAATAGTAACAATAATATATTTTTTTCTTTTTTCAAATATTTCTATATCTCTATTCAGTTTACAGTTATTTTTTCTATCAGAAAATATTATTTATTTAGTCTACTATTTTTGTCTATATCCAAAAATATTCTTTACAAAATTTTTTCGGTTCTGTATATTTCTGTATATAAAACAATATCTGAATCTGTAGAAAATAACAGTAAAAAAAAACAATATAAATTTTTTTCTATTCTATTCTGATATATTCAGCTAATTTTTACAATTCAGTTTTAACTGATCTGAATATCAACAATAATTCTATTCTGTTTTTGATAAATACCAAAATAAATCAGAATATATATATTCAGCCGGTTTTCTGTAATATCGACTGATATATCGATCCGAAATTTTATTCTGGTTCTATTCAGTTTTATTCAGTTTATATTCAATATACTAATATTATAATTCTATCTAACTATATTTATTGTAAATATAGTCTCTGTCAGAGAATTTTCTGTTTCTACTATTTTATAATATTGCTGTCTGGATTTATTTTCGAAAAATTATATATCAACTATAATTTTTAGAACAATAACTATAATTATTTATTCTGTAAATTCTATCTAATTTTTTATCGGTTCCGGTACTAACTGTTTATAGATTTCAAAAATAGTAATTATTCCGATTTTGTTTTAGATATTCTTTACCGAATAAATTCTAAATATTCTGTTTTATATAATTTTAATTGTTCTGATATTTCTGAAAAAATATTTCAATAGAAATTGTTTTCTGTTACTGTTTACTATTATTCTATAATTGTTTTTTCTGTTTATTCTATTTCAGCCAGTTTTAGTTTTTAGAAACTGATTTTTTTTCGAATCTGTATCTATAGTTGTTTTTTATAAATAATTGTTTCAGTATTTGTTTTTTCGATTGTAGAAACAATTTTTGGAAATTCTGTTGTAATATTTGAGATTATATTTCTGAAATAATTTAGTAACTGAAATTCGAAAATAATCAGCTGTATCAATTTTTGAAATAATATAATCAATTTAATCTGTCTATAAAAAAATCGATTTCTAGCAATCTGTTTTTCAATTTTTTTATATAAAATTGGAATTTTTGTTTTTTTTCTGGAATTTTCGGTATTTCCAGAAATATTTTTTTGTTATTGAATTTTTATATTTTTTTATTTCAATAGTATTTTTTTTATAATCGATCGATTATAGTATATAGTTTTTTTTTAATTATAATTTTTTGTTTTGTAGTTAAAAAAATTATAATAATAATTAATTTTTTAAACAATATATATTTGTAGATATCAGTATTCTGATTATTTTGAATATTTTTCGAAAAAATATTTTTTCTATTCAATATATTTTTATATTTAAATTTATATTTAATATTATTTTCAGAAATTTCAGATAATAATTTATTCCAGTCTATTTCTATTCGATTTTTTTCAATAATATATTTTGCGATTGTTTTTTTTTCTATCTATTTATAATATATATTATTGTATCTAAATTTATTCTATTCTATCCGGATAAATATAGATAAATCCGAATATCGAAATAGTAAATTATCTGTATCAAAAATTTTTCTAATTTTCTCGGAATATTTTAAACTAATTTTTGATTGTTTCAATATATTCTGTATTACAGAAAATATCTATAACTATTCCGGATTTTTTATTTTTGTTTCCAGAAATCTAGATCTATTGATAAAATTTTGTAGTATATAATTATTTGATTTTTCTAAAATATATATTCCAAATAGATAGAATTCCAGAATCCGGTACAGTTTAAATTATTTATATTTAAATTTTTTTCTATTTTTGTTCTATATTAATATTCAGATATTTTTCTGGAAACTGATTTTTGTAACTAGACTGTTATATATACAATTTATTCTGATTATACAGTTAAATAATAGTTTATTGATTTTGATTTGTATATTCAACAGAATTTTCAGTTTTTTGGTCCGATCTGTAATTGAACTAAATATTACCGAATTGTTATTATCTGATATATAAAAATATATTCTATATATCAGATAGTAAAAATTATATTCTGTATTTATATATTATCGGATCTGTATAGTAAATATTACTGTATTTAAATATAAATTCTATAATTTGATAGATTTATTTATTAACAGTTTTATAAAAATATTACTGATCAGACTATTAAAATTCTCGATTTTTTTATTGATTTATAAATAGAAAAATATTGTTGTACAATATTTTGTATCCAAATATTTAAAATAATAATCGACAGTTTCTGATATAAAACTAATATTTTGATCCGAAATTAATTCAATTGATATACTGTAATTTATAAATAAATATTTGTATAGAAAACAATTAACAGTTTTTTTATCTGTTTTTTCTACAGTTTTGATAATAGATCAATCAGTAATATAGTCAATAACTATAAAAATCTATTTATTACTATTCGATATAATTGATAACTGTCCGATAAAATCTATATTCTATCGCTGAAAAAATTGTATATCTATAGTAATTATATATTGTACCGTTTTTTTTTCGAATAATTTCCGGAAATTCTGCAATATTTGGTAAATCAGATATAAATATATTATTTATTCTATATTTTGTTTCAACTATAATTACTATATATATAGTCGAATAATATTTAATAAATCTAGAAAATCTAGATATCTATATTTTCTGTATAAATAATATAAAAAATTTTTACAGAAAATAGTTTCTAAAAACAGAATAGAAATTTTATTATTGTAGATAAAAATTAATTAATAATTTTCTGTTTCAATATCTGGTTTTGTCTAGAAATTCAAATTTATAGTAAATTGAAATACTATCCAAACAGTAAATTTGTTAACTAATATTTTTTTTTTAAAAAAAAAAAAATTTAGTAATTATTAATCAATTTTTTTCGAAGATTTTTATTACAGTTTATAAAAAATCAAAAACTGTCTATATAGTAGTAAAAATAATATTCTATATCGATTAAAATTTTGATATATTTACAGAACTGTTTTCGATAAAATTAGATTTACAGTTTAATATATCAGAAATTACTATATCTGATTTTTTACAATACTGGATAATCAGATTATATTTTTGAAATTTGTAGATCTACTGTATAAGAATTGCGTTTTGCTATTTCGCTGCCTTTTACGGCGGCGGATGACGCCAAAAACGGCCACCTTTCAGCAACATCACTCCGCCACGCTCCCGTCCCCTTTGACCACGCACCACTCACTGCTTTATGCCTCAGGCTGCCATTTCGTGCGCCGCTACAGCCTTAGTTCCCTGCGAGCTCATCCATCGCTCTACCACTCACCTAGTGGGGGAGGGGGCCGAAAATGGCTCCTTCAGCACCATGCCAGTTGCAATTTGGCCAGTATCCAGCCCCCCCTGGCTATAAACATTCTCTTCTCAACTATCCTCCGCCCAAGACTCTGTCCTCATTCAACTCTAGCACCACCCCAAAGCTCTCTCTGATCTTCCGTCGTGCTTTTTTCTATTCATCCTTGCACTAAAACGTCTCAAACTCGATAGCAGCTTCCTCACACGGTGGGTGCAATCTTCTAGCCATGGATCGGAGGAAGAGGAGGCCCAATGTCAGCAACCACAGAATTACAGACGAACCCTCTTGTACATCTCCCATCGACACCGACAATAATAGACCGTTCGAGCCCGATTCCTCTGAGACCGACCTCACCGAGCCGGAATGTTCCTCTCCAGCAGATCGAAAGATTGCTCGGAACAAGCCACGTCCACACACTGGATCAAAGCCGTTCCAAGCAGACCTGTCGAATGTGGAACGAGTCCACCAGGCCCGATACCAAGTCCCAGATGATGACACAGATGAGGACCTCGCCAAGGTGCCGGAAGATTACGGCCGATCCAACCAAACGAAGAATTTGAGACTTCGACTGAAAACGCGCTGGGCTTGGTAAGTAACCCGGATACCGTCGAAAACCTATAGCGTGTGCAAATCAACTGAACGACATGCCTCATTTCAGGTACTGCCAAATCAAAGCAATAGAGCCGTCCGCCGATCTCAAGTGGAGGGATGCGGAGGATGCACTGCGTGAAGCATCTCCAAATGATATGCATCGATTTCTTAATTGGTGTCTGAAGCTGGAGTACAGCCCCGATGGCCGCCGTCAGAAAGGCTATACAAAAGCCAGCGCCCTTGAAGCAGATTGGAAGTACTTCCGAATTTACTACACACGAGTTGCCAACCACGCGATGAGCAAAGAGATGGGCGAAGCAGTTCGCACGGTTTGTCTTCCAATCTCCACCTCCCGTTTATCGTCTCTAAAAGGCATGCGCTGATGAAATGGACAGGGCATGAGACACTTGGTGGACAAGCGCGGTCTTGACAAACAACCACGCGCAAATATCCCGGTTTATATTGAAGATATGATTCCATTCAATGAGACAATCCTCCAAACCCGGGAGAAGCGATTCCACCTGGGGTTTCAGCGGATCATTCTATGCCTCTACAACACTATTGGGTTATTTACCATCAACCGAAAACAGGCAATGCTTGCCCTTCAGTTTAAACACCTACAAATATCGCTCCAGCAGGATCCGCATGGAGGACCTCCGAAATCGATGATAGAACTCGAACCTCAGTTCGTGAAAAGCGTCCTGGGTATGTCGAAGCTGTAGGTGGCACCCACGATCAGACACCTGCCTATTGCAGGGCTGCTTTGCTATAATCAGGCTGACTGATTGATATTAATTAGCAATACGTTCGCACTTCCTGAAATTGTCTACGGCGTGTCGCTTGTCTTCAGCCCGCATGTCCTGCTCTTCATTATATTATTTTATGTTCACGCTTTCGAAGCGCCTCACTTGACATCGATGGAGGACCTTCGGAGACTGCTTATCGAGGGTGGGCGACAGGAAATGCCACTTCCTTTGAAGAAAGAAATGGATAATTACTATGTCTTCCCGAAGGTCGAGGTGATCTGTGGCCAGCCCCGCATTTTATGGGAGACACCCATGAATGGGGGCACACTCGACGCGCAGCTCAGGACATGCAGTGAGATACACGGCTTACTTGATCATTTCTTCTCTCACCAGTTCCGATACGGAGGAGGTGATTTACTAGACAAGAGTGGTGGGTGGACTATAGATCCCCAAGATCCTTATTTTCCTCATAGATAAATAGACTAACTACTTGTATAGGTTTCGTCAGTGACGCACAGCGTAATGTCATCATGGCACACGCCACCAGCAGAACATTTATTAAACATTATCGGCCTCGTCGGCATACTGGCTTACAGGAGATCATGTGCGGCCTCAATCCTGATGAAGAGTTCTCCAAGGCTGTGACCCGGATGAGCCGTTGGATTGACCGGCGGCGACCACGATACCTCAGCGACGCCGACCGGGAATCGGTGGAAAAGGACCCAGAACTGCAATCGGCCATACGCTGGCAATATGAATTAGAGACCCAGTGCGGTGACCGCTCTCATGATCCAGCATTGTGGGCGGTGCTAGAGGACCAGAAGCGTCAAATCCACAATCTGCGCCGGCGTCTGCAGGAAAAACTGCGGAAAGAGAAACGCCGTGATTTTAGTCGGAAACAGGCCGTCATTGACATTGAAAGACAACTAACTGGCGGGGCTGTCAGTGATGAACCTGCGCGCGAGGTATTACGGAAGGAGTTTGCAATGCCATCGGAGCAGATTCTTCTCCTGGAGACATTCTTTACTTGGCCCACCACCGATTCGTTGGAAGACGAGTGGAGACGGCGCAATAAAGCTGTTGCTGCTGGAATACAATATTGCGGCTTTGAGGAGGGTGGGCCGCTTCGGGGACGGCGAAAGCGCTCCGCGCCGTCTGATAACGACGATGGAGTTCCCTCTCCGTCAGCTCGAAAAACGAAAACTGATATCCTGTCGACTACATCGTGGGAAAATGAACTTACCTCTGGCAGAACTATCCCGAATGTAGAGCAAACCTTTGCATGCTTCCAATGCCCCAAGGCATACTCCGACTATAATGGAGTGAAGAGACATTTCCGGGCATCCCATTTGATGGATCGGACATGTAAATTTTGCCATTTGTCCGTCCTGCACGAGATGCACTTGCGAAGGCATGCCGAGCAGGTCCATGGCCTTCGAACATGAGCGTCAGATTCTAGTTGTTCGATCTTCGAAGCCCATGCGTCATTTCTTTGTTTCTCCATTTTGGTCACATTTAGCGAAGCTATATGGTTGAGTCCGTGACTATTTCATCAATTCGTGCCTTATTTGCCGCCATTATGCAGAGTTACCGGACAGGTATTCATCGTCATTATTTCGACCCTTTGTGTGATAGTTCATAAGCAATTCGACTGCGTGGCCTTTTTCCTCATGTCTTATCTTTAATATAGTAACAGTTTCGGTTAGTACACGGTAGTCTTAGGCATTGGAATTATATTAGGTTGCTATTGTCTTATAATGATTCTAAAAATGGTATGCCAATTCGGAATTCCCTTCAGTTTGAAGGAAACTTATAGATAGGACACTGATTCGGAATTGGTCGTGTCGCAGCATGAGCAAAGAGCGAAGAGCGTACTCCGGTATAAATAGGCGACAATGGAAATTTGGGTATCAAGAACAAGATCGCTAGTTTAACAGATAGAAGATAGATTCCCTTCTCACGATATCTTTAGACGTTTTGCATTTCCTGCATCCACTTGACAGAGTCGTCGTTTTGCCGGCCCCAGTCGTTGCTTAGCCGGTCGGCATCTCAGAGTAGAACGGTGAAAATCGATTATCAAAGCACGCCCGAGCTCTTCACACCATAGGACATTGTCTGGTCTGAGGTCATCATGGATTATGCCCAGAGCTTTAACTTCTTTGTTTGACCTATGAATCTCTCGGCGGAGGTGTGAAGTCAGCTCCATCGTGCCTGTGCTCTCACCACCCCAGCCCATTACGAGCATGTGGCGGATCTGTCCAGCGCCATGTAGAAAGTAGATTTTTGTTAAGTCAATAGTTCCCAAAAAGACAGGTACAGCGGATCCTTGAGCCTTGCGCAAGATCTGATATACCTGTGCCTCGCGTGAAACTTCTTTCCATAACCCTGACGTGGTGCCTTTGCCAATAACCGTGTAACCATATTTCGTGCAAGTCAGTTTGAACGGGGCACCGTAGGAGCCACAAGCGCCAAGAGGAATGCAACGATCGATGTTTTCGTCCAGTTGGCCTTTGAGTGAAGTTATCAAATCTTCAGCCGAAATAGGGTGCTGAGTCGGATCGTCTTGGCCCCGGCGATGGTGGTCCACGTTTGGACAAAGCTCGTCCAGGTTTCTCCTAGTCTGCAGGCCGCGTAAACATCGTTGCGTACAGAATTGTGCAGCACGGTGTCGGTAATGCTCTTCTCGATCATGCCCTGAATCTTGCTGGCGACCTGAGCGCCGAGTGGACGGCGAAGGCGTGACTTGACTGATCCTTCGTTTATGTCCAGCCGTTTGATTTGTATCGGAGCCGGAAGAGTTAGGTGACTGCGAGCGCGGTCGAACCTCTGAGGGTGCACAGCTGGTTTGAGATCGTGTAGGCACCCGACGGCCGTCTGAAGGAGACGGCAATGGGGATGATGACGGTAGTCCATAGGATGAGCCTGAATCTGGACTTGGAAATTCTGGGTTTGTGCTATCAGAGTGGGGGATCTGCTGTAATTCTTTTTTCGGAATCTGCGAACGTGTGTGGTCAAAGCTGGTCTTCCAAATCGGAATATTTGGGAGTGCAAGGTTTCTCCATTCTTGTCCACGGACAGGTGAGTGGAATGCCATTAAACAGAGAGACAGCACTCTTGAAACAGATGTTTTGGATAAATTAGAAACAAAATCGCCTTCCGGATCCATTTCGCTGTTCGGATCACAGAAAAAGTAGTAAAGCGTGCTCGGGTTGTCACGCTGAACGCGAAGTAGAACCCGCGCGATCCCGTTTGTAATATAGGAATATTCGAGACCTTCTTGGATCATCACATGATACTCTTGGACAATGGCGGAGCAGACAAGTCGCTCTGCATTGTATCTCAGCTTCGCTTCCTGATCTGTGGGGATTTTATTCGACCTGACTATTTCTTTCCATAAATCCATCGGTCGGAGGCCTATGCGAAGTGTTGCAACGGAAAGCTTATGCGGCGGCTTATACTCGACAGATGTGAGGAGAGTGTTCGTAATGCCGTCAACACGGTGGATGCAAAACTGGTCAGGTCGTGGGTACTGTATGTTTGACATTTGGCTTTCATTCCCTTCGGCGGATTGATTCTCGTTCAAGATATTAGTATGGTTGCTGAACTGTATTCCATCACCCAGGCCGAACTCGTTTCGAGCTGCTGGAATTTTGCATAGCTCGGTTATTATGTCATGAACATGCTCTTCTACGGCAAACCGCTCATAGGCCTCGAGTTCCTGCTCACTACTCAGTGGTTTGCGAACGAGTCGTCGAACTAATCCATCTAATTCTAGGAAAGATGAGAAGAGACATGGCGCTTGCCTTCCGTCCGGCTGAAAGTGGCTGTAGACGGATCTGTATATTTCTGAGAGTTGCCTTTGGCAGTCGGACCAATATTCTAGTCGAGTGGGGCAATATTTTCCTGTGGGCGAAGGTATTTGACCGGTTGTTGAGCGAGATGGTGTCTCGACTCTCAGCGATCGGGATAGATCGTGACAACGTCGGATATATTCCGCAAAAGTGGTAAGACGAGTTTGCTCTTCGGCATATTGCTGTCGAGCTTCAGCCTTTCTTTGTTGCTCTTCAGCTTGTCTTTGGTGCTCTTCAGCTTGTCTTTGTTGCTCTTCAGCTTGTCTTTGTTGTCTTTCTGCCTCTTCGCGCCGCTTTTCCGCCTGTAGGTAGAGCGACTTGTAATCCGTTGAGCTTTTATCCTCCATCAGCCTTGATTGATAAATGTAAAGGGGAATAGCTCGATTCAATCACCACCCTGGTCGATTCTTGTCCAAGGAGGCATGCTGTCGGACCCCGACCGGTCTTTCGCCTGAAAGCTGGAGTCAGCTGATCACGGTTTCCGGCAGAGGTATTTACCCGGATATACGTCACTGCAACCAATGATTTAAAACCTTTTAAAACCTTTTAAAACCTAAAACCAAGACCAAAACATGCCAAGACCAGTGCCCCTGCAATGATCATACAAAATCACCTCCGACATAACCTCTCCATGTACTTAGTAATAAGGAATAATCCTTGTGGATCTACCTAGATTACTGAACGCTTGATCCTTGATATGATGCTAGAGAAAGGAGGGAGCGACTCACCGCATGAAGCAAAAAGTTAGCTTCGTATTATCGGGTTTCCTACTTCGAATTCATTATAATTTATTTTGTTTTTCTCTTTCATTCTTTTTAGATTTGCAAGATAAAAACTCAGAGCTACTCTAGGCGGTGGATACATGTGAATCTGTGCCTTTCGATGATACAGTAGCTTAATAAATATTGTTGGCGTTATGATGCATTGCCACTAGTTAACACAGCGTTCCTCAAACGACCATGTCTGACTTGGTTCTTCAGAATAATCTTCTCCCTATCATATATCATATCTATGTTTCCCATACCTGTGAACTATTGACCGTGAAATAGCCGAAGCGATAGTTAAACCGAGCGCAGACCATGTAATCCCTAGCATCGATCTGCCTATGTGCGCCTCCACATTAATCATTGGTATTACCCGCAAAGCTGTTTTGAGTGACATGTATATCGAGGTCGCCATTATCGATCCCGCCAAATTTGAAATTATCGCTGTCTGAACCAGATCAGAACATTATCTTCAATAGATCACAATTAACTCACACTTATCAAGACCCCACTTATCTTTTCACTATGCTCATATATCGACATGGCAGTACTAATAAGAGATAATGGTGTAGAGACAAATCCAATAAAGTACATAGCTGTCATTGCCTGTGTAGCCCGATGGTATATTTTTTCTATCTTGATTATGCCTTTGGGGAGAAGCTTTTCTGCCAGGGAAATTTTCAAACCAAGAGCGTCTGTAATATTGAAAGAATATCCAGGCTGTGGATGAGTGCAATTTTGTGTTTCAACGGAGTCTCCCTTGCAGTAACCTAATAATCCGATCGAAAATGAGCGGTCAACGTTATCCTTGATATCTTTGACATCATTTTCTACTGAGCTAGCCAGAGTCGAAATGCCATTGATAGCGCTGTCTGCAGCATTTTTTAGACCACTTGTTGCAGTAGGTAAAGGGTCATTCATCCCTAAGGTCTCCGCATTCCCGTCAGCGATCGATTTAATTTCATCTGGAAACTGGCGTTCGCTTATAATATTGTTGATATCTTTTCCAATACTAGAGGAAACACTCTTTATCTTCATCTTCAATCGATAAGCGAAAGTCAGCATAAGAGAGCATTGAAATCCGGAAATCTTACCCGTAGAAAATAAATCTCCCTTTGGGGACTGATATTCTTCGTACAGCTGATACCTATAAAAATCAAACAGATACATGCCAATAGAAGTGAAAGAGATGGTAAAGCTTTCGCAAATCGCAACCTGTTTCTCATTTTGGGAAACTATCACCACTGTACCCAATGGGACCCTGCCTGGGTTTTAATGAACTTAGAGTAATATGCTGACGGACTCTTTTGGGGCCGTTCATTCACAGATATATCCCCATTCTTCTTCTCAGAGGACGAGATACCGCTATATAATGGACTGCTAGTTTTATGGCCCTCAACGTATGGCCTAGTTGTTATAAACTTGTACAAGTGATTAATGAATCACCTTGGGTCCGTACTTTTTTCAAATTATCACTCGCATCTCTTGGTTTAGTTGAATTTTGAAGGTACTCGAAAATTTGGCTAACGGTGAAATCATATGGGCGCATATTGGCGTATGTTCAACTGTCTGCCCTTCTTCCCAATCAGATTATTTATGGATTTATACAACACAGAAGTCTGCTTCAGTAGATTTGGCTTGAATTCTAAACAATCAATTCAGAAGACAATCTATCCATCATGAAAGAGAGTTTTTTAATGAGAACGTTAGTCAAAATTGCGAAGAAAACCGGCCTCAGAAGCGTTCAAATAACAATCATTCGCGAACATGGCGGTCGGAAGCATTACATTCATTCCTGCTTTGCACCAAATCCTTTATGGGTAGGTTCTTACAGTACAAAACTTGTGACACTATTTCTACTCTCGAAACGATCTTTCAAATTGACAGTTAAGGAGGACGAGAAAAAACTCTTCAACCCAAAATTTTGACGTTGTATATAACACAGTGTGGTAACTGGCCAAAGGTCAGATGTCCTCGGCTTCCCATCAAAAGATAAGAGACATTAATATTTCTATTATGCTTGAATCAATTTGGAGATAATTGTTGAGTGCAACGTTTTCAGTGCTTGAGTTGATCCATTTTAGTGGTGAAATGCGCTATTCAAAAGAATAAATTTGTAGGACTGTTCGTAAGGGTAGATCGTAAAGTCACTGTGTTGAACATCTCGGCCAACCTATTCTTGATCGCACTTGATTATCAGGTAACAAACGGATCTGTAGCCGGGGTGGAAAGGTGATGTTGTTTAACCACATCCTATTCAATCAATTCTACCGTGGTGGCTTTACATTTGAATCATAAAAGGAAATCCCCATTGGTAATCAACACGATAATTTCCAAAAGTCGATCTACCAATAAAACATACGCCACAACTTCGTATCCAAATACCGGATATCCAGTCTACCAGGTTCCCCGTATAAACAAATCTTGCGAGGTTCTCACCCTCGACGATTCGAGACGATTTCGTCCTCGAAGATCCAATCAAGCCAGTTTGGAAAGCCGAACCACAATATAAGCTTTCAAATGCAAGTACACTCGCCAACCCTTCAATCATTGATGCCCTCCAAAAGGTCAGAGACCCCTCTGTCTAGTGAGTTTCTCATGCTAAGCGCTCGCGCTAGAGCACACCGTGAATTATCTGCTAACAGCAACATGGTAGGCAAATCAGCTACGCCAAAGAGAAAAACATTTGAAAGCTATGCTGACCATCCCAAATTTCGGCATCCGGATGATTTGAATGAGTTCTATACAGACTTCCATCGAGAGAAACATCAAGGGGCCACCAAGCATATCCGTGAACTTTTTGATATGTTACAGAAAGATATGTCGCTTCGGTCCCAGGAAGCACAAAAAGTCAAGCAGGAACTCGATAATATAGATAGACAGATATTAAACATGAACATCACTGGGGGACTATCCCCGGGACTGGGTCAGATCCGACGAGAAATATTTATCAGTATCTGGAGAAGCTTCTTAACTCCGCCTTGCGGCTGGCCAATGCATTTGACAAAAGCACAAATCTCGGAATTTTATCTGAGCGCCAAACTGGCGTTGAAGGACTTTTGTGAAGAGTATGACTATCCTTGTGGTTGGGCCTGTGTTCCTCCTTGCTGAGTTGGGAGTTTCATTTATATTTCGTCCTTGATCTGCTCTGTCAAATCTCATTAGTACTACCTAGGCGTTTCGGTTTGCGTAAAATTTTTTTTTAATTTTTTCTTCGGACTATTTCTCATATTCGACAACTACATAATGTAGGACTTCGAAGAGCACTGAATAAAGAAGAGATGATCAAGCAAGATTGCGATGCAATCCAGCTTGTCTATACAGGATCAACAGGAGAGGAACTCTGCCACGTATGGTCCCTGCCATGATCCACGTCCTCTGTGATCACCTCATCAAAAAGCCTGGCTTATGTATTGAAAGAATGATCGTCTTTCTGATCACATGATCCATATAGGCTGATTATACGAGTTCATAGCAAGTTATTACTGTACATCACAATACAGTAGTTTTCAAAATCAGTTTGACCCCAAACTCTTTCGACTTAATTCTCAGAAATAATTCCGTCATACGCTAATCCTGTTTAATATCAAGTTTTGGCAGAAAAGTGGTGGTAATTTCTATACCAGATTCAACGTATTGTAATAGCTTTGTAATTATACATCGAAGAATTGCTTTTTAGCTCTGGCGATCTGGCAAGATCGCCTGCCCGCTCGATCAAACTAGGCGTCGCCTGACGGCAAAGAGAAATATCACGTGACAGATTCTCCTTTCTCCAAATAGTATACGATGATTTTATTGGTTCTCACGTTTGCCACGGCTTGTCGGCTTTCTGGACCATGGAATCTGATATTTCTCGCACGATTTCCACACCTTCATATTTGATCCCCTAATGCTAAGGGTAGATACTTCTAAATTGTCGCAAATTTCTGATAGACTTGTTGCAAATGCTGTGGCGGTGGCTTTCCACTCCCTTCTTTGTACCGAGACCCCTCAGGGGTTTCAGCTCTAACAGACCCTTCCTATTATCGCCGATCGTCTCAGTGTCCTCCAGAAGGTCATTCATTCATTTCGGATAGCTCAATATACTCAATTCTTCTTTTCTTATTCTAATTCCAGGCCTCTGATTGGCCAGTAATCCCCATGTATTCACACGACTGAACAGGCAGATTGCTGCTACATAGAAATCATGACACTAGTGAAACTAAACTATTTCGGTCGTAATTTTCACCTCCGCTTTTCGACAACAATTGTCACCGTTCAATTTTCCCTACTTCTCCTCATCAATCAAAACCCACCACTGTATTCTGTGGTTCCATCTGCAAGAGTACGAAATCAATTCCCGCTTTCGACAATTTTCTTGGCAGCCGCTGCAGCGTCTTCCCAGTTTTCACTACCGTTTGAGTCCTGCCAAGTAGGGTCATGAAGCTTAAGGGCTTTCCTGATTTGCGCTCGCATTATCCAAGCAGCATAACTTTCCTTGCGGTGATTCAGAAAATAAAACATATCCTCGCAAAACCTCCCGATTGCACGGATACGTTCTTCTCGATTGCCCTTTATGTAATAAATGCGCTCATCGGTGTATGTGTAATTGTCAGCGGGGGTGTGGTAACCAGCGGCTTGTGCGGCACTAATGGCGTGCGTTGCCCAGATCCGATCGTCGTAACATTTCACAAGGTGATTACCCCCCAAAGCCTTGCGGACAACATCAGAGACACCAATTATGACGTAGTAATTTTCGTCGTCAAACCAGAGACGAACCCCGAAAAGGTCTTTGGTTTCCGGTAGACAACAGTCCGCAGTGGCAATTGTATATCCTTTGTAGGTGCCAATTTGGGGAGGTCTAAGCTCAGACATAAGGTCAAAAAGGAGTCAATAAATGGGATAAAGTGTTCCAATGATAAATATACGGGAAAGGCAGGAAAAGACTACATCCTGCAACATTGAGGAGACTGGGCTTCCCTTTAAGAGACAGCATTGGTGACTCAGCTGTTTGTTCACCGCAACTTTCAGCTGCCAAGCCTCCATTGTTCCGTCTAGCTTTTGAGCTTCAGTCATAACCCTGTGCCCCATATAGTAGTACGTGGCTGCAGAGGTTGTAACTTTTGGAGACGCACAAGATGCGGACTTGAAATAAGGCAACCGAATTATGGAGTACCTTGATACTAAACGAACAATTTCTCGAGTGCCAAAAGTCCAATGCAGCCATTTTCTAATTTGCGCGCTACGATTTCTTCCAGAATAGATCAATGATAGTTCACATATCTGTTCTGCCATGTATGTGATTCTCTTCCGCATTTTTTGCCTTGTTCACTCGCAGCCTATCAACAGCTAGCGAATTATACTGGACCCTCGCTCGAAGACACTGCTTCTGATTATCCGTCCCGGGTTGTTAAAAGAAGGTATCAAAATGCAAGCAACTCTATTCTCCACCAGGTCTCCATATTGCACAGCTTACTGGATCGTTCATAAACATACGAGTGACTGTACAGAGTATTTGAGGTGGGGAAAAAGAATTGTTTTTGCTGCATTAGGTGGGACGACAATAATCATATGAGTGAAAGTGGTTGGCACCGGTTCGGGACACACTGTAATTTGGGATAGAGCCAGACGGAGTTTAAACATCAAAAACTTCATGTTCAAGCCTGCATGTCGGAAATGACCTCCGGCGCTCTCTTTTTTCGCACCGACCACATTAACACACTATTCAAGAAATGTATTAAATCCTCGCTCCGGATCTTTCTCATACAGTAGTAATCCTAATTACATTTCATGAACCCCTTGAGCTCAGCAGAGAAATCTTCAATCGGATTCAGGTCCGACGAATACAGTGGCAAATAGACCAGCTTCACCCTAGCGTCCGAGTATATTTGTTCAAGACTTTGAGACCGGTGAAATAAGATATGACTAGGACAGATTTGGGTTCAGACTATCGTCCGTAATACTGCAGCAGCTGGGCTATAAAGCTTTTAAAAACGGTAGCATCCATTAAACCACGGAAGACGCACGATAAAACGATCCTATCCTGTATATAAGCTGGTAACATCTAGTATATCTGATCTTGATGGAATTGCGTTACTTGCAATAGAGATATGCTGTATAGTGCTCAGCCTGTTCGTCTAAATCTAACACGTTTATCAAATCTAGATTTATCAACGTAGACTAGGTGGTACGACTTAAAATCTGATAGATAATACAGATAATAATCCCGCAAAACGGTATTTTGTTCTGTCGGATTTACAGGGTCGGCATAAATCCTTCGGCGTGCACAAGTGTTTGTACACGATCAAGGTCAATGACTCAGAGGTCGTACGATTCAGCAGAGAATCGGAAGTCAACTTACAATAGAAGAATGCATCAACTTCATCGCAATCATTGAACTTGTTCAGAATTAGCCATGGAAAACAGGCAGTATTTATGTTCATGAAATCGAGGCAATTACATCAGAAATAAAATACAATTGGAATCATTCGAATCAGTGTGTAACATAGACAGTTGAAGCTCTTCCATGTCTTGTATGAATCGTTGAGGATCGGCATTGTCACATGATCATGTGACACGTTTGGCTGCATTCGGTCAAGTTCGATGACTTTCGAATCTTATGCTCATTCTCATGTCGACATGTTCTTTAGCACGTCTCTGTGCCGTTTATTTTAGACTAACCTTTTATAATAAGGGCTCTTCTGATACTAGAGATTATAACTATGCCTGAAACTCATCCTATACAACTATTTCCTTAAGATAGAGGCCAGGTTTCTTATCTAGATAGTTACAGAGAGATTTGATCGTCAAGGGTCATATAGTTTGTTTTTGACCTACTCAGGTCTGTGGTACGTATAAGCTTCTAAACTGTCGTAAGTTGTTGTGGATACTGATGATGGTCTGCTTGCTATATTCAGCCTACTCAGCTATTTCAGATGTGCGAAAAGATTTGCTCTTGATTATATCATGAATGAGCGTAAATTGTAAGGTGAGAGTCTTGGAGCTATGTCGTCTGCACTAATAATGATGAGCAGAAAGTCCTTGTACGTAAAATTCTTGATTGTCATGCAAAAAAGTGAGGGGAAGGGAAGGTTCGTATATGTACAACTAATTTCGTGTAAATTACACCACTAACGGTATATAAGATGTATTGTAAGATTCATTCGTCTGTTGTGGAAAGCGGTCTGAGCCAACTAGCTTACAATAATACCCAATCAGAACTCGCAAGATAAGGAATTATTTTCCGGGAATCAAGTCCAAAGAGTTTGGGGTCAAACTGATTTCGAAAACTACTGTATTCGATCCAGTTCTTATTATTGTTACTCGATTGGAATGCATTTTGCTATGCACGAAGGATCTTGCTATTTACATTGGTCAAAGAGGTGAAAGCAAATGCATGCATAAAGGTTAGATGTATCAAATCATGTATTTATCTCGCTACCATAGAGAATTCTGCTTGCAAACCTGGCTAAACAGTCTTTTGTACATAATGAATCATATCATCCGTCTCGAATTGTACAACGACTCTTTCATGAAAACCAGCCTTCCTGAAATCAAAATAATGTGGCAGAAATTCATCAAAATTGGTCCACCCAGAGTTCCTTTAGACAAGTGAAGCTAATAAGTGGACCAAGGTAGCGATTAAGGGCAATGTCGGTATTGGCGTTATATGTAACATAGTCATTCTCATAAGGATTGCTTAAAGCGAGTAACTGAAAACTGTCTTTGTATGGATAAAGAACCTGGGTTATCTGGGCCGGATTGAAGTGGGCCCATTCTAGAGGTTCCCAAGACGCAGCTACCCAAGACGCAGGTCGAATATATTCAAACATTTGCAGATTTGGGCAGCTTATCAAGAATCTGCGAACAGGTTCGTAATCTAACCAACTATCGTCGAATCTTACTTTGCGGGTATTCAACCGGCTTGATAGCTTAAGGATCTCTAAGGAATGAATGTCAGCTGGAAAGGCAAGGTTGCGAATATTCGAGGCTTCATTGGGAATGTTCTAATCGATTTCAGACAGCGATAACCTCGACTATGGCGGGCTCGATAATTGCGACTTCAATGGGCATCACTCAAAGCAGCTTTGAGACAATGCCAATGATAGACGTGGAGGCGTACATAGGGAGATATATGCCCGGGATTGCATGCATAAATATAGTTTCAGCTATTTCACGGTCAATAGATTAAGATAGAAAATAGTGGCATGGGATATATTAGGGAGAAGATTATTCGAGATGCTTCAAGCAGTTTCAGAGTTACACCACTCCCCTTTTACTTTTTGGCCTAGGTTTAGATTTAGTCATGTCCACCGGCTGATCACAAGACTGACAAAGACATAAGACAATTGTCTCATGACAATCCGAGAGATAAGACAGTTGTCTCATGTTTATCCCAGACACAGGACGATTGTCACAAATCTACACTTGATATATGACTTGATAAGTGATGTGACCGATAATGACTTGAGAAAGTATATTAATAGGGAGCTTTTATTCCTTTACCGACCTCGCTTCTCAACTTCCTTGGAACCAGTAACAGCACGCCCCATTGCTTCAAAGCTCGCCAGCTTGATTCATTACTGACTATTAGCA
>Ga0209673_1001612_pt1 | contig 19716 bp, 20 predicted proteins | sample AraplaCol_mMS_r2_2_FD_184274 | JGI IMG/M metagenome (GOLD analysis project Ga0209673, IMG submission 184274) | Arabidopsis root microbial communities from North Carolina, USA - plate scrape MF_Col_mMS_r2 (SPAdes) (version 3) | ecosystem: Host-associated > Plants > Roots > Endosphere | place... | reverse complement strand
ATGGAAATAGAAAAAAAAAAGACAGAAAAAAAAAAGCAAACATTAAACATCAAACGGAGGTGGTCAAATCAGAATGATGAATATGGGGGGATTTCAATCAAGGATTTCCTAAAAGAGGAAAGTCGAAGAAGGAAAAAAGATGGGGCATCAAACAAAATAGACGGGCAAGCGCGGTAATCGAAAAAGAAATCAAACCATCCGCGTGGAGAAGAGGGATAAACTATACTGCAAAGGGAGAGAATTGGAGATGATGATGGGATGAGGGGGGGATGAGGGGAGAAATGATAGGATAGGATTGAGAGGCGATGGAGAAGATGGACACGATGGATAGATCCGCCAGTCAAGCATGTGGCTGCAAGGGGAAAAGAAATGGGAGCCCGAAGCGGTCATTCAAGACTGAAGATCGTCGGTCGCATATGCATGAGAGGAGTGCGTGTATAATGTAAACAGGAAATGATTACATCAGAATAGTTGAGCAGTGTTAGATTAGTTGAGGGAGATGAGTTGGTTGAATAAGTTGAATGAAAGAGATTGAGAAGTGAGAAGAAGTGGGATGGGAGAGAGTGGCAACTGGAAGTGTCAGGCACAGTGGAGATTCGGCAAGGTGGAGTGGGAGTGGAGTGGGAGTGGCCTGACGAGGAAAGAAGTGATGAATGACTGAATGAATTAAATGGAATGAAATGTGAAACAGATGAGTCGAATGGAATGAACGGATGAGATTATCTCCGAAATCAAAATCAGATATGATTGATCGATAAGATGCAAAGCCCAGCCTTGGTTCGTCGGAACTGAACCATCCGGGATTGCCTGGTGGGGCATAACATGTTACATATATTATACCAGGTATATTATAGAAAGAATATACAGTAGTTATCATATATATATATATATATATATGAAAGAATGAGTAAATATGATAGATATTAACAAGATCTACATTCATTCATTACTAAATATCATGATATTGTAATATCCTATACCATTGTATACTATAGTGGTACTATCCATTGAGAACTAGAGTACTGCAAGTAAGTACATACTCATCAGATAAGCAGAATATACTACATTCAATTAAGTCATATTGCATATTATACTTATAATAGGTATTATACTCCGCTATTGTACAGTATACTCTAGATATACCCCAGATATACTATGTACACACAGATCACCCTGCGCGTCAACCTGTGATCATGGCCCGTGCCTGGTGGCGTCCCGTGATGTGCGCCTCCAGAGAGCCGATCATGCATCTCTTACTCAAAGCACCGAGTGGCTGGATGAACCAGATGAGTCTGTACTATTCAGCCGATCAGGAGACGGAAGTTGATCATGCGAGGTTCTTTTCCATTTGGTTTTCGACATAGTAGACTTGTGTACTTCATGGTATTACATAGAGGTCACGTGGTGCCAATGCGCAAGTGTCACTGAAATTGGCCCACTACCCAAATGGGCCATATATTCTCCGATGCCAAGGGAGTTGTTGTGATTGATTAGTTTGCCTGACCCCTATTAGTACAGTGAGTTATGTGACAGGGGCTCATATTTAAGACAGATTGCACATCTCAATATTGAACAGCATAAACGACGTCTACGCCACTTTCCAATAACCAGACAAGTAAATGCGCACCAAAACAACGCGATTCACACACTTCCAGCACATACCATGCCACCAATCCGCTCGTTTAAGACGCCGAGATGCTGAGCATAAATACCGTAGACGATCAGGATTACGCGCTCACGAAAATGCCGAATCTGATAATGTCGATTCATACCTCAAAAGCCATCTCAAATGACACCACAACGCACTACAGTACGCGCCAACTCACACAACCTGAACTAATTAGAAGAACAATCAGTAATCGAATGGATCATCTCAATGGACTCGCGTGGTTTCCGCCTGAAGCGCAGAACCGTGAAGAATATGGCCAATATTGAGCTTGCAAAACGTCAAGATAAAGTCCCTTGAATGGTATGCTATGCTTGGGTAAAAGGCTTTATTACGCGTACGCCATCGAATGCTACTCTTTGAACCTGGTTATGACTCTTGGCGTTCAGACCAATTGAAAGGGGGCAGATCGTGTCAAACCACATATGCCAAAACAAGCATAAGATGTCAACCAAGTCTCTGCAAATGATCTGCTCTTCAAGAAGCAATCTCCAGACCCTTGCGATATTTTACTGAATGCTCTACTGAAAATGACAAGCCTGTGAAGTAGCGCTACAAGGGCACGCCCTTTTGATACAAGCTATTGAAGGCATACGTGCTGCACACGCCGAGCTAAAAGAGAGACGTCCCATTAAGGGTAAGCGGTTTCATCATGAAGGTGGGTTGACGGTTGAAGAAGCTCTACGGATTGAAGGTGAGATGGAGGAAGACCGGGTTGTGTGAATCTGCGGATCAGAGACTTCGCCAGAGATGTGGGTTTTGTAGAGAGTCAGGGCATAAGGTGAATGCATGTTCCGGTTATAATATTGTTCATAGTGATGGCTGATCTTGGTTGTGATTGAAATATGTGATATGTTATGTGGCACACCTGCTTGTCTACACTAACTACTCGTGGGATTATCAGTGGATGTTTATAGTTCAGTCGATTGATTCGTACACCATAGTATTGTACCATTAACTGAAAATTCACTGAAGAATTCAAGGACTTGATTTATTCGACTCCGTATTACTACATACAACGCCGAATATTTCCGTAGTATGTGAACGATATGTACTCCATAAGGTCTGACCGCTACGGAAAACTCGGAGTTCACGGTTTGTTCGCCTGTGGGGACTTCACTATTGACCCATTTTCCTTCAGCTCATAAGTGGACACCATGACTTGAAGGATCGCCGTCAACCAGAATCTGTTTTGTACAGGAACCTTTTATCGACGGAAGTATCCACCAGCTATAACAATCTCAACCTTGTTTCTAATCAATAAGACATTAGCAAAAACAAGAACAAGTACTATGCATTCATTTACATGGTACAACCAAGATGTTTCATGTCGATCTCCCCGCCACGGCTGAAAGATCCCACAGTGTGGAGTTTCAATAGTTCAATGCCAGATCTCCCGATCCTGATCATCGCTATGTAGCGAACCCCGATCGACAGGATCGATCACCAGTGAACAAACCACGGATCTATATACCGAACACTAATTCCGATAATTGGACAGTGTACACTTCAGGCACCCCATTCACCTCGAGATTGGCTGCTCGGCTATCATAACAGAGAAGAGTGGCGTGGGAGAACTGGGACACTCACCTTCAGCACGATCAAATCCGATCCCAGGAAAATTGATGAGTAGTCTAGAAGTCCCACTTCAAGATTGATAGTTGCGCCGCATATGAGAATGAAGCAGGTAAAGGAAAATCAAATCTCCACTTAATATTGGATACGGGCTGGCTGATTGTTAAGGATATCAAAATGGAATAGGAGCAAATCCTGTCTATTTAAGCCCTAGAAGATATCCTTGAGAAAAGCAGCAACTCTCAACCGCCCATTTTACTATCGACCACTTGCAAGCATTGATCCCACGACAATCGTCTCCAGCCTACTCTTCTCTTCTTGTTCCGGAAGCATCGGCTTCACCAACCTCGAACCATGCGTCTTATCATCAATGCTGGCCGTTGCCACGGCGCTAGCCAACGCGGCACTCCCCATGGCCCAAGACCAAGAACCTCAATCCTGCACTCTAGATATACAACGCTACTGCGAGTGCGAATACAATAATTCATTCTACCGGTGGATTCCATACCCAACCCCAGACACGAAGAATGGCAAATGCGGCACCAACAAAAGAAATGGCAAAAAGGAATGCTACCTTCCCTGCGAGTCAAACACCGATAGTGGCCCCGACGAATACTGCAACACCTCAGAAAGCAAATGTATCTTCAAAGAGAGCAATGGCGCCAAATTTTCCCGATGATAATATCTGCGCCTCGGACTTCTGTCAAGATGGCGAATGAATGTTCTACGACGGACGGAAAGAAATCCTGCAGCACAACGGATGACTGTACAGGTCTTGGCGCGGCGAATCGTATTTGTTCACCTGATACACAGACATGTTTAAAGAGCAAGGTTCGGCCCGGACACCAGTGCCAGATCACCGAGCAGTGCGATCAGGGCTACTCGTTCGAGTCATGCTCTCAGAGTAGAAAATGCGGTGCTTGTATCGGTACGACTGGGGCCACTTGCTCCGAGGATTCAGAATGTAATTCTGGACTGAAGTGCTTGCAGCGCGATGAGCGGTTTTCATGGAAACTTTGTACACCGATTGATGGGGCTTGGAAGAGTGTTTGTTCGAGTGATAAGAACTGCAAGGATAATTGTGCTTGTTATAAGGCTGAGAATGACTCGAGGGATCTTTGCAATGACAAGAATGGTCTGTTGAACTCACCTTGTAATGCTAAGAGCGGCAAGGTAGAGGATCAATGTGTTTCGCCGTTGAAATTCCCCGCTGGCAAATGTCAAAGACAGGGTCAGAATTGCCTGCATCGTGGTATCGGCTGCTTGTTTAGGCCGAATTCATGCTGTGATGGACTCGAGTGTAAGGGATCTTCGTCTGATTTGGAGGTCATTTGCCGGATCAAATAGACTCAGATAGATACTGGGAACGAAAGGGGCTGGATTTGATATTGATGAGCGTGATGCATTGTTAGCTAGCTCGAGTTGAGCAATATACTACCTCGGTAGTACTAATGGTATACTATTATTTTGATGATTAAGACGCGATAAATTTCTGCTCTTATTTCATTTTATTTATGAAAAGGACTATTGCGAATGTCATAGCAGTATGCGAGAAAGTTATAGCTCGCTATCTATAAGTATGGCAGTCACCTGTCTAACGGAATGAATCATACTTTTATACAGTCCATTTCTAAAAAGCAATATCACTCCAGTGGTATTGCTTTCGCAGGGCTGCAGACCATGATAATACTAGAACGTGAATACACAATAATATTGATACTCAAATATTCGAAATACCCACGACTAAAAAATTTCCATTTATTCCTCCTCCACAATCAAATGACCAAAATTCACCTCCAACACCCCACCCTCCGTTCCGGGCCTAGCAGCATATACTCCAACCCAGGTCTCTTTAACATCTTCCTCAAAAACCCACGTAATCTCGCGAATCGGAGCCTTGGACACCCCTTCCACCAAATAAATCCACAAACTATTATCCTTCTCTCTAACCAATTCCAGCGTCGCCGCCCCTCCACCAGAAGGAACAGGCAATAAACTCCAGTCGGCAAATCGATCCTTGGCCACTGCACTGAGATGCGGCTTGTCGTGTGTCAATTCAATTCCCGTCTTCACCCACTTCTTCTGCCCGTCTTTTGTGTGTAGGACGATGATCAGTCCGCCTTGATCATATTTATGTTTCCAGTCTGCGTTGAATGCGACTCGGGCCCGCTTGAAGGAGTGGAGGGTGACGGGGCGGTAGAGAATTGGTGCGGTGAAGGCGGAAGTTGAGGGTGGTTTGGACCAGATATCGGTTGAGGGATTGGTTTTGATGGTGAATTCGGGTGGAGGTATTCCGTTGCCGGGGACGGGGTCGTTGGTATTGACGAAGTGGAATTGTGACGAGGACATTGCGGGGTTAGATGGGATGGTGAGATTGAGATTGTATATGCTGGTTATTGAAGTGGACAGCTCCAAAGCTGGAGTGAGGGAGATGCAGGATTTATACTAATGATGTATTTGATTGCAGGATATGCTGGAGAACTTGGTGAGAAATTTAGCAGTACTTTAATATGCGGAGAATCGGGTATAATCTACGTCACCAATGATGAGCTTCATTCAGATTGGCCACTGCGGGGTTAGCTTCTGTACTGTACTGTGGTACACTTTTTAAGGGTTTGACGGATTTGGACATGTTCTTGGCGTGTACACATTTGGAGTATGAATTATTCTGCGGGAAGATTATGCAATAGATCCTAGGTATAAGTTTAAATGGCAATTGAATAATTTAGTGCATTTTATATTACTCAAGGTCGGGTTGGCTGATAAAGAGGACAGTGCTTAATTCTGCCTTGTAAGTACATTCAGCCTAGCATGATTAGTTAGATGTGAGATGTACCGTGTACATACTAAACTGGGCTGGCGGCTATGTTCAACGGCCCCCAAACTCGAAAATGCAACAATTGAATCGAATCACACTAACAGAATACACTAGTCTACTTTGCACATGGACGGGAAAATTGATGTTCTCACATGAAATGAAAGCTACAGCCCCCTGGCAAAAAATTGTATCGAGATCCCAAGACAAACATGACTGGGAGGCTGATTGGGATTATATACAATATCTGCACAATAAATTGATTATATACTATATAGTACCGCCCCTGCGCCTTGCCAAGCACCGCCAAGCAAGCTCTGTGCGTGCGGTTGGGCATTGTATGCCTCAAAAGGATCATTTACGGGCCTATCACTTTGAGATCAACACTCAGCCTCAATTTCCCTTGATCCACATAATTTCATCGGAGTCTTCACTTCCTCTTTACAAATGCTTATAAAGACCAACTTCCTCTTCTCAACGAAATCAAAATGCCCAGATGTTAATTTGAACAGTTTGGATGCGATAAAAGACTTAAAGATGGATTAAAACCTGGATATCCTACCAACGCCATGTCAGCGCGCGATCCCTCAAGTTCCTCTGCAGAGCCGCCGTGCAAGTACACCGCTGTTGACAAAGATGAGAATGACCGACCTATGCCATGGACACCCTTCTTTTTACGCCGTTCTGCCATCATTATATTTCTCTGCTCTTTTCTATCCGTTCTCGCTGCCCTGATTGCACTTTATGTGTATACAGAGCGTGATGGTCATAGTCTCGGAATCACAACAGAAGAGAGATGGTATTACTTCTGGACCTATGGCCCGACAGCAGGTAGAAATCAGTCCCAACTATTCTTTCCGATTGCCACTCGATTCTCTAACTATTATATTATTTAGTATTCACCATCCTCACTGCCGGCTGGACCCAAGTTGAATACCGCGCCACACAACTAATGCCGTGGGTTCTTATGCGTCAAGGCCCAACATCCCCTTCGGAAAGCATCTTTCTTGACTACATATCCCAATGGAACATCATATCCCTCTACCAGTCTCTCAAGAAGAAGCATTTCCTGGTATCTCTTTGTATATCCGGGTCTCTACTTCTTCACGGAGTCACGGTATTTTCAACCGGTCTTTTCGAACTACAATCAGTTCCGATAAGTCACCAAACGAGTCTAGCAGTACCCAATAAATTTAGTGACGCTGCTTTTAACTCAACGGGCGGACGTGAAACCACGTACGCTGCATGCTCCGCATTTGCAGACTACAATATGACACGCCCGATTGGTCTTCAAGACTCCTTCGTTTACACTCCTTTCTATCCGACCAGCTTGTTTGCCGATGGCAATTCGACTATTCCAGCAGATCGTCATTATGAAGCGGAGATAGATTCCATCGAACCCTTCTTAGAATGTCACGAAACGACCGCTAGCTGGGACACTGATTCGATTTCAAGATATACGGGTTATTATGAGTGGACCGACGACGACTCGAAGGACCACTCTGGGTTCACTCAAAAAACAGTGGAGGTAAATACCACGGTCTTATCATCTCCCGATGGATGTCGTTGGAAAATGGATGCGGACAAGGTTAACACTACCCTGCTCTATTATCCCGACAAAACAACCATCGAGGTTAAAACCCTAGGCTGTCAAGGACAGGATCCTTTAGATAAGAACATGACAAAGCCCGGTAACAACTACAGCGATTGGCGCATTTGGGCGTATGTTGTTGATTCAACAGGTGCTAAACGCTCTGGTGACACTGTACTAAAATCCGTCTGGCCTACTCCTCCCTACCGTGGTATTATGTGCAAGCCTCATTTCAACGCGTATCGAGGACCGGTCAATATCATGCGTCGGACTGGAAGTACGGATACATCGGCAGACATTCAACGACAGGATCTCGAACTTTCGCAGACACTGGCTGATCTTCGAGCTGGGAAGCTCCTTCTCGGCGCATATAACTCACTACCTGATTCATTGAAAGCTGCCAATATGGGCTATAAGTTCATTGACCATAAAAATACGTCAGCTAAAGTATTCTGGGATGACATGTCTTTGCTGAAGAATGCCACAAAGCAGGATTTATCTTGTCTGATGCGACAGACTATCATGAGCGACCTGATGGAACCTGATCTACAAACAATCCAAGGAGTAACCCAGTATGTCGAGCAGCGCTTATTCGTGCGTGTTTTGTCTTTTGGATTGATGACAGGCCTCTTGGTTTGTCTGATTGTGGTCTCTATCATACTTTTGTGCTTTTTCGTTCCAGTGACTGTATGTCCACACGACACGAGCTCAATCGCTGGAATGACCACTGTCTTCGCCCAGAGTCCTGAACTCATGAATTTGTTTGACAAAACGGATCTCAAGACAGAATCACAGATGGCAGAGACTGCACTAGCCCAATCACGTTATTTGTCTCTTGAGACGGAGGGCAGATTCAGGATCATTTGTCAAGATGGCCAAGAAGCAAACAGGAATATTGATGGCAATGCGATAAACTCTCCGGAGTGGTGGTACCCACTGGCATCTACATGGGGCATTCGCATTTCCGTACTCGCCATCCCTATTCTCGTGATAGTAGCACTAGAGGTTGTTCAGCATATCTCTACTAGCTCGCGTGGAATCGCCTTCATAGGTGACAAGTCATCATTTATCCATTACGTCTGGGTCTATATCCCCGCATTAATCATGTTTGCTATCCGCTGTCTATTCACATGTGTCGAATTCGGGGTACGGGTCATGCAGCCCTACTCAGCTCTCCGTGGAAAATCTGCCCCGGCAGAAACGACTATCCACGAGAATCAACTTCGCAAGATCGCCATCTATGGATTAGCTGAAGCCTTGCGAAAACAGCAATGGGCACTCGCAGCAGCAACGACGTCCCTATTTCTTGCGGCCATGACCCCTGTGGTTGTGTCAGGTCTTTATACTGTTGACACGTCGTGGCCGACATCGCCTATCAAGGTAATCCAGGCAAGTCGTTGGAATATTGGGGATCCTGTTCTAGCTCAACGTGGCACCGCACTTAAATGGTGGAATTATGCTTCGGATATCAAAGACGAGAATCTTCCTGGACTCATTCTCCAGCTCAATCTTTCCTATCCGCAATGGACATACGATAATCTTGCTTTCCCGGGATTCAATGTCACGGAAGCGGACAAGATGCCAGAGAAGGGATACATTGACATTCAAATACCCGCACTTCGCAGCCCGCTAGTCTGCAAAGAAGCTCCGGTCTCTTGTACATCTAACAGCAAAGGGCTTGTTGCTGGCTATCTCGATATTACCTGCGGGGCCGGTGATCCTTGCTATGGAGATGGGATAGATGTCACCGGAAACACGAACGATACAGAAAGTTACTTTCACTACAGTGACTCACCGCAAATTGGATCAAATGGCTATAAAACTTTGCCATCAAACTGTTCCACGCACCACTTTCTATATGGCAAATGGGGCAAAGATCTCGAATCAACAGAGTATCACTGGTACAATTGCAACGCAACAATCGAGCAGGTTACCGTTGAAACAAGATTGCAAATACCATCCTTCTCAATTGATGCCGATGTCCAGCCTCATATTATTCCAAATTCCATTGAACATCCATTCAACACTAAATCATGGTCATTCCCTGACCTAAACGGTCTCGATGCATACTTATACCAACCAGACCCCACGTCGTCTGATACAAGTGCTCTCCAATACGCCATGACCATGGGCGTTGATGGTGTCCCCGCTGAAGAACTCTTGAACCCAGACGTCTTCTCCAGACGCCTAGAAACTATCTGGGGCATTGTCACGGCGCAATTACTCGAATCCAATGGTCTGGAAAACTTTCAAGATCCGCTAAATACCAGCTGGTTAGTTCATCCTGCTACAAGTAATGCACCTATCTATGAAGGTACCTTCCATGATGGCCGGACGTATCTCGTTCAGAGCAAGATCTCAACGCGCATTTTAGATGGTCTGCTAGCTGCCATGATTATCTGTGCACTGATCGCTTCGTTTTCTATGCGGACAAAGGGTATTTTACCGAAAAGTCCGTGCAGTGTAGCTTCAGTTGCTAGTCTTGTTGCTGGGTCGAAGTTCTTGACTATCTTGAGAGATGTTGGCCCGGGGGAAAGGGACTTATCTCAAAAGCGCTTGTCCATGGGTTGGTGGACGGTTGAGCCGGAGACAAATCATACTTCCCAAATCCAGGTGACTTCGGAATATGTCATGATACCAGTAGATGGGAAGATTCCTACAAAAGGAGAGAAAGCACAGCCTAACAGTCAAAGCGATGAGATCGTTGGTAACCGCTCCATGGAATCAAGATCAATTTCCCCAAATCTTGACGGAACCCAAGACGGAGAGTTTACGGAAATAAGATCCGACTCTCCCGTTGAGGGTGTGGAGAGAGCTATTAACGGAAGTCAGTCGGTTCATTTGCATTCGAGTGTTTCGAGTTTGCCTGGCACAAATGATAGGGAAGCTAAGATGGAGAGGAACGAGGTGTTGACGAGATTTGGTATTGATATTGATGGATCTAGGCCCTTGCTAGATGATTTTGAGTGATTCCAGGTGACTGAACGGCATTGGGTTCATATCAGATAGTAGATAGATAATATCATATCTTTTTCAAATTCTTAGTCGTCGAATAAGTATGACCATTAGATCAACAAAGAACCCTTGGCGTCGTACACCGCTTCTATCATATTTTTCTAGACAATATTCTTGGGAGGAACTCCTAATCACGAACAGTATACTCTGCTAGAAATTTCATTCTAATTCACCCTACATAACTATTTAATACATGTGTATACTGGTTGGCATTTCCATCTTGTAGATAGTCATCATGTGATCGATGACATAACGGGGCTGGACACTCCAACGAGAGTGGGCTAAGCCCAATTAGACTTGGAGAAGATGGTGTCTCAACACTTTAATTCCTATTCCTCCTATCTGATCAACCGAAGCAGACCACTAGGCATGGGCTGAATAGAACAATTCCCGAATTGACGTGCCCGCCATGTCTTCTCGACTCCTACACCCAGACGAGTACGAGCTCGCCTCACGCTCCTCGCTCGATTCAGAGGGAACCTTCAATCTCGACGACGATGACTTCGAATCACAAGTCCCACTCTCTTCGCGATTCGGTACACATCGAACCTCCTGGCTTTCGCGACTATTATCCCCTTTCTCTGGATATCGACGCGTGAAGACCAACCATAGACCGATCTTCGCGAGTACGGCACGCCCCACGATTTTCCGACGCTGTACTCCCCGCCGCCGCTTTTGTTACCTTCATGTGGTATTTGGAATTGTCTTTGCCCTCGTGGTATTGACCTCGATCTTCCGACCATCATATACCCATCCACCGTCACACTACGCGGATTTGCAAAAGTCAGCCCGGCAAAGTACAGAGTCAGGGCGGGGGAACCCTCGCCAGGAAAAGGTGTTCATCGCTGCAAGCTTATATGATCGTGGCGGCGATCTCGCTCGTGGGCAATGGGGTGCGCAATTACTCCAATTAGTTGAGCTACTTGGGGAGAAGAACGTGTTTGTGAGCATCTATGAAAATGACAGTGGCGAGGAGGGACAATCGGCACTGCGCGAGCTGGAGCAGCGCATCCAGTCGCCCAAGTCAATTGTCTTTGAGGAGCATCTAGACTTCAAGACTATGCCTACAGTTACTATACCCGGTGGCGAGAACCGTGTCAAGCGCATCGAATATCTGGCTCAGACGCGAAACAAAGCCCTCAAACCACTTGAAGAGAACCCGGAAATACGCTACGACAAATTACTCTATTTAAATGATATTCTTTTCGACCCCGTTGATGCTGTTCAATTACTCTTCTCAACAAACGCAAATGACCAAGGTATCTCGCAATACCGCGCTGCCTGCGCCGTCGATTTCGATAACCCCTTCAAGTTCTACGATACCTATGCAACCCGGGATCTGCAAGGCTACAGCATGGGCCTTCCGTTCTTCCCCTGGTTTTCGACTGCTGGAAATGCCGACAGCCGTCATGATGTCCTTCAGGGCAAGGACGCCGTACGCGTGCGCAGTTGTTGGGGCGGCATGGTTGCGTTTGACGCGAAATACTTCCAAACTCCACAGGCAGCTAGCACCAGTCCAGTCCGTTTTCGCTCAGGGCCTGATCTTTTCTGGGAAGCGTCTGAATGTTGCCTCGTTCATGCTGATATTCAGGACCCGCAGACTGACGTGGAAGCTATCAGCGATACGGAGATTTATATGAACCCGTATGTGCGAACTGCGTATACGGCTCGAACTCTTCGTTGGCTTGGTGTGACACGGCGGTTTGAACGGCTATATTCGGTCATTCATAATATCGGCAATCACCTCGTTGGGTTACCGTGGTATAATCCACGACGAACGGAGGGTCCTGGTCAAAGTGTCAAGGAGACAGTCTGGGTTGCGGATGCAGGCCAGAGTGGTGGTGGATCTTTCCAGACGGTTGATCGTATTGCTGGCAATGATGGCTATTGTGGTCGAAGGGGATTACAGGTCATTGTTGAAAATCGCAAACCAGGTCAAAAGGGTTATGAGAGTATCCCCGTTCCCTCATAATGACTGATATTACCGCCAACTCTTAATGTTTGCGTTGGGCTTCTGACCCAAAGAACTCCTCATAACTTACTTGTATAGAATTATCTTACGACTGTGCAATATACCATCATCTACTTTCAATTCCCAATCGTTCTTTCTATTTCTAGAACAGCAAACCCCTTTCCCCTTTAGGCTCCTTCCCAAACGGGCTATAAAAGAGAGACGCCCCATTCAGGCAGGCACGACCCATTTTCTCCTTCCTCCATCGCTCTTTCCTCAACAACTCCCTATCTCTCTAATCACGTGGAATCTCGGCCGGATCGGTCGATTGTTGATTGTTGACCTTCGTGAAGCTCTCACAGTTGATTTCACCTTCACTTTTCCCTCATCGTCCACCTAAAAGTCAAGCACCCGTCGTGCTAAGCCCAGAAAGTCTCATTCATTCCATCACTGCACCAGCGTACCTAGGTCTTGACAGACAAGCAGCCATCGCACCAGGTTCGGGCAGTCTCACAGTCAATTTAGGCAATAGCAAGTCTACTCACTTCCATATCCTGATATGCCTTGTACTGACTTTTTACCTATTCATCAGTTCACTGCTGTGCCATTCCATTGTTTCTTTGATATTCCCTGAGTACTTTTCGTCTTTCGATCACTCTTCTTCGGGATCAGCTCTAGAGGGTTCCATCGATCGGCATCCATCTCCTCCCTCCAAGTGAGCCAAAGTACGCGATCAAATCAATCATGACTGTCATTATCGGTCCCACGACTCCCTTTGGTCAGCCTGAGACTGAAAAACAGGTGGAACTTCGAAGGGTGCGGAAGATCGTGTACGATGTCTTTCGCGAGTTCTGTACAGCGCGTGGTCGTCCTCTCTCGGCGAGCGTTCATGCTCCTCCTAGAATCCGGGAGCGGGAGAAGGCTGAGCATCTTCGAAAGGCTGCAGATAAGGTCCAATCAGCTCCAACCCCTCAAAGAAACTCTCAAGAAAGCCCTGAGGCGAAATCTCAGCATGTTCTTAAGAAGAGCAGCTTAGATGCTGGAAATGCGACTGTCCAGGTTCGTACCCTCTATCCTCTTTGAGTTCATCCTTCACTTTCTCAGGAATCTCAGGGCAGGGTGGCTGGTATTGAAACATCGCTTGAGTCTTCACTTCCACTTACACTTCAACTTGAGCAGATACTGTCCGTGTCTTTAGCTGATTCTGGGACTTCTGCAGCGCAATCTGGTCAAACTCCATCGCAGGACCCTGACCCTGAAAAGACGCCCACCGGAAGTCCAGTTCGTCGCGGCGTTCGCTCTCCCGAGGAGTTCATGAAATCCTTCCGATCTGCCTCGGCCCTTGGGTTCAACTTAGGTGGTTCCAACGCTGCGCCACGTCGAATTATCTTCACTGATGTTCCTGAATGGGCCTCCATATCCGACATATTAGGCCTCGTTCATGGTGGTGCCGTTGATCGTGTCTTTGTCCAGGGAGCAGGAAGTGTCGCCGTTCAATTCTGTGAAGAGGAGAGCTGTCAAAAGTACGTCGACACCTACACCTCGGGCATTCGAATCGAAGGTGCGGTCATCAAGGTAGCCAAGGCGCCTACCTCGGACAAAATGATACCAAGCCTCACAGCCTTGATCAATAAGGGCGCTTCTCGTGTTGTCCGCGCGGGTAATATTCCTCTATCAATGAGTCTTCAGGATGTGCACCAGCTGGTTAGGAACCTGCACGTTGAACACATTCTGTACAATGCTCGACCCAGCTGTGTAAGTTCATTGTATATGCCCGCCATGAAAGGCACTGATTGACATAATTTAGCCGGGATCTGCATACTTTTTCTTCTGCAGCATTACCCATGGCAACAAGTTCCTCGACAAAATTCGGGACCAAGAACCATGGGAGCAGTGTGAAGCTGGTTTCGTGATTGATCCGTACGTCCAATTCAACACGACCCTTCGAAGGACGATTTTTTTACTGACTTCTGTATAGTTGCCAGGCCGCTTCGGCTTTCCATGGCAACACCATTCCCTATCAAATGGCTAATGCAGAGGCTGTCTAGCTTTGCTAAGTTGACTATCGCCCGTGTAACTTGGAAATTTTGGTCCATCGATAACCTATCATTCTAATTCTCACGTCCACCCAAAGCCACAATGAAATTCCTTTGCCTTTTTTTGCTGATCCGATTACATCCCTGCTGCAATTGTTCGAATCTGTTATCTGGTTGATTGAAAGAAATGCTCTTCGTGTGTTCGGCTCCCATTTATGTCCTCTGTCTCACCTCAATACTTGCGTCTGTCCTGGTTCATTCTTGTCTCTTCCTTGCCCTTCAAACTTTATTCTGGTTCAATCAATCGATTGGTTGTCTCCAGCCTCGTTTCATTCTTGTCCTGGTGGATGCGTCTGAAAATAAAGTTATCTGCCATCGCTTCTGCCTTTTACTGATTCAATCATCTGATTGTACTCTGCCTCGATTGCTTGTTGATGCATTCGCAAAGACAGGTGCCTCGTGCGCACCTTCCTGATTTCTACGTTCTGTCCACTTAACGGTTCCGTCGATACTATGCTGTTTCAGCCATGTCTTTTGCGGTCTAGTTGACGGCGTTTCGTACGCATGAACATCTCACGGGCTCTTCATCATCAGAATCATTCTTGTTCCCCTCGGGGATGCATCTGGGCTGATTCCCATCTCCTCGATAAATGGCCTGAAAAGCCCTCAAGCTCATCTCAAGATTCACTCTATGCTTGGATTCGATCATCCTTTTCGGGCCAGCTTCGCTGTTTCAGCCATGTTTTCCTGCCATTGACAGCTTCTTGTACGCTCGTACATTCTTCTTCTTCTTCTTCTTCTTCTTCTTCTTCTTCTTCTTCTTCTTCTTCTTCTTCTTCTTCTTCTTCTTCTTCTTCTTCTTCTTCTTCTTCTTCTTCTTTCTTTTATTTCATCAAATCCATTCTTGTCCCGTCGGGGTCGCTTACGACCATTATGCCAGCGTCCCAGCCGAAGCGCGTTCCTCGGCCCGGGTGCGTCTGGGCTGTGTTTCCTCATAAAACAGCCTGAAAAGTCCTCAATCTCATCTCAGGATTTCACTCTTGCTTGTTCCCGGTCATCCTTTTCAGGCCAGCTTCCCAGTTTCAATCATGTTACCCGCCTTTCCCGCTAGTCGACAGGTTTTCGTGCGGTCGTACATCTTTCTGCCGTTCTTTCTACTGTACACCCATTCTTGTCCCCTTGGGGATACCTGGTCTATGTCCATTTGCCTTGACTCTTTCCCATACCTGAAGGTCTGAAAACACCTCAAGCTCATCTCAAGACTTCCCTTGTGGCTGTTTTCAGCCGTTTTTCAGGCCAGCTTCGCTGTCCCAGCCCTGTTCATTCCGCACCTTGTGAGCTTCCCGTGCAGACGTACATCTCCCCACCTCTCTGGATTCACTGAATTCTGCAATTCACATTAGTTATCGCATTTCGCTGCTCTCCCGCTCGATGCCGAAACCAAGAGGCCCGTCGTTGAAAGTTTTAACTAATATAGCTAGTTGTCTCATTCTTGTCCCTCTCGCGGATGCTTCTGGGCTATCTCTACCCTCCTGGCCTAAAGTCTGAAAAAGCCTCAAGCTCATGTCAAGGTTTTCCTTATGCTTGTTTTCGATCGTCTTTTCAGACCACTTCACTGTTTCAACCATGTCCTTCCTGGCCTAGTTGACAGTTTTGCTTGCCCTCGTTCACAGCTCGGTTGTTGCTTTGAGGAAGTAAAAGTTAATCAGTACCTATGATATTCTTGAATTTTCTTGTTCTGTTTCTATGGAGCCTTTTAGCCTTTACCATCAGCAATTATGGATAGCAGCAACTATGATAAAATATTATCTTTACCCACTCAGTGACTTATGAATTACCTACAAGGATTTACTCCTAGTAATCAGTAGATCGAACACAGACATGGATGCTGTCAACTATCCTCCAAGACTGTAGAGTACATGGGTATTGCCAAGATGATAGTATTGTAGCAGAGTATACGAGGAAGTCCAAGGCTCTACTACGTACCTAGATTGGAATTTTACTTCAATATCTCTGCAAGATAAAAAGCATGAAGTTGAAAAGGACAGGTAAGATGGACGGGAGATCTCACATCCTACTATTTCCAACATTAGGGTTAACGAATCCCTTCATAATCATGCACATATTTAGAGAGAATACGGGCGATTTCTAGTCAATTGGAGCATCTTCTCAGATGAGCAGATTATCACGACTCATGCTCGTCAGATTCAGTCATTTCAGATTCAAGTATTAGGTGATGGCGAGTGGATACTAGCAGAAACATCTACTTGCGGCGCAGGTATACACAGTGCATCGACGCCAAATGCAGAATGTGTATTTTATGCCGAGATGCTAAATGGTTCAAGTTGATTGGTTACATCGTATGGAAAGCCGAGCGGGTCCTGAAGATTCTCGTCGGTATTTCATGCTTATGGCCGAAAGATCACTAGAATCAGTGATTTTTGTGACATGGGTTTCTTCGGAAGTAAGCAAGATTTGTGAATGACGGTGAGAAAGATATGCCAATACCTATGACAGGTGAAAAGCATAATACTTTGGAAAAAAAGCCATTCTGCATGTATTTATTCTCCTGGGATTCTACTCTTTTCGGAATACCTCCGTGTCTATAATCGCTAGTTGATTTCGGACCATGTGGGAATAAGTAAGATTCTGCAGAACTTGGACCAGTGGCGTTGAGGTTTTGTGAGGTTTTACGAGCGAATGGGAGGCCTCGATTATTCGTATCCAATCGAAAGTTATCGGCAATGGTATCACTATAAGTACAAGTATTAAGAAAATGTACGGGACTGAGAAGAATTGTGGAGAACATTATCCGTCACGAGGACTAGAATTATGACTATAACATTTTATACAAAATGAAACTATATTACAACTGTGAGAATTCGGTATACAGTACAGAGTATTCTCAAATCATATTCAAATATAGATACGAGGTCCATCATGGCTCAGACAGGCCCCGTATCATATAATATGGGGCAGTAGGTTCAATAAAGCAAAAAATAAAAGTGGACTGGCATATTGGTTTCAGTGGGATGCCTGAAACGTTGGCCATTGCGGAATCGTGTTCCATACAGGCCAAACTTATGGGGTTAGCATGACTTACTAAATCAGTGAAGAGAATCTAGTCATTCATGGCGATCGTGAAGGCCACGATCGTGTATTCGTAATCTGCTCCACTACTGTCTCACGTATTTCTTGTACTGGTATCCTTCTCTGTAAACAAGGACAGCATCTGAATAACCCTATCGGGAAATACTGATAATGGAAACGATTTACTCGGATGCATTACCGAGAAGTTATAATCAAAATTCTACTCCTGAATTGTGACTTTTTTTTCCCCCTTTCCAGGCTGGGGTATGTTAAACATTCTCTACGTGTACAAGTAGTACATACTCTGTACAGCCTCACAAACACAAGGCTGTCCAGATTTCGATATCCACTTCTGCAACCTTACTTGATTTCAATGGATCCGGTGTCAGACCCATACGGTAATAACTGCGCAGTGCAGAACATGCTCGGATGACAGTTTCTGAAGAATGTCATATCGCTGAAATAGCCCAACAGTGCGAACTAGTGCGAGTGCGGAACCTTGTCAGCCTTGACCTCGCGGTACTAACTTATTATGGCAAGAGTCAGATCCTGGGCATATGACATGGTAAGCCCTTGAATAGATGATAGACTCACATAAACTATTCAAAGATTCATGCTTACATTTTTGACACTTGGACCCCATTGTTTGAGTCAAGTCATGGCTGCAAAGCTATGAATGTGCGCAGTTGCGGAAAGATTGTACGCCGCATCCACCTTCGAATCCTTCAAAGCTAAAATAAGAAACATTTAGACATAGTTGAAGAAATTGATGTTCATCAGCGAAGATCTGATCTCCGGCTCCCCTGAAGGAGCACTAGTAATTAAGTCTCGATTCCACTCATCAGATGACTTGTTCTGGTGCGTGTTCGTCATATCTTCGCTTGTAAACTCAAGGGTCCGCCCCAAATTCCTTACTTCCGGCCCGAAGAAAGACGCCTTAGCGGCTCCTAGACTGCCAAATTGTCGAGGCATTGAAGGAAGAGGAACGGGGGCTGTGATGGTGGAGATTACTAAAGGATTGCCGGATTGCCGGATTGCCTAATGCACCTTGTACTGAATGATCTTGTCGCCCTCAATAACCAAATGGAGAAAGGGTCTACTGATGATCAAGTAATATCTGGGGTTGAATAAGATTAGTTGGTATCTGCACAGCCTCTATCTCAAAACAGAATTCGGATTTTATGGTAAGCCCTGGTTGGCGTGGTTTTTTGCCCTAATTTGGACGGGGTGGCCTGCTTCCGCTTTTCTTGAAGGAGATGCGGGTGGCGCCATTGTGCTTGGTCCCTTCAGAGCTGCTTATTATGATCGATTTACTTGGTAGTGTGGTATAAGCTGTAGTCTCCGGCTCTCCTGGATTGTTGATGGTTAGGACTCTATTGACAGGATGGTCAGATACTTCTAAGCTACCACATGACACTTTGATTCGAGTCTTACGATACTGTATAGGGTCCATATTTGGGAAATCTTACTGACTGTTTGTAATAGTACAAGGCTGTTAGTATAGTGCAATCTATTCACACTGGCTGTGCCAAACTGACTCGTGAACGGCAGTGGCGAGGCTGAGACCGTTGCAACAGATGGATGACACGATGGCCCAGCGGGCGATACTAAACTATTACGCACTAGGATACTTAGAGATGTCACAAAAGATATAACTTATTGATATCTTGATATCTTCAATTAAACGTTGTAGAAACCGCCATATAAATGTAGTTGTATACCAATCAAAGATTGTAAGAAGACATATGGTCGAAAGGAAGGAATCCAAAATGCCTGCTGAAACGAGAGAGCAAATAAAAAAACAGATAGCCACCCATGATATGATCATCATCTCATGAATATAATATAATCGCCCATAGAAAAACAAACGCCCATGAGGTATCTTGAAAGTTAGACAAAGCCTCCCTGCCCAAAAATACAAAACGATAGTAAACGATGACGAAAAAAAAAAAAAAACTCCGAAAAACAAAATATTCC
>Ga0209673_1001604_pt1 | contig 19856 bp, 18 predicted proteins | sample AraplaCol_mMS_r2_2_FD_184274 | JGI IMG/M metagenome (GOLD analysis project Ga0209673, IMG submission 184274) | Arabidopsis root microbial communities from North Carolina, USA - plate scrape MF_Col_mMS_r2 (SPAdes) (version 3) | ecosystem: Host-associated > Plants > Roots > Endosphere | place... | reverse complement strand
CCGACGGCTACTGGTCGAACCACTGGCTCAACAGCCACGTGGGCTTCGGCAATGTCAACCCGCGCCCGAGCGCCGACGTGCTGCTGACGCAGTTCTTCCAGTCGGGCGCTGCGTGGAACGAGTCGCGCTGGAAGAGCGACAAGTTCGACCAGCTGCTGCTCGCCTCGCGCGCCGAGACCGACGTGGCCAAGCGCAAGCAGATGTATGCCGACATGCAAACCATGATCCATCAGGACGCCGGCATCGGCATCCCGCTGTTCCTATCGAGCCTGGACGGCCACTCTTCCAAGCTCAAGGGCTTGTCCCCCATCCCGCTGGGCGGCCTCATGGGCTACAACTTCGCCGAGAACGTATGGCTGGAGGCATAACGCGCCCTCAGCCGCCCATCCCACACCTGGGAGCACCGAAATGAACCATGTCATCCTGAAGCTTCTTGTCCAGCGCATCGCGCTGGCGCTCCTGTCGCTGCTGGCGGTGTCGGTGATCGTGTTCTCGATCACCGCGGTGCTGCCCGGCGATGCCGCGCAGGAGCAGCTCGGCCAGGACGCCACGCCCGAGGCGGTGGCCGCGCTGCGTGCACAGATGGGCCTGGACGTGCCGGCGCCTGAACGCTACGCGAAGTGGCTGGTTGGCATGGTCAAGGGCGACCCCGGCCGCTCCGCGACCACGCAGATGCCGGTGGCCGAACTGGTCGCCAGCCGCCTACCCAACTCGCTGCTGCTGGCGGTCGTTACCGCGCTGTTCTCGGTGCCGATTGCGCTGACGCTCGGCATCGCCTCGGCGGTCTGGCGCGGCTCCTGGTTCGACCGCGCCGTCTCGACAACCGCCGTGGGTGTGGTGTCGGTGCCGGAGTTCCTGGTCGCGACGCTGGCGGTGCTGGTGTTCGCGGTCCAGCTGCGCTGGCTTCCAGCGCTCTCCTTCGTCAACGACATCGAATCGCTGGGCCAGCTGCTGCGTGCCTTCGCGATGCCGGTGCTGGTGCTGTGCTGCGTGATCATCGCGCAGATGATGCGCATGACGCGCGCCGCGGTGATCGATCAGCTCGAAGCGCCCTATATCGAGATGGTGCGGCTCAAGGGCGCCTCGCCGATGCGCATGGTGCTGGCGCATGCACTGCCCAATGCGGTGGGACCGATCGCCAATGCCGTGGCGCTGAGCCTGTCGTACCTGCTCGGCGGCGTGATCATCGTCGAGACCATCTTCAACTATCCGGGCATCGCCAAGCTGATGGTCGACGGGGTCTCGCAGCGCGACATGCCGCTGGTGCAGACCTGCGCCATGATCTTTTGCTGCGCCTACCTGATCCTGGTGACGACCGCCGACATCTGCGGCATTCTCGCCAACCCGCGCCTGCGGCACCGCTGAAGGAAGCTCCATGGAAACGTCCACCTCTCCAACGGTCGTGAGCGCCGCGGCTTTGCTGGCGCCAGCACCCCAAGAGCGCCGGCGCCCGCTGCGCTGGCTCGCGGGCTTCGGCCCCACTGGCCTGCTTGGCCTCGCTGTGCTGCTGTTCTGGCTGCTCGCGGCGCTGCTCGGCCCCTGGCTGCTCTCGCACAGCGCGGCGGGCACGGGCACCTCGAACGTCTTTGCGCCGATCAGCGCGAAGCACTGGCTGGGCACCGACTACCTCGGCCGCGACATGCTGGCGCTCGTCGTCGAGGGCGCGCGCTACACGATCGGCGTCGCTTTGTTTGCCACGCTGCTGGCCAGCGGAACCGGCATCACGCTGGCACTGCTGGCCGCCGCCAGCGGCCGCTGGATCGACGCGGTGCTGAGCCGCGGCCTCGACACGCTCACGGCAATCCCGAGCAAGATGTTCGCGCTCATCATGGTGGCGGGCTTCGGCTCCTCCGTGCCGATGCTGGTGGTCACGGCGGGCATCATCTACGTGCCGGGCGCCTACCGCATGGCACGCTCACTGGCCGTCAACATCAACGCACTCGACTACGTGACCGTGGCGCGCACGCGCGGCGAGGGCACGCTCTACATCATGCTGCGCGAGATCCTGCCCAACATCCTGGGCCCGATGCTGGCCGACCTCGGCTTGCGCTTCGTGTACGTGGTGCTGCTGCTGGCGAGCCTGAGCTTCCTGGGCCTGGGCATCCAGCCGCCCGCGGCCGACTGGGGCTCGCTGGTGCGCGAGAACATTGGTGCGCTGGCCATGGGCGGCGCCTCGGTGATCGTGCCGGCGCTGGCCATCGCGAGCCTGACCATCGCGGTCAATCTCGTTATCGACAACCTGCCCGGCCGAGCCGCGCGCGAACGAGGAGTACGTTGATGGGCGCACCACTCACTGTCCAGGGTTTGAGCATCGTGGCTGGCAACAGCACGCTGGTCGACAACCTGAGCTTTTCCGTCCAGCCCGGCGAAGTGCTGGCGCTGATCGGCGAATCCGGTTCCGGCAAGACCACCACGGCGCTGGCGCTGATGGGCTATGCGCGCAGCGGCTGCCGCATCTCGGCCGGCCGGGTGAAGATTGGCGAAACCGACGTGCTGGCACTCGATGCGGCGCGCCAGCGCAGCCTGCGCGGCCGCACGGTCTCCTACATCGCGCAGAGCGCGGCCGCCTCCTTCAATCCGTCGCGCACGATCATGGACCAGGTGGTCGAGCCCACGGTCATACATGGCCTGTGCAAGCGGGCCGAGGCCGAGGCCAAGGCGGTGCAGCTGTTCCGCGAACTGGCGCTGCCCGATCCCGACAACATCGGCTCGCGCTACCCGCACCAGGTCTCCGGCGGGCAGCTGCAGCGGCTCATGGCGGCGATGGCGCTGATCGGCGACCCGGACCTCGTGATCCTCGACGAGCCGACCACCGCGCTCGACGTGACCACGCAGATCGAAGTGCTGCGCGCCTTCCGCCGTGTGGTGCGCGAGCGCCGCGCCACCGCCGTGTACGTGAGCCACGACCTGGCCGTGGTGGCGCAGATGGCCGACCACATCCTGGTGCTGCGAAACGGCAAGATGAGCGAGCTCAACGCCACCGAGCAGATCCTCTCTGCCCCCGTGGACGACTACACCAAGTGCCTGCTGGCAGCGGCGCGCCCCGCGGTGCGCGCCTCGGGCCAGGCCTCGGGCGATTCGGCGCTGCTGCTCGAGGTGAAAGAGCTTTCATGCGGCTATGGCCCGGTGGACGCCAAGGGCCAGCCGGCCAAGCTGATCCTGCAAGACATCAACCTGAAGCTCTACCGCGGCCAGGCCATCGGTGTGATCGGCGAATCGGGCTCCGGCAAGACCACGCTGGCACGCGCCGTCGCGGGGCTGCTCAAGCCCTGCCATGGCAGCGTCACGTTCGACGGGCACGCGCTCAAGCCCACGCTGCAGCAGCGCAGCCCCGAAGAGCTGCGCCGCATCCAGATCGTGTTCCAGATGGCCGACACGGCCTTGAACCCTTCGCAGACCATCTGGCGCATCCTGGCGCGGCCGCTGCAGTTCTACAAGGGCTTGCGCGGCGAGCCGCTCAAGCAGCGCATCTACGAGCTGCTCGACCTGGTGAAGCTGCCGCGCACGGTGGCCGACCGGCTGCCGGGCGGACTCTCCGGCGGGCAGAAGCAGCGCGTGAACCTCGCGCGTGCGCTGGCGGCCGAGCCCGACCTCATCCTGTGCGACGAGGTGACCTCGGCACTCGACACTGTGGTGGCCGCGGCGGTGCTCGACCTCATGGCCGAGCTGCGGCGCGAACTGGGCGTGTCCTACCTCTTCATCAGCCATGACTTGCACACCGTGCGCTCGGTGTGCGACGAGATCGTGGTGATGCAGCACGGCCGCAAGCTCTCGCAAGTGGCGCGCGCCGATTACGACCGCGGGCCGCATCACCCCTACTACCAGCTGCTCGCGCGTTCGGTGCCCGAACTGCGCCGCGGCTGGCTCGACGACATGGACCACGCGGCTAAAACAGCGGCAGCGGCCCACCCAACCAGGGAGATACACGCATGATCCCGACATTCCGGATTGCGCTGATTGCCGGCGACGGCATCGGCAAGGAAGTGATGCCCGAGGGACTGCGCGTGGTGCTGGCCGCGGCCGAGCGCTTCGGCTTCGAGCTCGACTGCCGCACCATCGACTGGGCGAGCTGCGACTACTACGCCGAGCACGGCCGCATGATGCCGGACGACTGGAAGGAGCAGCTGCGCGGCGTCGATGCGCTCTACTTCGGCGCGGTCGGCTGGCCCGAGACGGTGCCCGACCACGTGTCGCTCTGGGGATCGCTCCTGAAGTTCCGCCGCGAGTTCGACCAGTACATCAACCTGCGTCCTGTGCGCCTGTTCGAAGGCGTGCCCTGCCCGCTCGCGAATCGCAAGCCCGGCGACATCGACTACCTGGTGGTGCGCGAGAACACCGAGGGCGAATACACCTCGCTCGGCGGTGTGATGTACGAAGGCACCGAGCGCGAGATCGTGATCCAGGAGTCGGTCTTCTCGCGCCACGGCACCGACCGTGTGCTGCGCTACGCCTACGAGCTGGCGAACAGCCGCGCGCGCAAGCACCTCACGGTGGCCACCAAGAGCAACGGCATTGCCATCAGCATGCCGTGGTGGGACGGACGCGCCGACGCCATCGGCCGCGACTACCCCGAAGTGAAGGCCGACAAGCAGCACATCGACATTCTTTCGGCGCGCTTCGTGCTGCAGCCCACGCGCTTCGACGTGGTGGTGGCGAGCAACCTGTTCGGCGACATCCTCTCCGACCTGGGACCGGCGACCACCGGCACCATCGGCCTGGCGCCTTCGGCCAACCTGAACCCCGACCGCAAGTTTCCGTCGCTGTTCGAGCCGGTGCACGGCTCGGCGCCCGACATCTATGGCCAGAACATCGCCAATCCGATCGCGATGATCTGGTCGGGCGCGCTGATGCTGGACTTCCTCACGCAGGGACAGGGCGCGGGCCGCGCCGCGCACGACGCCATCCTCGGCGCCATCGAGGCGGTGCTGCGCGACGGGCCGCGCACGCGCGACCTGGGCGGCACGGCGTCGACCACCGAACTGGGCATGGCGATTGCCGAACGCGTCGCGAATTGACTCACCCCCAGGCTTCGCGCACTTCGTGTCGCTACGCCACCCCCCTCTCCGGGGGCAACACCAGCGGCCCGGCAAAGCCGGTTCCGCGGTGTTCCTGGAAGGGACCTCCTTGCCGAACTCAACGAACCCTGAATCAATCATGACTCTGACACTTGAACGCCAGGACCTGCTCCCAGGCCGCCAGCTCATCGGCGGCGAATGGCGCGATGCCAGCGATGGCCGCCGCCTCGACGTGACCGACCCCGCCACCGATGGCGTCTTCGCAACCGTGCCCGACGGCACGGCCGCCGACGCGCGCGCCGCCGTCGATGCTGCCCATGCCGCCTTCCCGACCTGGCGGGCCGTGCCGGCCAAGCAGCGCGCCCAGATCATCAAGCGCTGGAACGACCTCATGCTGGCGCACCAGGAAGACCTGGGCCGCCTCATCTCGCGCGAACAGGGCAAACCGCTGGCCGAGGGCCGCGGCGAAGTGGCCTATGCGGCCAGCTACGTCGAATGGTTCGGCGAAGAAGCCACGCGCGCCAATGGCGACGTGATTCCCGCCCCCGTCACGGGCCGCCGCATGCTCGCGGTGAAAGAACCGGTCGGCGTGGTCGCCGCGATCACGCCATGGAACTTTCCGGCCGCCATGATTGCCCGCAAGATCGCGCCCGCACTGGCTGCGGGCTGCACCGTGGTGTGCAAACCGGCCGAGGACACGCCGCTGACCTCGCTCGCGCTCGTGAAGCTGGCCGAGGAAGCCGGGGTGCCGCCGGGCGTGCTCAACATCGTGACCGCGTCGCGCGAACGAACGCCCGAAGTGGTCGACGTGTGGCTGGCCGACGCGCGGGTGCGCAAGATCAGCTTCACCGGTTCCACGCCGGTGGGCAAGCACCTGGCGCGCGCCTCGGCCGACACGCTCAAGAAGCTGTCGCTCGAGCTGGGCGGCAACGCGCCCTTCATCGTGTTCGAGGACGCGGATGTCGACGCCGCGGTCGAAGGCCTGATGGCCGCCAAGTTCCGCAACGGCGGCCAGACCTGCGTGTGCCCGAACCGCGTGTTCGTGCAGGCCAAGGTGCACGACGCCTTCGTCGACAAGCTCGCGGCACGGGTGGGCGCGCTCAAGGTCGGCCCGGCCACCGAACCCGATTCGCAGATCGGCCCGATGATCAATGCGCGCGCGGTCGAGAAAATCGAACGCCACGTGCGCGACGCCGTGGCACGGGGTGCGCGCGTCGTGGTCGGCGGCGAGCGGCTGCGCTCCGCGCGCTGCGACGGACCCAATTACTACGCACCCACCGTGCTGGTGAATGCCGACCCGACCATGGAGTGCAGCTGCGAGGAGACCTTCGGGCCCGTGGTGCCGGTCACGCGCTTCGACACCGAGGCCGAGGTGATCGCCGCCGCCAATGACACGCCCTTCGGCCTGGCCGCCTATTTCTATTCGACCGACGTGCGCCGCATCTGGCGCGTGGCGGACGCGCTCGAATCAGGCATCGTCGGCATCAACGAAGGCGCCCTGGCCGCCGAGGCCGCTCCCTTCGGCGGCGTGAAGGAATCAGGCTACGGCCGCGAGGGCTCGGTGCATGGTCTGGACGACTACATGCACACCAAGTACCTCTGCCAAGGCGGTCTCTAAGCCCCCTTCGGCGCGCGCTTCAGCGCTTAAGCGGCAAGCGCCGGATAGTCCGTGTAGCCCTTGGCACCGGGCGTGTAGAACGTGTCCGGCGCAGGCGCGTTCAAGGGCGCGTCCTGGCGCATGCGGTCGACCAGATCGGGGTTGGCAAGGAAGGCCCTGCCCATGGCCGCCAGGTCCGCGCGGCCTTCGCGCAGCGCCTGTTGTGCGCTGGCCTTGTCGAGACCGCCGGCGAGGATGAAGGGGCCATCGAACGCAGCCCTCAGGTCGACCTTCAGCTTTGCCGGGACCGGTGGGGCTCCAATTGCCGAATGGTCCAGCACGTGAACGTACATGAGGCCGAGCGTGGAGAGCTCCTTCACCAGCGCCAGGTACTGTTCGTCCACGCCTTCGAAGGCGCCGGCGCCGTTGAACACGCCATGCGGCGACAGGCGGATGCCCACGCGCTCGGCGCCGATCTCCTGCGCCGCCGCACGGGCGACCTCGAGCACGAGCCGGTTGCGCCCTTCGGCCGTGCCGCCGTAGCCGTCGGTGCGGCGGTTGATGTTGGCGTTCAGGAATTGCTCGAGCAGGTAGCCGTTGGCCGCGTGCAGCTCGATGCCATCGAAGCGGGCTTCGATGGCAAGGCGCGCGGCCGTCGCGTACTCGCCGACCGTGGCCTTTATGTCGGCCTCGGTCATGGCGCGCGGCGGCGTGTGCGGCTGGCTGCCTTGGGTGTCCGTCCACATCTGGCCCGGGCAGGTTTCCGCTGAAGCGCTGAGCACTTCGGCGCCGGCCGGCAGGTTGGCCTGGTGGCTCACGCGCCCGGTGTGCATGAGCTGCACCACGATCTTGCCGCCCTTGGCATGCACTGCGTCGGTCACCAGCTTCCAGCCTTGCACCTGCGCGTCGTTGAACAGCCCGGGGATGCGGGCGTAGCCGAGGCCGTTCGGGGATGGCGACGTGCCTTCCGTGATGATGAGGCCGGCGCTCGCACGCTGGGCGTAGTACGTGGCCATCAGGCTGTTGGGCGTGTTGTTGTCGACCGCGCGGCTGCGGGTGAGCGGCGACATCACGGCACGGTTCTTGAGCGGAATGGCGCGCAGGGAGAAGGCGTCGAAAAGCATGGATTCGTCCTGAAGGGATTGGAAAAGAAAAAAGAGAAGAAGAGAGCGCCGTGGCCTGGCAGGCTCAGCCCACGAGGTAGCGCGCGGCCGGCTTTCCAACCTGGGTGGCGGCAAACAGTTCGGTGCGAGCAGTCTCGTACTTGCCCCACAGCGCTGCATCGGCGACCGACGGCCACGTGATCGCTTCGCCCTGGTCCCATCCGGCAAGCGCCGCATCGACCATGTGCTCGGTCGTCATCAAGGCGTCCTTGTTGAGGGCCGCCAGCGGCACGCCCGACAGATCCCAGATCTCGGTGGCCGTGGATGCCGGCAGGACCAGCTGGACCTTCACGCCGGTGCCGGCCAGCTCTTCCTGCAGGCCTCGGCTGTACTGCAGCACGAACGCCTTGGTGCCGCTGTAGACGGCGCTGATGGGCAGCGAATGGATGGCCAGCACGGAAGCGATGTTGATGATCACCCCCTCTTTTCGCGCGATGAAGGCCGGCACGACCGCTTGGCTCAGGCGGGTCAGCGCCGTGATGTTGAGGGCGATCTGCGAGACCGCATCGCCTGCGGAACGCTGGGCCACCGGTCCGAGCCGCGCAATGCCGGCGTTGTTCACCAGCACGCGCACGTCGGCGTTGATGGACAGGATCGTCTCGATCCGTGCCAGGTCCTCGTCCTGAGTCAGATCGGCCACGATCGCTTCGGCTTTGATACCGTGTGCCTTCGAGACCTGCGCGCAAAGCGCTTCGAGGCGATCGGCGCGCCGGGCGACCAGAATCAGGTCGTATCCACGCGCTGCCAGGCGATCCGCATAGACGGCGCCGATGCCGGAAGAAGCCCCGGTGACAAGGGCGACTTTCTTGGAGTTGGGAGTTGTCATTGAAGGCTTTCGAATAAAATTGAGTGCTCAACCAAAACAGTTGAGGGCTCAAATGTAGGTTCGATCCGCGGCCGCTTGCCGATGGTTCGGCACTCAACCATTTTCTGATCATGGGAATCACCACCACGCCTGTCGCTGCAAAACGCACCCGGAACAAGCCCGCCGAACCTGAGCAGGACGTTCTTGGCGGACGGGTCTGCACGAACACCGCACTGCGCATCGCCGCGCGCCGGCTCGGCCAGCTGTACGACGAAGCGCTGGCGCCGTTGGACCTCAAGGCCACGCAGCTCGGGCTCATGGCAGAAATACACAAGCTCACAGGGCCTGATCAGCAAGGACCCACGCTGCTGGACCTGGCGAGCCGGCTCGCGATCCAGCTCTCTGCCCTCACCCATGCGCTGCGGCCCCTGGTGCGCGACGGCATGGTCGAACTGCGCCTCGACGCCAAGGACCGGCGGACCAAGCACGGCGTTCTCACCCCGCGGGGCAAAGCCAAGCTGTCAAAAGCCGTCGCGCACTGGGCCGCAACCAATGACCGGGTGGAGGCCGTGCTGGGTCCCGACTCGGCTGCGAAGTTGAGGGCCTTGGCCGATCAGGTGTCTTCCGATGCGTTTCTGGCCGCATACAGGGAAGAAGCCAGCACCTGTACTGACTGAACCCCACCGGTGCAAGCAATGCTCTCTGGGGCCGGCCCGGTGCTGGTCTTCATGGCCTGCGTGGCGCTGGCCACCTATGCCCAGAATCTCACGGGCTTCGCATTCAGCCTGATCCTGCTCGGCCTGGTGTCGGTGTTCCACATCGCGAGCGTGAGCGACACGGCCAACGCCGCCACGGTGCTGAGCCTGATCAACGCCTGGACCTATTTCCGCGCACGGCCCGGCGTGGTGCCGTGGCAGTTGATGAAGCCAGCGCTCAATGGCAGCACGGTGGGCGTGATCGTCGGGCTCATGCTGCTCATGTGGCTGAGCGGCGGCGCAGTGGACTGGCTGCGGGGCCTGCTCGGTGTCTCGATCCTGGTCTGCGCGGTGCTGCTGGTGATGCAGGGCAGACCGCTGGCTGCCGTCTCGAGCCGGACGAGCTTTGCCGTGGTCGGCGCGCTGTCTGGCGTGCTGGGCGGGCTGTTCTCGAGCTCCGGGCCACCCATCGTCTTTCACTTGTACCGCCAGCCGCTGGAGCGCGAACTGGTACGCCGCGCGCTGCTCCTGATGTTCGCGTTCAACTCGCTGGTGCGGCTGGTCATCGTGGTGCCGACGGGACACTTCTCGTGGCGTTCGGCGTTGCTGGCCGCTTGTGCGATGCCGGTGGTCTGGAGCGTGACGCGCGTACACCACCGGCTGCCGAACAAGCTGAATCCGCGCACCCTGAAGTGGCTGGTCGGCGGGCTGCTGGCTGCGGCGGGTGCGACGCTGATCGCGAGCGCGTGGCTCGCGATCGCAGGGGCTCCTTGAGGCCGCGCTTCGCGCCTCACCACCCAAGATCTAGTTTGCGGTGATCTTCCGTTCGCGCACGATAGCGCCCCACTTGGCGTCCTCCCTCTTCATGAAATCAGTGAGCTCGGCGCGGGTGGTCGGCTGCGGAGTCAAGCCGTGCTTGTTCAGCGCCTCCTTCACGCCGGGGTCGGCCAGCACCTTGACGATGGCCTGGTTCCAGCGCTCCAGGATGGCCACGGACGTCTTGCCGGGGGCAACGAAGGCGTACCAATTCAGTGCCTCGAAGCCTGGATAGCCCGACTCGGCCACGGTCGGGATGTTGGGCATGTAGGCCGGCCGCGTCAGGCCAGTGGTGGCCAGCGGGATCACGTTGCCGGCTTCGACATGGGGCAATGCCGTCGGCGGCGCCGAGAAGTACGACGCGATGCGCTGGCCCAGCAGGTCCTGCAGTGCCGGAGCGCCGCCTTTGTAGGGCACATGCACCATGTCGATGTTGGCGCGCTGGTTGAACAGTTCCCCGGCCAGGTGGGATGCCGAACCGGCACCGGTCGATGCGAAGTCGACGCTGCCCGGCTTCTTCTTCGAAAGAGCCACGAATTCGGCCAGATTCTTCACGCCCAGGCCCTTGTGGACCACCAGCACGTTGGGGAAGTTCACCCCGCCCGACACCGCGGCGAGGTCCTTGAACGGGTCGTAGCCGACCTTCATCACATGGGGCGCGATGGTCAGCGGGCCGATGGAACCGAACAGCAGCATCGAGCCGTCGGTCGGGCCGTGGGCGACGTACTGGTGCGCGATGTTGCCACCGGCACCGGCCTTGTTGTCGATGATCACCGTCTGGCCGACGTCCTCGCCGAGCTTCTTGGCGATCAGGCGTGCGGCCGCGTCGGCCGCGCCGCCCGGGGCAAAGCCCACCACCAGGGTGACGGGCTTCTTCGGCGGGAAATCCTGGGCATGCGTAGCCGCTGCCAGGCAGAGCACCGCGGCCGCGGCCGTGGCATGCAGAAGTTGTCGTTTGTTCATCGGAGTCTCCTTGGGGTTGTGTTGTTGCCGGTGTTGTTGGTGCGTCAGTCCGCGCCGAGGCCGACGGGGTTGGGCAGTCGCTTCTCGACGGCATGGCGCAGCAGCGCGGCGCTGCGGAAGATGCCGTGCCCGAACTTGCCGTAGGGCATGGTGGCGAACAGCGCCATCACCGCCCCCAGGTGCAGGCACAGCAGCAAGGCCAGAGCGGGCGTACCGCGGCCGAGCCACAGCGCCAAACCGCTGGCGCTGGTGAGGAATAGCAATGCGATGAAACCGAGGTCCATGGGCTTCTGCGTCTGGTCGCCATGCAAGGGATGGCGCTTCCGGTTCAGCCGCCACAGGCCGGCAGTGCCCACCATCAGGCCGATGCCACCCCCCACGCCGAGCAGTTTGGGCAGGCTGGGCAGGGCGTAGGGAGCGGCCCAACCGAAGACATAGTGATACAGCGTGGCCACGCTGGTGGCGGCAAAGCACAGCATGAAGCCGTAGAAGGTGAGATGGTGGAAGCGCCGGCGTGCCATCGTGTAGGCGTCGTCTTCGTTGTGGCAGCCGTCGCCATGGCCACCGTCGAGGTACTTGAGGCGCAGCACAGCGTCGGCGGCTTCGGCCGCGGCGGGCCGATTCAGCGGCGCGCCGCTGGTCGCGGGCGTTATGTCGCGCCAGAAGCGTCGCACGCCCATGCCTAGCGCCAGCATGGCGAAAAGGAACACGGGCGCGAACATGCCGACCAGCAGGTTGTGCGGGAACACGCTGTAGAAGTTGTCTCCGGGTGCCGCACCCCACAGGCTGCCCTTCAACGTCGCAGCCAGCACCAGGAACAGCGCGAGCGCCGCTGCCACCGCGAGGGACAGTGTCAGCCCATTGCGCTGGTACAGCACGCCGAGCGCGGGCGGCCAGGCGTAGTCCACGTAGGTCTGGCCCCGCACCTCGGCCATGGCGCGCGGCACGTTGACGGCGAACTCGTGCGGCGGCGCGTACTGGCAGGCATGCAGGCAGGCGCCGCAGTTGTGGCAGAGGTTGGCCAGGAAATGGATGTCGGCCTTGCCGAATTCGAGCCGGCGCGTCATGGCCGGGAACACCGCGCAGAAGCCTTCGCAGTAGCGGCATGCATTGCAGATCTGCATCTGTCGGCCGACCTCGGTCTCCGCAGTCGACAGGATGGGGATGACGCGGCGCGGCCCGTCGGCGAGCGACACCGCCTCGCGTGCCAGGGCTTCAAGCGATTGCATGGTGGGACTCTTTCTGCTGCAGGGCCGCGGCTGCGGCCCGTGTGCCGGCGATGCGGCCGAAGGCCGTGCCGATGCTCATGCCGACGCCTGCGGTGTAGCCCTTGCCGAGCACGTTGCCGGCCATCATTTCGCCGGCCACGAAGAGGTTGGGGCTGGGCCGGTCGCCGAAACGCACGGCGGCGGTGTCGTCCACCTTCAGGCCCAGGTAGGTAAAGGTGATGCCAGGGCGCAGCGGGTAGGCGTGGAAAGGCGCGGTGTCGATGGGCCGCGCCCAGTGGGTCTTCGCGGGCACCAGCCCTTCGGTGTGGCAGTCGTCCAGCGCGGTGTGGTCGAAGCGGCCGACGCGGCAGGCCGCGTTGTAGTCGGCGATGGTGCGCAGAAAGGTCGCCTCGTCCAGACCGAGCCGGCGTGCCAATTCGGGCAGCGTCTCAGCGACGGTGCCCGGGAAGACCGGCGGCATGAAGCGGCCGATCGCCTTCTGGTCGATGATGGAATAGGCCACCTGTGCCGGCTGCTGCGCCACCAGCCGTCCCCAGATGGCGTAGCGCTTCGGCCAGAAGTCCTCGCCCTCGTCGTAGAAGCGTCGCGCCTCCCGGTTGACCACGACGCCCAGGGACACGCAGTCGATGCGGGTGCAGATGCCGCCGTCGTAGAGCGGCGCACGCGCGTCGATGGCCACCATGTGGCCCTGCGACGGATCGCCGATGGCGTCGGCACCGGCGTCGATCATCTGCTTGAGCAGCACACCCTGGTTGAAGCGCGTGCCGCGGATCAGGAAGTTGTCGGCGGGCCACTCGCCGCGCTCGTTCTGGCCCCAGGCTTGCCGCAGCCATTCGCGGTTCGATTCAAAACCGCCGGAGGCGAGCACGCAGCTCTTCGCTTCGATGCGCTCGCCGGCCTCGGTGCGCACAGCCACGAAGCGGTCGCCGTCGAGCTCGACGGAGGCGACGGGCGTGTCGTAGCGGATCTGCACGCCGAGCGCTTCGGCGCTGCGGTAGTACGCGTTCACCAGTGCCTTGCCGCCGCCCATGAAGAAGGCATTGGTGCGCGCCACGTGCAGCGCACCCGAGAGCGGCGGCTGGAAGTGCACGCCGTGGCGGCGCATCCAGTTGCGGCAGGTCGACGAGGCACGGATCACCAGGCGGGCCAGGTGTTCATCAGTCAGGCCACCGGTCACCTTCAGCAGGTCCTGCCAGTACTCTTCTTCCGGATAGGCTTCGACCAGCACGTCCTGCGGCGCCTCGTGCATGCAGCGCAGGTTGCGTGTGTGCTGTGAATTGCCGCCGCGCCAGGCCTTCGGCGCGGCTTCGAGCAGCAGCACGCTCGCACCGGCCTCGCGCGCCATCAGCGCGGCGCAGAGTGCGGCATTGCCGCCTCCTATGACCAGAACTTCAACCTGCACATCGCTCATTGCTTTGTCTCCTTGTGGGTCAGGAGACTTTAGGCATCCGACCCTTCCAGCGAAAGGCGATGCCGAGCAACAGGTGTTCAGTTTTCGTGAAGACGGGCGCCGATCCAGCGGCCCTCGCGCACCAGCGTGCGTGCGGTGTCCGCCATCACCACCCGCGTGGCCAGCGCAGCCGGTGACAATTCGTCGTCCGACAGGCTGACCAGCAGGCTGCGCCTGCCGACATGGGCGTCGGTGATCTGGCTGCTGTGCACGCCGTCGTCACCTTGCCGCGCGATGGCGGCCCCAGGCTGGATCGTTGCGCCCAGGCCGGCGCGCACGGCATCCATCAGCAGGGCCAGGCCATCGATCTCGGCCACGATCCGCGGCGCGATGCGCGCACGGGCGAAGGCGGCGGTGAGCGTGGCGCGCAGGCCGTGTCCAGCGCTCGGCATGATCAACGGCACATCGGCGAGCTGAGCCAGCCGCACCTTCGCCCCCGCGGGCCGTTGTGCTAGCGAAGCAGCGGCGAGCACGAAAAGTTTCTCGTCGAGCAAGGGCTCTATGCTCCAGCGGCGCGCCGTGGCGGTCTCGAACAGCACGGCCAAGTCGAGCTGGCGGCCCTGCAGCATGCTGGCAAGGTTGCCCGACAGCGACTCCACCAAGTGCAGCCGCACGTCCGGGTAACGCGCGCGCATGGCCTGCATCAGCGGCAGGCCGAGCACTGAGGCTGTGGTCGGTGGCAGGCCCACACTCACATGGCCAGCCAGGCGTGCTTGCTGCGCCGCGCGCATGGCCTCGTCGGCATGCCGCAGCGTGAGCTGGGCCTGCTGCAGGAAGGCCACGCCCGCGTCGGTGGGGCTGACGCCGGTGCTGCTGCGCTGGAGCAGCCGGGTACTGAGCTCGCTCTCCAGCCGACTGATCTGCTGGCTCAGCGCGGATGTCACCACGCCAAGCTCGATGGCGGCGCGACCCATGCTGCGAAGTTCGCAGACTTTCACGAAATACCGGAGTTGGCGGAGTTCCATAAATTGCGCGCACAGCCGGCTGTCGGCCATCGCAGGTAGGTGGCTACATCGTAAGGGGGAAGGACTCGGCCGGTCCCAACAAAGACGGTTCCAAAAGCAATTCGAGAAGGGCTCTGACCGCCTTAGGCGCAGCACTTCACGAACGCCGGTAAGGCCTAGCTTCACAAAGCTGGAGGAACTCGCCCTTCGACTCGCGCTCATACGGGAAAATGCCGCCTGCGCCTGCACCCGAACGGTCGACCGTCGGAAAGGGTGGACCAAGAGTTGGTTCACCCCTCCAGGGCCCCGGCCCGACAACATCAACGAGAATCCCGCAATGACGCTCATCGTGCCTGCCGACAAGCGCCGCGAAGGCATGTCTGCCGTGGCGGCTCGGCTGGCGCCCTATCTGGGCATTGCCTTTGCCGTCGTGCTGCTGGACCAAGCATCGAAGTCGCTAGCCACGCGATTCCTTAGCGGGGGCGAAGTCGTTCCGATCACGCCCTTTGCCGACCTGGTCCTGGCGCACAACCGAGGCGTTGCCTTCTCCTTCCTGGCCGACGCGTCGGGCTGGCAACGATGGCTGTTCACGGCGCTTGCCATCGCGGCGTCTGCGTTCATCCTCAAACTGCTGGCGCAGCCCAGCGGAACGCTGCTGTTCAGAGCGGCCTTGGCACTTGTGCTCGGCGGGGCGCTGGGAAATGCGATCGACCGTTCGTGGCAAGGGCATGTGGTCGACTTCATCCATCTTCACTGGCGCGAGGTCTACGACTTCGCCATCTTCAATGTGGCCGATTGCGCCATCACTGCGGGCGCGGCGCTTCTGGTCTTGGCCGAAATCAAGCGGTCGCGAGCGGCCGCTTGAATACTGTTCGCCTGCATGAACCGCATTGAACCGCGCGGCCTACGACGCGGCAACAGCCTCCTTGACGAAGTCGCCGTACGTACGCAGTGGACGACCGAGCACTGCCTGCAGGCGCTCCGCTGCGCCCTCCGCACCGAGCATGCCGAACTTCTGGATCCCGGCCATCATCAAGCGCATGTCGTAGGCCAGCCAGGACGGCCCCTGCGCGGCCATCTGCGTTTCGAAGGCCGCCACGTCGTCTCCGCCGTAGGCCACTTCGCGGCCGAGCGCGGCACTCCAGATCTTGGCCACCGACGCTCCGGTCAACAGCTCGGGCCCGACCAGTTCCAGCGTCACGCGCGGTGACGGCGTGGGCGCGCGGTCGCGGCGCAGCAGTTCGGCGACGGCCGCGTCCGCAATGTCTCGCGCATCGATCATCGCGACGCCCGTGGAGCCGATCGGCATCGGGTAGACGCCGTAGCCCTGGATCACCTGCTGGACCATGCGCTCGTTCTGCATGAAGTAGGCGGGCCGAAGAATGGTCGCTGGAATATCGAGGCTCTCGATCATTCGCTCGACCGTGTGCTTGCCGGTGAAGTGCGGCACGTCGGTGAACTTGTCCGCATGGATGACCGACAGGTAGACGATGCGCTCGATGCCGGCCTCGCGCGCCAAGCTCAGCGCGACGAGGGCTTGCGTCACTTCGTCGGGCGTGACGGCGTTCAGCAAGAACAGCGTGCGCACCGATGAGAGTGCCGCGCGCATCGAAGGCACGTCGGTCAGGTCGCCAACGACCTCCTTGACGCCCGCCGGGAAGCTTTGCTTTCCAGGTGTGCGAACGAACGCGCTGACTTCGGCGCCGGCAGCTGCCAGGCCTTGGACGACGAGGGAACCGATGGTGCCGGTGGCACCTGTGACGAGAATGCTCATGAAAAAATCTCCAGGGTTAGAGGTGGGTAAAAAAAAGATGAGAAGCAGGTCAGCGTGAGAAGTCCGCGACGACCTTTCCGATCCGGGCATCGGTGCGATTGCGTTCGATGGCCGCGGGGATGTCGTCGAAGCCCACGACTTCGCCGAACTTCGAGATCAGCTTGCCTTGGGCGATCTCCGCGGCCAGCCGTTCCAGGAGGGCGGCATCGGGCTGGTTGATGAACCACAGTCCGCGGCGGCCGGCGGGCGTGCGGGCAAGGATGTCGGGCGAGGACGTGCCGACGATCGCGCCGTTCTTCGTCAGCACCTGCCACGAGCGATCGAGCACTTCGCCGCCGACATAGTCGAGCACCAGGTCGATGTCTTTAGCGACGGATTCGAAGCGTTCGGTCCGGTAGTCGATGACGTGGTCCGCGCCCAGGCTGCGAACGTACTCCACGTGTGCGGTCGATGCCGTGGCAAAGACTTCGGCGCCTGCCCGCTTGGCGTACTGCACGGCATAGCCGCCCAGCCCTCCTGCAGCACCGTGGATGAGGATTCGCTGGCCTGCGGCGATCGGCCCCGCATGGTGCAAGCTCTGCCAGGCGGCCACGGCTGCCACGGGGACGGCGGCCGCATGAACGTCGTCGAGGCCCTGCGGCGTGCGCACCAGCTTCGCCTCGTCGACCGCCACGAAGTCCGCATAGGCACCCAGGCCGCCGAGCGGACCCATGACGCGATCACCCACACGAAAGCGAGAGGCGCCGGGGCCGAGTGCCTCGACGACACCCGCAAGCTCGATCCCCAGCACGGCGGGCAGTTGAAGCGGGAAAGCCTCGCGGACAAAGCCTTCACGAACCTTCCAGTCGATGCCGTTCACACCGGCGGCCCGAACGCGGACCAGGACCTGGCCCGGTCCGGCTGCGGGCCTCTCGATGACAGCGATTTCCGCGGCGTCAACACCGCCATAGGCTCGGATCAGCACGGCACGTTGTGGGGTGGTCATTTCAATTTCCTCTCATCAAAGTTGCGATGAGGAGAAGATAGGCCGTTGCATCCGTAAAACGAAGACGCGAAAATGAAGACACCTCGTCTCAACTTTGGAACACATGGACCTGAACGCATTGAACGACTTCGCACTCGTCGCAGCGAATGGCGGCCTCGGAAAGGCAAGCCGCGCGAGCGGGAGATCAAAGGCGACGCTGTCCCGGCGCGTTGCGGACCTGGAAGAGCAGCTCGGCGTGCGGCTCATCGAGCGCAGCGCTAGCGGGCTCAAGCTCACTGACGCCGGCCAGATGCTGATGGATCGCACCGAAGGGCCGATGCACGAGGTGGCTGACGCCATGACCTCCGCGCGCGAGGGCTTGTCGGTGCCGCGCGGACGCTTGCGCATCGCCTCGCCGGTGCTGTTCTCCCAGCTGGCGATGGGGCGCATCTGCGCCGGGTTCTGCGCGGCTTACCCGGAGGTCACGTGCGAGGTGGTGGCGGACGACCGCCTGGTCGACCTGGTCGAGGAGCAGTTCGATGCCGCGATCCGCATCAACCCGAGCCCTGACAGCAGCCTAGTGGGCCGGTGCTTCGCCAAGGACCGGCTGGTGGTCGTGGCCGCGCCCTCCGTGCCCATGCCAAAGCCAGGCAAGGGCAAGGTCAGCCCGGTGCCCGGCATCGTCTCAACAAACTTCCAAGCCGGCAATTGGACGCTCGACGACGGGCGCCTTGTCGTCGAGCCGATCCCCAAGCTCAGGCTTTCCTCGTTCCTGATGATTCGCGACGCTGCGGTCGCCGGTGCCGGCGCCGCGCTCATGCCGCAGTCCATCGCATGGAACCAGCTGACGCGCGGAGAGCTGGTTCAGTGGGGCATGGTGTCAGGCGCGGAGCCCGCGCTCTGGGTCCTGCATACATCGCGGCGACTTCCCGCACCGAAAGTTCGGGCGTTCGTCGAATTCATGTGCGCGCAATATCCGCAGGGGTCTCTCGTGTTGAACGGCTAGAACGCCGGCAGCCCCTCGCTCGTCAATCCGCGGTCGCGCCCGACTTCTTCACCAGCTCGGCCCAGCGCGGAATCTCGCGCGCCATGTGGTCGCGCAGTTCCTCGGGCGTGCTGGCCGCGATGTCCATCGCCAGTTGGCCGGAGAGCTTGGCCTGCACGTCGGGCTGCTTGAGAGCTTTCACGATCTCGGCGTTCAAGCGCTGGATGATGGGCTTGGGCGTGCCCTTGGGCGCATAGACGGCTTGCCACGACGACATCTCGAAGCCGGGCACGCCCGACTCGATCATGGTCGGCAGCTCGGGCACCAGCGCAATGCGCTTGCCGGTGGTCACGGCCAAGAGCTTCAGCTTGCCGCTTTTCACGAGCGGCAGCGCGGCGGTCACCTGGTCGAACATGAAGGGCACCAGGCCCGATGCCACGTCGGTCATGGCCGGCGGCGTGCCCTTGTAAGGCACGTGCGTGAGCTTCACGCCGATCATGTCGGCGAACATTTCGCCGGCCAGGTGCGTCGAGGTGCCGGCGCCGGAAGAAGCGAAGGTGCGCTTCGATTCGTCCTTCTTGAGCAGCGCGATCAGCTCGGCCACCGAGTTCACGCCAAGCTGGCTGTTGACGATCAGCACGTTGGGCAGCCGGCCGACCAGCGACACGGGCTCAAAGTCCTTCATCGGGTCGTAGGGCAGCTTCTTGTAGAGGCTGGCGTTGATCGCGTGCGTGCTGATGGTGCCGCCAAAGAGCGTGTAGCCGTCTGGCGCGGCCTTGGCCACGTAGGCCGCGCCGATGCCGCCGGCCTGCCCTGGCTTGTTGTCGACCACCACCGACTGGTGAAGGCTCTCCCCCAGCTTGTTGGCGAGGATGCGGCCGACGATGTCGGTCGAGCCGCCGGCCGTGAAGGGCACGACGTAGGTGATGGTCTTGGCGGCCGGCCATTCGGCCTGCGCCAGCGCCGCGGCGGGCGCCAGTGTGAAGACGGATGCGGAGGCGGCGAACAGCAGTCGCGCGGCGCGCTGGATGAAGGGCATGGTCTTTTGTCTCTCTTTGTCGATGTCTGTTGGAAAGGCGCGCCGTCAGCGGCCGCGGGCCTGCCGCCAGGCGGCGAATTCGGTGCGGCTCTGCTCTTCGGTCGGCGGATAGAGGCCGAGGATGGAGCGGCCTTCGAGCACCTTCTCCTGCACGAAGTCTTCGAACACGGTCATCTCGGTGGCCTCGGCCGCAACCTCGTCGGCCATATCGGCCGGAATGACGATGACGCCTTCGGCATCGCCCACCACCACGTCGCCGGGCCACACGGCCACGTCGCCGCAGCCGATGGGCACGTTGATGTCGATGGCCTGATGCAAGGTCAGGTTGGTGGGCGCGCTTGGGCGCTGGTGGTACGCGGGGAAGCCGAGCCTGGCGATGTCGGGGCTGTCGCGAAAGCCGCCGTCGGTGACCACGCC
>Ga0209673_1001588_pt1 | contig 20087 bp, 20 predicted proteins | sample AraplaCol_mMS_r2_2_FD_184274 | JGI IMG/M metagenome (GOLD analysis project Ga0209673, IMG submission 184274) | Arabidopsis root microbial communities from North Carolina, USA - plate scrape MF_Col_mMS_r2 (SPAdes) (version 3) | ecosystem: Host-associated > Plants > Roots > Endosphere | place... | reverse complement strand
ATACCGCACCTTTGCCGGCGGGCATGTGCATTACCTGATGTACAACAAGCTGATGCCCTGGGATCACCTGGCGGGCACGCTGATCTGCCAGGAAGCCGGCGCCTATGCCGCCCGCTTCGACGGTTCGTCCTATCTGCCGCATCATGTGACCGGCGGGTTGCTGATTACGCCGGACAAGGAGAGCTGGGAAATCTTCCGCCGCGAGGTCGCGACGGTCTAGGTCTGGGTTGGCCTGAGTTCGAACTCAGGCCAGTATCTGTTTCAATGCATCAAGGAGCGTGTCGCATTCGGCATCGGTGCCGATGGTGATGCGCAGGAAATCCTGGATGCGCTGCCCGCGGAAATTCCTGACCAGCACCGCACGCTTGCGCAGATCCGCAGCCAGTTCCGCGCCGCCGCGGCTGCTGTGGCGAGCGAAGACGAAATTGGCGGAGGAGGGCAGAACCTCGAAGCCGAACTCGCCGAGGGCCGCGGTCAACCGCTCGCGGCTTGCGACGATCAGCGCGCAATGTTTCTCGAACCAGTCCTGATCCTCCCAGGAGGCCACGGCGCCGGCCTGTGTCAGCCTGTCCAGCGGATAGGAATTGAAGCTGTCCTTGACCCGTTCCAGCGCATCGATCAGCGGCCGCTGGCCGACGGCGAAACCGACGCGCAGGCCGGCCAGGCCGCGCGATTTGGAGAAGGTCTGGATGACGAGCAGGTTCGGATATTTCCGCACAAGCGGAATGGCACTCTGGCCGCCGAAATCCACATAGGCTTCATCGATGACGACGACCTGATCCGGATGTTCCTGTACCAGCGCCTCGATCGCCGCAAGCGGCAACGCCGAGCCGGTCGGCGCATTCGGGTTCGGCAGGATGATCGCGCCGCAGGGCTGGCGGTAGTCCTCTACGCGCACCTGCATCTTCTCGTCCAGCGGGATCTCGCGGAAATCGATGCCGTAGAGACCGCAATAGGTCGGGTAGAAGCTGTAGGTGATATCGGGATAGAGCAGGGGCAGCTCGTGCTTCAGGAGCGCCTGAAACGTATGGGCCAGAACCTCGTCCGAGCCATTGCCGACAAAGACTTCGCCGGGATCGAGATCATGGCTCGAGGCAATCGCCTGGCGCAGTTTCAGGCCGGTCGGCTCGGGATAGAGCCGCAGCGTGTCGTTGACGGCTTGCGAGATTGCCGCCAAGGCACGCGGCGACGGGCCGTAAGGGTTCTCATTGGTGTTGAGCTTCACCAGCCCCTCAATGACAGGCTGTTCGCCCGCCACGTAAGGTGTCAGGGATTGAACAAGGGGACTCCAGAAACGGCTCATCGTGTACTTCCGGTCAAAGACATGTCGCGCATAAACGTGCAGCGGCCTTGCGAGAGCGACTGCGAAAACAAAAGCCTAAAACGTGGCAAGCGAAGCTGAATGATCGCTGCACGCTTTAGGCCTCAAGCAGCATTACATGTGAACCGCACCGGGGTCGAGTTGCGGGCTGTCGCCGGGATGGGTGAACAGCTTGCCCTTTTCCGCCCAGAGAACCATGACGACGGTGACCGCGCCGAAGAGCGCGAAGCCGCCGAACAGCGGCTGAACCGTGCCGTTGAACAGCTGGCCGACGCCGCCGCCGAGGAGGGCGCCGAACGTCGTCGACACGAAACCGGTGACAGCCGTTGCCGTGCCGGCGAGATTGCCCATCGGCTCCAGGCTGATCGCGGTGAAATTGGTGGCGATGACGGCAAACATCATCAGCAGGATTGAGAACAGGGCGTAGGAGAAGGCGAAGGACGGGGTGCCGCCAAGTGCTGCGACAAAGCCGACCGCCGAGACGATAGTGAAAAGCAGCATGGCAGCATGCGAGATGCGGCGCATGCCGAAGGTGCGCACCAGCATGCCGTTCAGGAAGTTGGCAACGGCGATGCCGCCTGCCGTAGCGGCAAAGGCGATCGGCAACCAGTCGCCGAGACCGTAAACCTCGCCGAAGACCTGTTGAACCGAGATCACATAGGCGCTGATGACGCCGGTGAACATCGTGAGGCCGATCATGTAACCGCAGGTGATGCGATTGGTGAGAACCGTCTTGAAGCCATCGGCGACAGCGCCAACAGACAGCGGAATGCGCTCTTCCGGCGGCAGCGATTCCTTCAGGCGCAGCAGCGCCCAGACGAAGAGAATCGTCGCGACGATGCCGAGCAGGATGAAAATCCAGTTCCAATGCGCATAGGTGATAATGAGCTGGCCGACAGAGGGGGCGACGATCGGCACGATCATGAAGACGATCATGACATAGGACATGACTCGCGCCATCTCACGGCCACCGAAGCAATCGCGGACGATCGCCATGGTGGTGATGCGCACGGCCGCGCCGCCGATGCCCTGAACGAAGCGCATGATCAGCAGCATTTCGAAACTGCCGGTGGCCGCAGCGGCAAACATGCCGACCACGTAGCAGGCAAGGCCGCCAAGCAGGATATTGCGGCGGCCGAAGGCATCCGACAGGCTGCCGAAAATGATCTGGGAGGCACCGAAGCCCAGGAAGAAGACGCCGATGACGAGCTGCGCATCATTGTTGCTGGTAACACCCAGCGAATGGCCGATATTGGGCAGCGCCGGCAGCATGCTGTCGATCGCCATGGCAATGCTGGCGGTCATGATGGCGATGGTCACCACGAATTCGAAGAAGCCCATGCCAATGCGGGCAGAACCCTGGTTTTCCGCGTGCGGTTTGTGCGTCGGAGTCATCCGTATCCCCCTGAATGACGGAAGAGCGGCCGGAAAACGGCCGAATATTGTGTGGGAGGGCGGCGAACCCCTACCAATTTGTGCCGCCGCCTGATGTGTCTGAAAGCTTCAGTGCTGATATGGGCGCCTGATCTCAGTGCCCGATATCGCTGAAGCTGGAAAGTGATGCGTCCTTCGACAGCGGCGCATGCTGCGCCCTGAACAGCCGGCCCTTTTCTGCGATCAGCACGAAGACGATGCCGATCAGCGAGACGCCGAAGTAGCCGGCGATCATCGGCGTTGCCGTGCCGTCAAAGGCCTGTCCGACCATGGCTCCGATCAATGCGCCGCCGATCGTGCTCATGAAGCCGATGACAGAGGAAGCCGTGCCGGCGAGATGGCCGAGCGGCTCCATGGCGAGCGAATTGAAGTTCGAGCCGATCCAGCCGAACTGGAACATCACCAGCGCGAAGAAGACGATGAAGATCGGGAAAGGCATCGGCTGCGGCCCTGATATCTGCACCATCAGCCAGATGAAACTCAAGCCGCAGAAACCGAGAAGGGACGCGTGCGAGAGGCGGCGCATGCCGAAACGGCCGACCAGCTGCGAATTGATGAAGGACGAGAAGGCCATGAACAGCGCCACTCCGGCAAAGGCGACGGGCATGTAGACGCCGAGACCGTAGATGCCGACATAGATCTGCTGGGCAGAGTTGATGAAGCCGAACAGCGCGCCGAAGAGGATCGTGCTGGCAATGGTGTAACAGAGGGCGATGCGGTTGGAAAAGAAGATCGCAAAGCCCTGCGCCACCGAGCGGACCGTGAACGGACGGACATTGGCGGGATCCAGCGTTTCCGGCAGGCGCAGATACATCCAGATGCCGACGGCCGTCGCCATGGTGCCGATGAAGACGAAGATCATGTGCCAGGTGCTCACGAGCATGATGATCTGGCCGCTGCCCGGCGCAATGACCGGCACGACCATGAAGACCATCATGATAAGCGACATGACTTCCGCCATCTGCCTTCCGCCGTAGACATCGCGGACGATGGAAATAGTAATGACGCGGGTGGCGGCAGAACCGAGCCCCTGAATGAAGCGGAGCGTCAGAAGCCCGGCAAAGGTCGGGACCACAGCGATGCCGAAGGCGGCAACGACGTAAATGCCGAGACCGATCAGCAGCGGAACACGGCGGCCGAAGCGATCGGAAAGGGGACCGTAGAAAAGCTGGGCGAGACCGAAGCCGAAAAGATAGGCGGAAACGACATACTGGCGATGATTTTCGTTCTCGACGCCGAGGCTGGAGCCGATCTGCTGCAGTGCGGGCAGCATGATGTCGATGGCCAGCGAGTTGACTGCCATCAGGAAAGCCGCAAGCGCGATAAATTCCAGCTTGCCCATGGGCAGCCGACCCGCGGACATGGCTTGTGATGAATCTGTCACAATGAAATTCCCATAAACAGGTCAAGGCGCTGCTTGGCGCAGCGCCTCGAACTCAAGATACAGATTTGGAAACCGGACGGACGCCCGGTGACCGATCAGGCGACGGCGGTCTTGACCGTGACGCCGTTTTCCTGGAGGTGCTGCTGGAGCTCACCGGCCTGGAACATTTCCCGGACGATGTCGCAGCCGCCGATGAACTCGCCCTTGACGTAGAGCTGGGGGATCGTCGGCCAGTTGGAGTAATCCTTGATGCCCTGGCGGATTTCCGAATCGGCGAGCACGTTGATGCCCTTGTAGTCGACACCGATGTAATCGAGGATCTGGACGACCTGACCGGAGAAACCGCACTGCGGAAACTGCGGCGTGCCCTTCATGAAGAGGACGACGTCGTTGCTCTTGATCTCGTTTTCGATGAATTCGTTGATACCGCTCATGGGACCTAATCCTTTCAACAGGCAGGTTAAAGGCCCGCCGTTTCAATCGTTTCCCTTAGATAGCATGTGGAAGCCGGAATTCCACCCGCGAAAACCAAAAAAAGACCAATCCGCGACACTTAGCGGCACAGGTTGTTGCCTATGCGTTACGCCTCATTGCGATAGACCTTGATCGGCTCAATCTCGGTATCGGTGGAGAAGGCTCTAGGCGCGGCGCTGCCTGCTGCGGCCTGCTGCCGTGCGCCGCTTGCTGACCTGCTTGCGAGCAGGCTTGCGACTCACCGGCGTTGCCTTGCGGGTGGTGCGGCTCGCCGTTGCAGACGCTGCCTTGCGGCGCTTGCGCTTGGTTGTGGTGGTACGGCCCGTTGTCTTCTTCAGGATTTCCTTCAGCACGCTATTGACGACGCCTGACACCAGTTCATTCACGAGATTGCCCACAAAATCCCCCTCGACCCTGCCGAAACGCAGCTACCCTATTGAATTCCGGAAGAGTTCGCTTAGCAAGACGGCTCGACGGTTTTATCCGGTTTTTCGCCGTATTTTCAGGCGAACCCGTCATCCTGGCAACGGCGCACTCAACCCGCCGGAAAGAAGAAAAAGACTGTGAAACTCATCGACAAGCGGGTTGTGCTGCATTTCCCCGGATTTGAACCACTCGATGGCGCAGCACACCGGGCGCGGTATGAGCGTACCGCAAGGCAAAGCGCATCCGTCTGGGGCTATAACATCGAGACGGGTACGGCCGATGCCGGTTCCTATGTTTCCTTCGATGTCGGCGCCGGCGCCGATGGCTGGCAGACGCAGACCCGCGTCCATGTCTTCGACCATGACGAGCTGGTGCAGCGGTTGCGCGCCGGCAATACGGCAAGCCGCATCGCGGCGGGCTTTGCAAGCTTCTGGCAGGTTGTGCGCGAGGGCGGCATGGCCGGCTATTTCCGGCATGCCTGGCGCTTTGGCCTCTTCTTCATCTTTCCCTTCCTGCTGACGGCTCTCGCAATCGTCGTCACGCTGCAGATCCTGACGCTGCAATATTTGCTCGGACTTCCCGTCTGGCACATCGGCTGGAGCGCGCCGCTCGCGGCCATCTTCTTCATCTTCGGCTTCCTGCCGTTCTCGGAGCGCTTCCACACGCTGCATCTTTTTGCTGACTGGGAGATGGCCGTGGCGCTCGCACGCATGGACAAGCCTGTTTTCAACGACTGGCTGGAACAATGCGCGACATCGATGCGGGCAGCACTCAACGAAGAGGCCGATGAATATGTCATCTCTTCGCACAGCATGGGCTCCAGCGTTGCGGCCCATGTCGTCGGCATTCTGCTGGAGCGGGAGCCGGATGTCTTCAAGGGGAAACGCGTGGTCTTTGCGACACTTGGCTGTGCGATCCTGCAATGCGCGCTGATGTCGTCTGCGACGCTCCTGCGCTCGCGCGTCGGGCTGATTGCGCGGTGCCCGGATATCTTCTGGCTGGATGTGCAGTGCCTGACGGACTCGATCAATTTCTACAAGGTGCCTGTCGTCAGCGTGTCCGGCCATCCGGATGCGCCGCAGGCGCGCATGATCCATATCCGCGTGCGGCAGATGCTGACGCCGGAGCACTACAAGAAGATCCGCAAGGATCAGTTACGCGTTCATCGCCAGTATGTGCTGGGTCCGGACAAAAAATCCTCCTTCGATTTCACGCTGCTGACCGCTGGCCCAATGCCGGCATCGGTCTTTGCCGATCCCGAGCACGACAAGCTGCCGGCCTGAGAGCTCAGCAAAGAAGGGCGAAGAGGCGTACTTTCGAAACCGATCGCTTCCGTTTCAAAACAAAGAGACCCGGTGGAAGGAGCCTTCCAGCCGGGTCTGTTCATTTCAGATCCTCAGTCGGCCGAAGCCAGCATGTCAATCCGGCGCCGAGGTTTGCAGGGCGAGGGCATGCAGGACGCCGCCCATATTGCCCTTCAGCGCCTCATAGACCATCTGGTGCTGCTGGACGCGGCTCTTGCCGCGAAAGGCTTCCGCGACGACTTCGGCAGCGTAATGATCGCCGTCACCCGCCAGATCGCGGATCGTTACCTTGGCACCGGGAATCCCGGCCTTGATCATGTCTTCGATGTCACCGGGTTTCATGGCCATGATCGTTACTCCTTGCACATTATTCCGCAGCGACAAGCTCGCCGCGGCCATCCATGAAATCAGGGAACCACGATTCATGTGCATCGCGCAATTGCTGAATCGGCAGTGCAATCAGATCGTCGACGACGAGGGCATCGCCCTTGACGGTGCCAAGGCGGCGGAAGGGCACGCCGGCGCCTTCTGCATTGGCACAGACGAAATCAGCGACATCACCAGGAACCGTCAGAACGTAACGCGCCTGATCCTCGCCGAAGAGCAGGGCATGGGCCGCACCCTTGCCTTCGCTGAGGCTGATGTCGAGGCCCTTGCCCGAGGCCATCGCCATTTCAGCGAGCGCCAGCACGAGGCCGCCGGAGGAAATATCGTGGCAGGCGGTCGCCTGGCCATTGCGGATGACCGAGCGGACGAAATCGCCGTTGCGGCGTTCAGCGAAGAGATCGACTTCGGGAGCCGGACCTTCGGTGCTGCCGACGATATCGCGCAGATAGATCGACTGGCCGAGATGGCTGCCGTCTGTGCCGATAAGAACAACCTTGTCGCCTTCGGCAGCGCTGCCGATGCGGGCCATCTTGCGCCAGTCGGGCATCAGGCCTACGCCGGCAATGGTCGGGGTCGGGAGGATCGCGACACCATTGGTCTCGTTATAGAGCGAGACGTTGCCGGAGACGATCGGGAAATCGAGTGCACGGCAGGCTTCGCCGATGCCCTTCACGGCGCCGACGAACTGACCCATGATTTCGGGTTTTTCGGGATTGCCGAAATTGAGGTTGTCGGTGGCCGCTAGCGGCAGGGCGCCGGTTGCGGTAATGTTGCGCCAGCATTCAGCCACGGCCTGCTTGCCGCCTTCGAACGGATCGGCCTCGACGTAGCGTGGGGTGACGTCGGAGGAGAAGGCCAGCGCCTTCAGCGGATGACCCTCGACGCGCACGACACCGGCGTCGCCGCCAGGGAGCTGCAGCGAATTGCCCTGGATCAGCGTATCATACTGTTCGTAGACCCAGCGGCGGCTGGACTGGTTGGCGGAACCGACGAGTTGCAGCAGCGCTTCGTTGTAATTCCCGGGAGCGGCGACGAGGTTGGCGGGCAGGGGCGCGCGCTTGTCGGATTCGCGCCACGGGCGGTCATATTCCGGCGCCTGATCGCCGAGATCCTTGATCGGTAGGTTGGCGACTTCCTCACCCTGATGCATGACGCGGAAGCGCAGGTCGTCGGTTGTCTTGCCGACGATCGCGAAATCGAGGCCCCACTTGACGAAGATCGCCTTGGCTTCCTCTTCCTTTTCCGGCTGCAGAACCATGAGCATACGCTCCTGGCTTTCCGACAGCATCATCTCATAGGCGGTCATGCGCTCTTCGCGCACCGGCACCTTGTCGAGTTCGAGCAGGATACCGAGGTCGCCCTTGGCGCCCATTTCGACGGCCGAGCAGGTGAGGCCGGCGGCGCCCATGTCCTGGATGGCGATGACGGCGCCGGTCTTCATCAGTTCGAGGCAGGCTTCGAGAAGGCACTTTTCGGTGAAGGGGTCGCCGACCTGAACGGTGGGGCGCTTTTCCTCGATCGACTCGTCGAATTCCGCCGAAGCCATCGTGGCGCCGCCGACACCGTCGCGGCCGGTCTTGGCGCCGAGATAAACGACGGGCAGGCCCACACCCTTGGCTTCCGACAGGAAGATGGCGTTGGACTTTGCGAGACCGGCAGCAAAGGCGTTGACGAGGATATTGCCGTTATAGCGGGCGTCGAATTCCACTTCACCGCCGACCGTCGGCACGCCGAAGGAATTGCCGTAGCCGCCGACACCGGCAACGACGCCGGCGACGAGATGGCGGGTCTTGGGATGATCCGGCTCGCCGAAACGCAGCGCGTTCATGGCAGCGATCGGGCGCGCGCCCATGGTGAAGACGTCGCGCAGAATGCCGCCGACACCGGTCGCAGCGCCCTGATAGGGCTCAATGTAGGAGGGGTGGTTGTGGCTCTCCATCTTGAAGACGACGCAGTCGCCGTCATCGATATCGACGACACCGGCATTTTCGCCCGGGCCCTGGATGACGCGCGGTCCCTTGGTCGGCAAGGTGCGCAGCCACTTCTTGGAGGATTTGTAGGAGCAGTGCTCGTTCCACATGGCCGAGAAGATGCCAAGCTCGGTAAAACTCGGTTCGCGGCCGATCAAATCCAGAATGCGCTGGTATTCATCCGGCTTGAGGCCGTGGGAAGCGATGAGTTCCGGCGTGATCTGGATGGTGTTTGGAATGGTCATGAGCTCTCGAAAATCCCTGCCTAGAGCAATCCAACAAAAGTGCGCAGCGGTTTTGCATTCGGATTGCGTGAAAACAAAGAGATGGAGCGTGCCTGTGATTTACGGAAACAGACATGCCCCAGCGCGTTTGTCGTGTCTTTAGCTTATGTAGGAAGTGCGCGCGACAGGAAAATGCCTGCCATCAACAGAGGGCAGGCATCAAAGAATTCGCAGCCATGTCGTGAACGGTCGCGGCCGATCAGAATTTGTAGCCGACCATCAGTCCGGCGCGGGTCATGCCGTCGTTCGGACCGTCGCAGAGATTGGCATTCGAGGAATGCGCAAGCTGCGCCATCAGGTTCCAATTGCTGGTGAAACGATAGCCGGCGCCGAGATATTCGTGGAAGAGCACGCGACAGCCGAGATCCGGACCGTCGTCATTGCCCCTGATATCACCGGTATGGATGACGCCGCCGAAACCGGCTTCGGCAAAGATCTTGTCGCTGAGATCGACGGTCCAGGTGAAACCGGCGAAAAACTGCGTGGCTTCGCCCTCAGTGCCGATCGACGTGCCGACATGGACGCGCGGATGCATCAGCTGCTGCTTCCAGCCTGTCGCCTGCTCGAAACCGAAGGGATCGAAGAGGGCCGTAATCTCCGGGAAAACGCCGTCTTCTCGGGAATGGCCACCTTGAACGGAGGCGGAGGCGCCGAAGCGCAATTCGTCGAAGATCCTGCCTGCGGCATGCGCCGATGACATTCCCAAGCTGCTGGCAACAACTGCGGCTGACGCGATACTCGACAGGCGTAGCAGGCATGAACGGAAATCGGATTTCATCTGCTGTCCTTTGATTCCCGCTTAAACAGCGGAATGGGACAGAGGTAACATCCGGGTATCAGCGGTAAAGCGCGGGTGTTCCAGTTACGGTCGTTTCCACGGCCCTGACACCAAATTGCAACAGGTCAGATTTCCCCATCATAGGCGGAGCCGCCGTTTTCCAGTAGACGTTTCAATATCATAAGCCCTGACAACATCTCGTTTCTATCCTTCGGCGAGGAGATGCCGATGCGCACGCGGTGATAGACCTTCTCTCCACGGGCCGCCTTGAACTCATCCTCGTCGTCCACCAGAACGCCATCCCGGTAGGCGGCGTTCTTGAACGTGCCGGACATCCAGGGCTCGGGAAGTTTCAGCCACAGGAAGGGCGCATGCGGATGGGATTCGAACTCGAAACCCTGCAACTGCTCGCGGGCAAGCTTCACACGGACTGACAGCTCCGCAACGCTTGCATTGCGGATCTCGTGCGCCTTGCCGCTCTGTATCAGCCGTGCGCATGTTTCGGCCAGGATGAAGGGCAGGCCGCCCGTGACCATCTTGTGAGTGACCTTGATGCGCTGGGCGAAATGCGGCGGGCAGGCGACCCAGCCGCCACGCACGCCGGCGGCAACCGACTTCGACAGGCCGTTGACCAGGAAAGTGCGATCGGGCGCGATTGCCGCGAGCAACGGCGTAGCGTCATTGGCCATGCCGCCATAGAGATCATCCTCGATGATCCATACACCATGCCGCCTGGCGATATCGGCAATGGCGACGCGCCGTTCATAGGGCATGATCGCAAGCGTCGGATTGTGGACCGTCGGCATCAGGAAGATCAGCTTCGGATGCTGCTGCAGGCAGAGCCGCTCGAAATCCTCGGGAATGACACCGTTCTCATCCGACTCCACCGTCAGCGTGCGCCGGCCGAGGAGGCGGACGCTGCGGCTGACCTGCGTATAGGTGAGGTTCTCGAAGACGATCTTGTCACCGGGCGCAGACACGGCGGCTATGACCGAAACGGCGGCGGCATGCGCGCCGAGCGTCGGAACAACGTTTTCGACGTCCGGCGACCAGCCGGCACGGGCCAGCCACAGGCGGCCGGCCTCGAACCAGTTGCGCGGGAAGCTGCGTGAATAGGATGAGATTTCCGCCAGATGCTGCTCGCCGATCTCTGCCATGATGCCGGCGATGATCTTGCCCTGACCGAGATCGGGGGCGGCGGTCGTGTCGAAGCGAAGCTTGTTTGCCGGAGCATCCGCAATGCGGGTGCCGCTCAGCGAAAGTGTAACGGGATCCACCTGCTCGCTCGGCGGCGTGTCGGCACGGTCGAGGACATAGGTGCCGCGGCCAACTTCGCCGGCGACGAGACCGCGCTCATGGACCAGTGCATAGGCACGACCGATTGTTCCGATTGTCACCCCGATGTCATAGGCAAGATTTCGCTGCGGCGGCAGCTTGCTGCCTGCCGGCAAAGCACCGGAAGCAATGGCGGATTCGATATTGTCCGCGAGCCGCATATAGACCGGGCCGGAGCCCTGCGAGAGATCTGGGAGCCAATTTGTCATGGTGACAATGAATAGATTGTCACCCTCACACTGTCAAGACTATGTGACAATCACGAAGACGGAAACAACAGGAGCAAGGGATGTCCGTTGTACCTCAAATGAAGGGTGATATTGTATCGATTGTCTCTATCGATAGCCCGCACGAAATTGTCCTCCCGAGGCAGGCGCCGGCCACAACTCAGCTCGGCCGCTTGTGGGCAAGCTTGCTTCTGTGGCGCCAGAAGCGGGAGGGACGCCGGGCGCTACGCGGACTGACGGCGGATCAGCTCAAGGATATCGGCCTGTCGCACTCCGATGCCGCACGCGAGGTCAGCAAGTCGTTTTTCTGGGATCAAGGCTGAAGCATTTCCCTTTTCTCGAAAACGGGAAATGCTCCATCCATTACTTCAAGCAATACCGGGCGCAAAACCGCTGCGCGATTTTGCTGAATTGCTCTAGCTGCAGGCGCGGTTGCCGCCCGACCAGCGGGTGACATCGGCAGCGATGCGGCCGGCGACCGGCTCGGACATCATCGGACCGAAAGCCTGCATCTTGGCCGGATTGCCTTCGGCCTGCACCACGAGCAGCGGCCGGCTTTCCGGGCTGCCCTTGTGCACCACGAGGATGCGCGGGCGGCCGGAGAAGGAATTGAGTTCCGGTGCGAGCCTGTAAGCGGCGAAAGCTGCGTCGCCCGACTTGAACCAGCAGCTATTGGCGCCGAGCGCCACACGCTCCATGGTCGACAACGCACTCCGGTCCGGCCCCTTTACGGGTGTCGAGGACTGGCAGGCAGCGACGAGCGCGGCAAGGGCGGCAAAGGCAGCGGCGTTAGTGATGGCTGCGAAAAGGCGAGGGCGCATCTATCTTGCTCTTCGGCAGAAATCAGGCGGCGATGACGTCGAGCGCCGAGGCAAAGAGGCCGCGGCCATCCGAACCGCCATGGGCGGCTTCGATGAGATTTTCCGGATGCGGCATCATGCCGAGAACATTGCCCTTGGTATTCATGACGCCGGCAATGTCGTTGACCGAACCATTCGGGTTGGTGCCATCGGCATAGCGGAAAACGACCTGGCCGTTGCCTTCGATGGCGGCCAGCGTTTCCGTATCGGCAAAATAGTTGCCGTCGTGATGGGCGACGGGGCAACGGATGATCTGGCCCTTTGCATAGGCACGGGAGAAATCCGTTTCGGCATTGACGACTTCGAGCTTGATCTCGCGGCAGACGAATTTCAGCGAGGCGTTGCGCATCAACGCGCCCGGCAGCAGGCCGGCCTCGACGAGGATCTGGAAGCCGTTGCAGACACCCAGCACCTTCACGCCCTGGTTCGCCTTCTCGATGATTGCCTGCATGACCGGCATGCGGGCAGCAATGGCGCCGCAACGCAGATAATCACCGTAGGAGAAGCCGCCGGGAATGACGATCAGGTCGACGTCAGGGATTTCCGTCTCCGTCTGCCAGATCGTCACCGGCTGATGACCGGAGATCTTGGTGAGAGCGGCGATCATGTCACGATCGCGATTGAGGCCCGGAAGTTGAACGACGGCTGATTTCATAAGGTCCCCGCATTTGGCGAAAGATATTGAACTGGAACGCTTTCGGCGAGCCATACTCCATTGTCCGAGACAAAGAAAGAATGCCCCTCTGAAAACATGCGGGCTGCGTCTACACGCAGGATTATATGGTCGCCCTTGCGGCGCGTTGCAACGACCTTCGCCGTCTGCGCATCCGCAGAGAGATGGACGTGATGCCGTTCCATCTTCTTCAGGCCTTCGCGCTCGATCAGCGGCCAGTTCCGCAGCGACGTGCCGTGAAAGAGTATTGCCGGCGGCTCGACCGCCTTCAATGCCAGATCGACTTCGACACTATGGCCCTGATTGGCGCGAATTCTGTTATCGACCAGCGCAAAGCGCTTCTTCGGGCTGTTTTCGATGATCCCGATAATATCGTCGCGGGTGACATCATATTTCGATGTCACCGCCTTTTCGAAATCATCGAAGGATACCCATCCCTCGGCATCGAGCGTCAGGCCTGCGGCTTCCGGCGCATGGCGCAAAACATAGCTCATGAATTTCGAGACTTCCGTCTCCAGCTTTGCCTGCATGACGCTTTATCCTGAAGGCCCGCCCATGCGGCGGGCCTATGATCGTCAGTCGATCGCGATCGCGTAATTCTCGATGACCGTGTTTGCGAGCAGCTTTTCGCACATGGCCTTGAGATCCGCCTCAGCCTTGGCCTTGTCGGTGCCTTCGAGCTCGAGGTCGAAAACCTTGCCCTGGCGGACATGGCCGACGCCGCCGAAGCCGAGGGCGCCGAGCGCGCCTTCGATGGCCTTGCCCTGAGGATCGAGAACGCCGTTTTTCAGCGTGACGGTGACGCGAGCCTTGATCACGTGTTTTTCCCTGCTTTTACTTACTTGACCAGAACGGGGCCTGTGCCGCGCACGGGCTCGTTTTCATTGATGATGCCGAGACGGCGGGCAACTTCGGAATAGGCTTCCAGCAGACCGCCCATATCGCGGCGGAACAGGTCCTTGTCCATCTTCTTGTGTGTCTCGATATCCCAGAGGCGGCAGCTGTCCGGAGAGATTTCGTCAGCCAGGATGATGCGCATCATGTCGCCTTCGAAGAGGCGGCCGCATTCGATCTTGAAATCGACGAGCTGGATGCCGACGCCGAGGAAGAGGCCGGTCATGAAGTCGTTGACGCGGATGGCGAGCGCCATGATGTCATCGAGCTCGGCCGGATTGGCCCAGCCGAAGGCGGTGATGTGCTCTTCGGAGACCATCGGGTCCTCGAGCGCATCCGACTTGTAATAGAATTCGATGATCGAACGCGGCAGGACCACGCCTTCCTCGATGCCGAGACGCTTGGCGAGCGAGCCGGCGGCAACGTTGCGCACGACGATCTCGAGCGGGATCATCTCCACTTCCTTGATCAGCTGCTCACGCATGTTGAGCCGGCGGATGAAGTGCGTGGGAATGCCGATCTTGTTCAGATGGCTGAAGATATATTCAGAAATACGGTTGTTGAGGACGCCCTTGCCATCAATGACTTCGTGTTTCTTCTTGTTGAAAGCAGTGGCATCGTCCTTGAAGAACTGGATCAGCGTGCCCGGTTCAGGTCCCTCATACAGAATCTTTGCCTTGCCCTCGTAGATACGGCGGCGACGGTTCATTGTGGTTATTCTCTAACTGTTGGCGCTCTTGGGATAGTGCGCGTGGATCGATCTCGTGGCGTCCCCTTAAAGGAAAAGAGAGAGTTTCACAATCCGCCTGTCACTCCTTCCCCGGTTTCCGGCCTTGGGCGGGAAAACCGCAAAGAGAATCGAAATCTTGCCAAGAGGAGACTACCGCCTTTTTCTTTACGGTGGAATGAAGGCAAAATCTCGGAGGCTTTATACAGGGCTTTATCTGGAGGCCGTCTTGGAGACGGGCCGATCGACCGACCGGCGCAGATCCCTCTGCAGCGCGCGCGCTTCCCCCTCCGACCGCCGCCAGCTTTCGCCACGGATGAACGCCGGGATCTGCAGGCCAGACATCGGCCGGGCGAGGGCATAGCCCTGCAGCATGTCGCAGCCGAGCTCCTGCAGGATGCGGACGTGATCGACCGTCTCGACACCTTCTGCGGTGACGAGAATATTCAACGAGCGGCCGATGTCGATGATCGAGCGAACGAGCTTGCGCTGCTCGCCCGATTGCGGCAGCCGGCTGATGAGTTCGCGGTCGATCTTCAGTGTTTTCGGGCTCAGCCGCAGCAGGCTGACGATCGAGGCATGACCGGTGCCGAAATCATCCACCTCGATATCGATACCGAGTTTCTTCAGCTTCTTGAGATTGGCGGTAACCGCCTCGTCGCAATCGTCGAGCGAGATCGATTCCAGCAGCTCGAAGGAGACCGTGCCGGGCTCGATCTTGAGGGAACGCAGCTTCTTGCCGAGCTGCGGATCGGACAGTCTCCGGCCGGAGACATTGACGGAGATGCGGGGGATGGCGAAGCCTTCGCGGATCCAGGTTTTCCGGTCGGCTATTGCCTGTTCCAGGATGAGCGCATCGATGATGGAGACGACGTCGAGGTCTTCGGCGATGTCGAGGAAGCGATCGGGGGCGAGCAGGCCATGTTCGGGATGCTGCCAGCGAGCCAGCGTCTCGATACCCGCGATATCGAGCGTGCGGGCATCGAACTGCGGCTGGTAAAAGGGCACGAATTCGTTGCGCTCCAGGCCGATCAGGATTTCATCGGCCAGGCGCTTGGCCGTCAGGATCGTGCGGCGCGCTGCATTGGAGAAGAATTCGTGGCGGTTACGGCCGGAGCCTTTCGCCCGGTAGAGGGCGATATCGGCGTTGAGCAGGAGCTGTTTTTCATCGAGCTTCGGGCCGCTGTCGATCGCGATACCTATGCTGGCACCGAAGCGGCAATCATGTCCCTCGTATTTGATGGGCTTGCGCAGCTCGCGGATGATGCGCTCGGCGACGGTGGCGATCTTCTTGGACGCGGTGTCGACGATGCAGAGAACGACGAATTCATCGCCACCGATGCGGGCGACGAAGTCGGTGGCACGAATGGAGTCGCGCAGCACCTTGGCGGCGTGTTTCAGCATATGATCGCCGGCGCGGTGGCCGAGCGTGTCGTTGATCTGCTTGAAGCGGTCGAGATCGATATGAAGGACGGCAAGCGCCAGACCTTCCTCGCGACAATGGGCGGAGCGTTCCTCCAGCATTTTGTCGAGATAGCGGCGGTTCGGCAGGCCGGTCAGATAATCGTGGAACGCCAGATGCTCGATGCTTTCCTTGGCGGCTTCGAGTTCACGGTTGCGGGCTTCGGCAAGATCCTTGGCGCGCCGCAACTCGTTGCGCAGCGCCACTTCTTCCGTGACGTCCCAATTGGCGCCGATCAGCTTGCGGCAGCCGTTGCCGTCGACGAAGAAGGCACCACGGGCGCGAATGATGCGCAAGGCACCGTCACCCCTGATGATTCGGAATTCGTGATTGAAGCCGGTCTGGTCGCGGACATGGCGCTCGACAGTGCCAAGCACGCGCTCGCGATCCTCGGGATGGATTGCGTCAGGCCATGCAGTTACGGCCGAGAGATGATCGATGCCCTTCAGGCCGTAGATGGCAATGAGACGCTCGTCCCATTCGACGGTCCCGTGGTCGATGTCGGCCTCGAAAACACCGATGTCGCTGATCTGCAAAGCAAGGTCGAGGCGGCGGGAGAGCTGCGCCAGCATCTCCTGCGTTTCCTTGCGTGCGGTGATGTCGGTATCCGTGCCGACGACACGCTGGGCTGTGCCGTTCTCATCCCATTCGACCGGCGCGCCGCGGCACTCGATCCAGACCCAGTGGCCGTCCTTATGGCGTTCGCGATACTCGAAGACATGATAGTCCGGATCACCGGCATTCTGGCGCTCGATGGCGTCGACGACAAAATCGCGATCGTCGGGATGGACGAGTTGCAGCCAGGCTTCGTACTCGCCGTCGGCCTCCTCGTCAGGGGCCATGCCGCGAATACTCTTCCAGGTCTGCGAATAGTATTTCTTGTCGAGACGGTAATTGTGGTCCCAGACGCCGAGGCCGGAACCGACGAGCGCGTAGTTCCATCGGCTTTCGCGCTCGTTGATATCTGAATCGTCGGTGTAGCTTGCGAACCCGTCAGCAGCCTGTTCGTCGCGATTGACATCGGCGGCGGCTTTGGGCGGATGGCTTTGCTTCACGGGGCGCGCTCTCGCTTTTCTGGCGTCAGCGCAGTCTGCGGTCTTTCCATTAAGAAATGCTTAGAAAGCGATCGCTTAATTCACTGGAAATGCCGGATTTTTTGGCTTCCTCAGCCCGGCAGGCGGCTTAGAAACTGGGCAAAGACCATCGTGCCTTCCGGCCAAGGGCCGTGACCGGATTCGGCATTGATGTGGCCGGAATCGCCGGCATCGACCAGGAAGGAACCCCAGCTGTTGGCGATATCATCGGCATGCTCGTAAGTGCCGAAAGGATCGTTGCGGCTGGCGACAGTGATCGAGGGGAAGGGCAGCGGATCGCGCGGGTAGGGGCCGAAGGTCATGAGATGCTTCGGACGAATATCCGGATTGGCCACATCGGGCGGCGCAACGAAGAAGGCGCCGGCAACGCGCTTCTGAAACATCGGGATTGCGTGGATCACCGAGGGCACGCCGAGGGAATGGGCAACGAGTACCACGGGGCGAGTAGAAGCATTGACCGCTTCGGCGATGCGGACGCTCCAGTCCTCGCGCACGGGCTTGGACCATTCCGCCTGCTCGACGCGGCGCGCGGTGCTCAATTTTGCCTCCCAGCGGCTCTGCCAGTGGTCGGGACCGGAGTTGGTATAGCCGGGAATGATCAGGATATCTGCGTCTGAAGCTCTCATAATGTCGCCGATGTGAGAAAGCTTGACCTCGATGTCAAGGGAAAGAGCGACTTAGCTCAAGAAATTTGCTATGGTGGCTGCATGCCGGTTGCGTTCTCGTGTCGGCCCGCTTTGTGCCGCCACATTCGCCTCCGGCTCATCTTGGCTGAGGAGGAGAAAGCCATGACGACATTTCATGTCATGACGGGTGCCGGTGAGAACTTCGCACGGCCCGTGGTTAACAGGATCAGCATTGCCGACGTCTTCGACGCGCTCAGGCTCGGTTTCGAGGATTTCCGCGAGAAGCCTTCGCACTACGTTTTCCTGTGTCTCATGTATCCGATCGCCGGCATCTTCCTGACGATGCTGAGTTCGGGCGCCAATCTCGCACCGATGATCTTTCCGCTGATGTCGGGCTTCGTGCTGATCGGGCCAATAGCCGCGATCGGCCTCTACGAAATCAGCCGCCGGCGCGAGGCCGGGCTCGATTCCTCCTGGACACATGCACTCGACGTGCGCCATTCGCCGGCCCTGCCGTCGATCATCGCCGTCGGCCTCCTGCTGTTTGGGATGTTCACCGTCTGGCTGGTCACGGCGCAGACCATCTACGCAAACCTCCTCGGAGAGGTCTTCCCGCGCTCCATGTCGCTCTTCGTTCAGCAGGTATTCGGTACGCCGGAAGGCATGCAGCTGATCCTGTGGGGCAATCTGGTCGGCCTCGGCTTTGCCCTCGTCGTTCTGGCGATCACCGTCGTTACCTTCCCGATGCTGCTCGACAGGGATTGCGGGGCAGTGGCTGCGATGGTCGCTTCGGTCCGGGCAACCTTCATCAATCCGATACCAGTGCTGCTCTGGGGCCTGATCGTAGCCGTGGCACTCGTTATCGGCACGATCCCGCTCTTCATCGGCCTTGCACTGGTCATCCCCATCCTCGGCCATGCGACCTGGCATCTTTACCGCAAGCTGATCAGCCGCGAAGCCATGTGACGCCAGAATTCCCGGGGGATCGCGAATTCACGCGATACCCCGGATTTTCGATACAGGCTGGAACCTCGGAACCCTCCCTGGAGTTTGTTTTGCGCCGACTTCGAAGGAGGATTTCAAGGTGACTGTACGCCATGCATTCGCCCGCTTCGCGACGAAGATATCGGAGTGGGCGGGCAAGCCGGTAACCTTCATTCTGGCACTCATCGCGGTGATCATCTGGGCTGCCCTCGGCCCTCTCTTCGGCTATTCGGAAACCTGGCAGCTGGTGATCAACACCGGCACGACGATCATTACCTTCCTGATGGTCTTCGTGCTTCAGAATGCGCAGACACGCGATACACGGGCCATCCAGGCGAAGCTCAACGAAATCATCCTCACGAGCCACGCCGAGAACCGCTTCATCGGCATCGAAAATCTCGACGAGGAGGACCTAAAGCATCTCGACCGCCTGGTGGCCAAGGCCGCAAAAGGCCGAGGCGCAACAGAGATTTGCGAGATATCGGAAGAGCCGGCCGATACGCCGGTAGACAAGCCTGAGAAAAAGAAGCGCGCTGCACCGGCGACCGCTTCCCGGAAGCGAAAATGAAAACGGCGCCTCACGGGCGCCGTCTCATGACATGTCTTGTGTCGATCAAGCGTCGCCAAAAACGCGGCGGAAGATCGTGTCGACATGCTTGGTGTGATAACCGAGATCGAACTTCTCGCGGAGATCCGACTCGGAGAGCGCGGCACGCACTTCGGCGTCGGCCAGCAGCTCCTCAAGGAAATCCTTGCCCTGTTCCCAGACCTTCATCGCATTGCGCTGCACGAGGCGATAGGCATCCTCGCGGGAGGTGCCGGCCTGCGTCAGCGCCAGGAGAACGCGCTGCGAATGCACAAGGCCGCGGAACTTGTCGAGGTTCTTCATCATGTTCTCGGGATAGACCACGAGCTTTTCGATGACGCCGGCCAGACGGTTGAGTGCGAAATCGAGGGTGATGGTCGTATCCGGGCCGATGGCGCGCTCGACGCTCGAATGGCTGATATCGCGCTCGTGCCAGAGCGCCACGTTTTCCATTGCGGGTACGACCGACATGCGTACGAGGCGAGCCAGGCCCGTCAGGTTTTCGGTCAGGACCGGGTTGCGCTTGTGCGGCATGGCCGACGAGCCCTTCTGGCCCGGAGAGAAGAATTCTTCCGCTTCCAGCACTTCGGTGCGCTGCATGTGGCGGATCTCGATCGCCACATTTTCGATCGATGAGCCGATGACACCGAGCGTGGCGAAGAACATCGCATGGCGGTCACGCGGGATGACTTGCGTGGAGACCGGCTCGGGAACGAGGCCGAGGGCGGCACAGACATGCTCTTCGACGACAGGATCGATGTTGGCGAAGGTGCCGACGGCGCCGGAAATGGCGCCGGTCGCGATTTCCGCACGGGCAGCGACGAGGCGGGCGCGGTTGCGGCTCATCTCGGCATAGA
>Ga0209673_1001581_pt1 | contig 20214 bp, 22 predicted proteins | sample AraplaCol_mMS_r2_2_FD_184274 | JGI IMG/M metagenome (GOLD analysis project Ga0209673, IMG submission 184274) | Arabidopsis root microbial communities from North Carolina, USA - plate scrape MF_Col_mMS_r2 (SPAdes) (version 3) | ecosystem: Host-associated > Plants > Roots > Endosphere | place... | reverse complement strand
CTCTTTAACTAAAAGATCCTTAGGAGGAGTTGGTGGCTTCGTGTCCTCTTCGGAAACAGCACGAATCGAGGGAATTGTGGTATGCGATGCTTCTTTCCCAGATCGACTTGGCATGTTGGCCGCTTCAGAGGAAGCAAAGTCATCGGTATGCTCACCAGGTGGTGTTGGGAGGTCTTTCTGAGAGTCTTGAACATCTCCCAATGGCAGAGAGGCGAGATAAATGTTGGCTTCGGCATCATCAGCTGAAAGGAATGATTCTTCTCTCGTCGGTGACCGTATATCTGCCGTCTTCTTGGGAACTTCGGTTGGTTCTGGAACGGCCTGAGCAGGCTCAGAGAGTGGAACAGGACGAGAGGATCGAACAGGTTCATCAGAAGCTGTTTGCTGAGCCTGTCGAGCTCGAGTTTCAGTAGGCGATAGGCCCAGTGCGGCATTCATCTCCTGCGCAAAATCGGTCACAAACCCTGGTTCCCCAGCCTGTTCATTACGGCCAGCCTCGGTGCTGCTTGCTCCGTATGAATCAGACGGCTCATTGGATTTGAAGCGTTTGCCTCTGCGTTCACTTTCATCCTGAGAGTCTTCGATAGAAGCAGGATCGTTCGCACTAAACTTAGAAGTAGTCTCCTCACCGCGACCAAACTTAAAGACAGGAAGACTGTTGAAGTTGAGAGAGTTGCGTCGGGGAGTTTTACCAGAGTAGCCTGTAGATTTGGCCGACTCAGATCCAAATGAGAATTGGAATTGCAGGCTTTTGCGTGCAGATGGAGATTGACCCTACAGAGTTACCAACATCAGAAGCAGTTCGAGTTATGAATGGGAGTGGATAGGATGGAAGAGTTCAATGCATCAATCGTGTCGCATTCTAAAATCCAATGCCATAGCGACAGAATGGAATATTACATCGTGGTATCGAGAGAGCAAGAAAGATCATGAGAAGAAACAAATGAAGCACTGCGGAAGACCCGCTTCTGTTGCGCTATGCCCAGAGCGCACTGTCCAAACCGAATTCCCACAATTGAAGAAGAAAGAGAAGAAAGGATCATGTATCTACCTTGTCGTTTCCTCCTTGTCGGAACTTGCTTCTTCCCTTAGCGAATAGACCCTTGGCTGCTTCGCCGGCCTTTCCACCAAATGTCCCTGCCGTGTGCAAAAACTCCTTTCCACGTTGCTCAACATTTTGTCTATTCACAATGGTTCCAATATGACCAGAAGGACGCCTAACGTGGCTGGCACTAGTAGGGGTACCGTCTTCTCGAGAGGCAGAAAGAGTCCCAAGAGATGTCAATTTGGGGAAACGGCGAGTCGTAGGAGAACTCTTTGGGAAACCAGAAGATAAAGTTTGGCTTTCCTGGACTAGATGGGCGTGTTGAGGTTGGTCGTGAAGTGTGACTTGGAGCCAATGGTTTAGCCCAGTGTCGAGAACCGCAAACTGGTTCCTTGTCTCCTCAAATGCCCTGATACGTGCAACTGGGGTTGTAATTTGAAGAATATCGCGGAAGCCTTGGAGCTTGGACTCATCAACCGTCGATGATCGCGTATAATCAGGCAAAGACAGATCTAGATTGGATTCTTTCACTGCAGGAATCACTTGCTCTGGAGGAGTGGTATTCTGAGATACTGGGGGAACAATGGACAGTCGAGGTCTCTCTGCCTTCTGGCTTTCAGTCCCAGAAATTTCACCATCAGTCATTCCCTGAGCTGTCAAATGGGAATCATCATAGTCCGGAATAGGCTCTGGTTCTTGCGCTGCCAGTCCGTCGGGAGGTGATTGATAACTACCAGGAACAGGCTGTGCAGGCTCGTCTGCTGAAGAAGACGATTCCCATGAAAATCGCCTGCCCAATTTCGGCCTTTGAGGTAGCTCAGATGCAAGTGGCTGTGCCGCCGGCGGAGGAGCTGCATACGGATCTTGAGAGGCGGTAGGATTAGAGCTTGCCCAGCTCGGATGAGTTTCAGAAGCAAGTGCCCTTGGTGTTCCCTCACCTGGGCCTGTCGGATTCTCCCAATACTTTTCATATTGCTGTGGAATGGAATCATCATTTGGGTTCCCGTAATGAGATGGCCGAGGTTGCTCTTCCGGTTCCTGAGAGTTTTCTCTACTCAATGAACGCATAATTTCTTCTCTCAGGCGATCGTTATCAGCTTCATTGGGGGATGTGTTAGCGCCGACGATAGCGGGAATGCTGCCACGGTAGCCTTCTGATCCCGATGTGCCAGCGCTGCCGAACTTAAGAGGAGCAACGAAATCCCCCTCAGCAGCATTGGTTGAAGGAATAGTCGGCTGAGTTCCAGCTTCAACGGGTAGCTCGGGAGATGTGTTTTCCTGCCCCGGAGGTACTGAAGTCAATTCAGCTTGACCTGCCGCCGGCGTTTTGTGGTCGGTAACCAGAGGACGCTTGGAAGGACTATTATCCCGTTCTGGGAGACTCATATCACGCCTGTGGCCGGGTTTGAAAAATGGTGCTTCAGTTGTATTTTCCGTGGGAACACCCGTTGGTGTACTCGAATCCGCAGGCTCCTCAGGGATTGTGGGAGTCTTGTCATCGACGGGTACACGCTGGCCCATTATCGGGCTAATAACGGACGTACCGTCGCTGTTAGAACGCGTCACACTATTGGCGGTGGAATCTGGAGTTTCTGGAACATCGAACGCCTGGTGGACCACCGAGCGAAACCCTTGAGAGGACTCAGAGGCTTGAGATGGGTTATGGCGCAAAGGGTTCTGGTCGGGATTGGGATCGCTTGTTTGCTGGTTAGAGTCAGTACCAGTGAAGAAATCAGTTCCGAACCCGGAGAAGCGCTTGACCTCAGGCAGTCCCATAGAACTATTTTGGGTTGACTTTGAAACTTTGGGACCTTCGGAATCAAGTGGAGCGGACTCGCCACTCTGCAGAGGTCCTGTAACACCCTGCTGAGATGGTTGTTGATCCTGCATACGTTTGTAAACATCGGCTGGTCTAAAGACTGGCTTCTGGTCACTCCCGGATAGATTCACCTTCGGCTCAGCACCAGGACTTGCTCGCGACTCCTCACTACCAAGTCCCAGCCCTGGTAGACGCCTGGAGCTCAACTCCGATGAGCTAGTAGTTCTTTGCGTCGCATATGGAGGTCGAACTGGTGCAGGAGGCTGCTCCTCCTCTTCTTCCTCCTCGTCCTCGGAGCCCCAGTCTCCACCGTCATATGAATATTGCTTCGCTTCTACCCAGCGCTTCGTCTTTGCACGATTGACATTCGGTCGAAAAGAAACGGGATTGCTTCCACCGCTGGCGGGCGAGAGGGGGCTATTTGAATTCGACGGACTGACATAGATGAGTTAGAGGTTGCGCTTGTACAATGAGAAACAATAAGAGATTGTGCCACAAGACAATCATACTTACTTCATTTGAGATGGGCGATTTCGCCACGGGGCATTTGAGTCCGCCATGGAAGGTTATGGCGTCAGGTCGAGCTCGTCAGGCAATAAAGCATCGATTGAAAGCCCGACAACGAATGCAAATGTGACTGCGGATATTGATGCAAATGCGAGCTATAAGGCCAAAGGCTAGTATTAGAGCTGACTAGCGAGTATTTGATAGTTATAGCATCAAAAAGGAGAAAGCTCCTTAAGAGAGAATGAGGTGGCGTGAGCGACGTTGGGCAAGGTGCTAATGCGGGCGCCGATCAATGTGGCTGAGAACGGACGGAAACAAGATCGATACGCGCCCTATAGTCAAGTGCAGATATGAATATGTGCACTGAATATGTATGAGTTGTGATGTTCAACGCAGTGCAATGCGAGTGTGGAAGAGAAGAAAAAAGAAAAAGAATCAAGCGAAGGTCGACGTCGACCAAGGCAAGGCAAGAACTCCCCTGATTGAGTCCGGGGATCGCACCTGCCTGTTTAATTTGTTTGCCTTACGCTAAATTTAGGGATGACATAATCAGGTGGCGTATAGACCACGTGACTGGGATCGACGTGTTTCATTTCGCGCAAACGGCCAGCCTCTCCAGGAGATGGACGAACAGTATACCGAACAGCAGTCATCGCGAGAGAAGAGAGACTCGGAATTGTCTGTTCTCGCGCGATATTCTAACGTCATTTACTAGAGTGTGAATTGACATTTCCTCCACACGAAGTCCCCACAGTCGATGCTCCTTATCGTCGATAGTCGCATCTCGCCCTGAAACACCGAGTCCACTTTGAAAGCCCCTCTCTTTATTCCCGACTTCAGGGCCACGAGATTCAATACAGTTCCGTCCAGTTTCCTCTATCGAATATCCCATAATGACTGGACCGTCCATTCAAGATCGCACGAGCGAATTTAGCTCCATTTTGGGTCAAGCCCAAAAGCGCTTGGGGACTTCCAAGGTCGGATCGCAGCGTCAGGCATTATTGACCGATGCTCAACGACGTCAGGCAAATGGGTCACCGACAGGAGCCCCGGATAGTAAAGCGGCGAGGTCAGAGTTCGCGCGTAGGGCTAGAGATATCGGAAAAGGAATCACTGGAACGACCGCGAAGCTGCAAAGATTGGCTGAATGTGAGTATTGGCGTTGACCCTTCAGTCAGGCATTTGGAAGAGCGAAGGATCTAACTGAGGAATTATAGTGGCCAAGCGAAAGACCCTCTTTGATGACCGACCCGTCGAGATCTCAGAATTAACTTATGTGATCAAGCAAGACCTTGCAGCGTTGAACCAGCAAATCGCTTCCTTGGCCGCATTTACTCAATCACAACACCCCAAAGCCACGCGTTCAAAGATGGACCAGGAAGGAGAACACAATGATAACGTACGCGCACTCCTCTTTTCAATACGACTCATTAAAACGACTCCGCTAATTAGGCTTCCAGGTTGTCGTGATGTTGCAAGGGAAATTGGCCGACGTGGGAGCCAACTTCAAGGAAGTGTTGGAAGTACGCACGAAGAACATTCAAGCATCCCGTTCTCGAACGGAGAACTTCGTCTCCTCCGTATCATCTAAATCGCAAAGTGCCCTGGACTCACAACGATCCGATTCCCCTCTCTACAACCCTTCCGGGAGACGAACGCCCCAACCAGGATACCAAGGAAACTCCTCAGATCTCTTGACACTCGATCCTTCCAACCCCTCACCTCTCGGACGACCCTCAATGCAATCAGACCAACAACTTCTGGTTATGGAGGAAGCCCAATCGAGCAACACTTACATTCAAGCCCGTGGTGAGGCCATTGATGCTATCGAACGGACTATCAGTGAACTGGGTGGTATTTTCGGCCAGCTGGCGACCATGGTCAGCGAACAGTCAGAAATGATTCAACGTATTGATGCCAACACCGAAGATGTGGTGGATAATGTGCAGGGAGCCCAGCGGGAACTGATGAAGTATTGGACTCGCGTCTCCGGTAACCGGTGGCTCATCGCCAAAATGTTTGGCGTTTTGATGGTATGTTATCGCGAGGTTCATTTTATCTTGCTGAGCAGCACTGATCTCTCTTTTCGCAGATATTTTTCCTTCTTTGGGTGTTGATCTCGGGTTAAATCCGACTTTAGACCCTACCTCTTCATTATTGTATTATAATACCAGGTCCTGTGTTTCCCATTTCCAACCTCTCATCACAGGCCTTGTTGCATTTTTCGCACCCATTGAGCATTGTCAGTCTTGTTTGTCTTTTGCTTAGACTCTGGGTTGTCCCACTCGTTTATTTTCCTTTTGTTTCATCATCTCTACTGGGTCAGCGTCCCGAAGACGAGCTATCTGAGTAAATAAACTCCATGTACTAATCAAACAACCACGATACATTTCCAAAGTTCCTGCTGCAGAAATAAAAATTCAAATTAATGGCTCTTTCAAGTTATCTTGTTATTCTTTAGTACTCGGAAGCCCTGCTTCATATTATCCTTTGATATGATACAAAGGAGTATTAATACTGAACATCTTACGAACTCAGCTGTGTCATTGCATCCCATAGCTCAGACTCTGCCCAGCCTAGAGATGGCTGATTGTCAAACAACTCCCACATCAGACTGTCATCCCACCCTTCCATAGGCTGTGCCATGCCGGTATTAGCTCTGTTGGATTCGGGACTGGGGAAAGTATCCAATATCTGACCACCTCGCCCGATGCCCATTACATTTGAAGTATCACTCAGCAATGAAGACACATTGACACTGGAGCTACCAATACTGATATTGATAAGCGGTGCACATAGGTCCAGAAATTTGGAGAAAAGACCATAAAGCTTTCCGATAGAGGCGTTGGCTTTGGCAAATTGTCGGAGATCATCCGTGATCTTCTTGATCATCTCGAAATCTCTTTGATCTGATGTGGCGACTACATTGCAGAATAGCACGAAAAATGGCGATAATGGATACAAAAGCATAGTCCTTGATATTTTATTAGCATTAAGATTGAAGGGCCAAAGCGCAAGTCACATACCAGGTTAGGAAATAAGGATATGAATCAACGGATGTGGCATGGCTCGCGAATGCTTCTTGTAGCGCTCGAAGCGTAGTCAGCGCTTTACGAGCTGCGAATAGACATTCTTCACAAACAAGTCTGGACTTGAGTACCGATGACCGGGCGCGAATAATTGTCGTTAATACGGAATAGTAATTGAAGTCCATCGAGAGCCATTCGCGGCGTAGTGTACCCCACGATGCAGAGAAAGTCTGTTCCTGAGCCCTCCGGTGCTAAACAATGTTAATCAAGTGTCATCACAGATTGAGATATGTCAAATCTTACGACTTCCAAGTCCGAGTGAATAGCATGGGCCCGCGCCACTAAATTGGACAAAATATTTGCCTTTTCCACATCTCCCAGTTTCTTCGAATCCAAAAGGATATTTACAAGGGTGCTTTTGATATGTGCAAACTCGACAATCCCTCTGATCATAGGCGTTGTAGGTAAGTCTGGGTCCAAATGGATCAAATTCGTTGCATTGACCTTAAGATCTGGTAGGGAAGGTGGCCGAAGGAGGAGCACGCTGAGAGTCTTGTCAAAATAGTAGCAGGTGTATACACAGGCATGGATCTCTTCTTCTATCTCGTTGTGTGGTTCAGGATCGGTGATATTGTGGTAGTTAAGAGCGACGATGATTCTAGATGCGAGAGCATTAAACATCCATGAACGTGACATATTGCCCAGGTATTGCATAAGGCGTTTCTAGAGAACCTTTGTGAATCATTGGACAAATGGTGGGAAGCAAAATACCCTGACTTACGCCGGATAGCAATGCTTGAAGTAAAGCAAGGCTTGGTACTGCAGTGAGAGAGACAGAGGTCAGCTCTTCAATGGCGGCTGCTTCGTATTGTTTCTTCAAAGCTCTAAAGTGACCTCTCAATGGGGCACTTGAGATTACCGGTGCCATTTTTGAAATGCAGGATAACGCCTTCACCCAGACACTGATTCGATATAGATGGAGCATATGCTCGCTTTCGCTGCGCTCAATAATCGCGAGGCCCATTCGTTCTAAAGTCTTATTAGAGATGTGATCCGGCCATGTGTACGTTCCTTGGGAGTTTGTCTTCTTATCCGGCCCTGTTTAGACCATTAGCAGAGCCAGGTAGTACATATTCAATTTTCTCACCTGGTAACATCATATATAATAGTTCGGGTGTAAGAGTTGGAGGTCCCAGGTCCTCATTTACTGCAAGGCGTTCCGCTGCGCCAGATTTCTGTCCATGTATGCCAGGGTTTGATAGCTGACCAACAAATTTCTGGGCCATCTCTAAAGCTGTCCGTCTGTCTTGTGAAAGGGTCGGATTACATTGAAGTTCGTGTTCGATATATTCGCGTGCTTCACTTGCATGGCGCGTTGAGTCGGGAGAATGGCGTTCAGTATGAGCCTTGGGGTCGACGGTGTGGGACATTCTGCGCTTCAAATCTGGTTGGACTGAAGTGTTTGCTTCATGAATGATGGATGTTGGATTCTTTCTTTTTGCAGTAGCTCTTAGTGTATCATTTATCCTTGCCTGAGGGGACGATACAGAGCTCAGGCTGCCATCTTCATTTTCTGGAGAAGAAGAAAACATAGAATTGTCGCCATTTATCTTCTCGAGCTTCGCCAGCCTCTGTGCTATCGCATCAAGTCTTTTCTCATGTTAACTATCGATTGCAGATATCATGATGTCTGATTGAACGCACCGAGATACTCTAGGTCGATGAATTCTTGCCTGGCGAGTTCGAAGACATTCGGCCCGTGCATCTACGCAGTTGAGACAAGGATCCTCGCGATCGCATTTGACCTTCAAATCACGATGAAACCGCTTCATGTTAGCAAATTTCCATACTGCTATAAATGAGCCGAAGACCAAACCTTTCTAGAATGGCATAAGTCGCACTGTCACCCGATTAGCTATGGTTTCATTATATTATGCGAGTCATTTGATGTCGGTCAAGATAAGCGACTTACTGCGGCTAGCATTGCCATTTCCTGTGTGTCAATCCCAATACTCATGCCAAGACAACCTAAAATAATCAAAATCTCATTTCCATAGACGAACTTTTCTCTATAGTCTGTAGTGGCAGCTGGCTGTGAGTGAATTTGGTAGTGTTCGTGGTCAAAAGGAGACAATGTTTCCATATCGGAGATCCGAAAACCCGAGTCCGGACGCCAGCGGGGGTCCATCGGAGTCGCCCGAGCCTTTGCTGCAAAGGACATCTACAAAATGATACCGCACCCATTGGTCTGAAAGAATTGCAAATAAGTCTGTTATGCTGTCTAGTGTACTAACAGAGTGAACCGGGCGAGGATGGAAGCGGCGGTCATGTCTTTAGAGTCACAAACTGGATGCGCTGTCTCAATCCAAAGTTGGCTACGGTTGTCCACAAGAATCGTCGGCCGAAGATTTCAGTGCTCTATGTACGATGCCAGTGTTGTATTTGTGTGATGATACATAATGCATTGAAGGCTATAGTAATGAAATTAATTCTCCCAGCAATGCTCACAGCGAAGTGCTATCTGAGATCCATGAAGGATAGGGTCAGATTCATCGGCGAGGTGTGGAATCGCTCCTCTTTCTTCCAATTCGCGATATGCAGCACCAAACCAGATATCCTCAAGCTTTGGCTGAGATGTCCTTGCAGTGGCAAGGTATTCACCAAGGTCTTCGCGCATTCGCCACAGAAACTCTTTGCGGTGAGACCAGCCTGAGTTTGGTGACGTATTGTCTTTCTTTTCATCGTCTTTTGCGACGGCAACGAAGAACTGGGCAACTCTTTCCAACGTTGAGGTCGAAAGAAGAACGCTCATCCAACCTTCTGAAGAAGAGTAAGGGAAGTCTGGGTTCATGAGTCGCCTGACGGTGGAGCAGAGAAGCTGTATGCAATGCTGAGTAGAAATAAGAATTTGGGTATCATTGAATGGAGGTCCTTGAAGAATCCCCTGTTGCTTGTCAACCGAAACAGAGAGATCGGTCGATTGATTCGGTGCATCGGACATTGGGATACCCGCTGCAGAAGACTCAAGAAAGTAGATAGCGTATGCCCTATGAATAGTCAGCAAACCCAGATACACTAGTAATTCGAAGAAGTATTGAAACTCACACAAAATATAACAGTTTTGCTTGAGTTGACTCAACACCTTTGCTGTAAACGAACTCCCTTTCCGTTTTGGACGAAAGCCAAAGTAGACGTGCTGCTGAATCCGTCTCTAGATGATGCCGCACGGCATGGTCGGCCATATGGTATGAAAGCTCTATACACGTCTTCCAGCATCTCTCCAGATCAGCGATATACGCTAGTGAATATTCAGCATCATCGTGGCCATCTCCCACAGCATATTGAGGTGGGGGAGGTGGGAACAACTCCGATATGAAGGTCAGGTCATCGCCCGGGGAAGGGTCAATGGTATCTTCATTCTGCTTGGCCCAATCCAGTCTGCGCAAATTGAGATATGTCTGTGCAATCATAAACTCATTTTTTGATATTCGATGGTGCAACAGGCGACAAGTCAAGGCTAAACTAGCAATGTCATCAATCTGACAGAAAGCTAGAATCACCACAAAAACATTGTCCGGAAGCCTCTTCCAGGGTGACTCTTTAGGCCCTAAATGGAATGAATGCACTCGCTTCCCTCTACGCGAGACTGCAGCACGGAATCGACCAAAAAGTAGTGACATACTTCTTCATGACCAGATGGTGCCGAGCCGGTCAAGTCGCTCAATCAGCTCCGACGGGATCAATATAAGAATTCAGCCCATCTAATGGGATATTCTGATCACTGATTAGAGTAGAAATAGAAGAGAGATTATTCCTAGAGCAGATCTTCGAGCCTAAACCAGGATAAGTGAGGCATGAAAACACCGTGACTGCGCCAGGCAGCGCTGAGAAGAGGCAAATGCTGCGCCGGACCCGCATTATCTACGAGACAAGGCACTCAGGCATCAAGAAGCGATACATATGGATACATTTGCTCCACCAATCTCCATTCTAATTTCCCTGTCCTGTTTTTGAACTGCAGATACCTTGTCTAGGCAGGTGGAGTTTGCCGATATATGTCTGATCGATGAGATATCTTGCAAATTCTGATAGTAATAGCACTGATACATATTTACTACTGGCCAGTCTACTTATAGTGTGAACGGGAACTCCACATGAATAGTGCTAAGCATTCGGTTAGTTACCATTTTAGAAGCACGAGTGTAAAACTCATGGAGTGAATTCTAACTCAAGGATTCCAATCCCTGGGTTAGTTATTCGTCGAAAGGATAGATATAATTAAGATTAGAAGGAAAATCGGTCTTATTCTACTTGCTGAACCAACAAGCAATTTGAGTATATTGATGCCTGATGGAATTGGCAGCCACAGCCTCGCTACGGCGCGCCAACCACAGCTTACTTTTTATATCTTTGCTCCTCGCATGTCGCGACGCTTTGGCTGCCTTGACCGTCCGAAAATTGCTTTTTTTCAATTTAAATAATGTCATATTACTATGTTGAGGTGACAATTTCGAGATAATTCTTGTGTTATCCAAGCATGGTCGGCACCGAAGGCTCCAAACATCCCGTTGGGAAACAAGCACAAACATCACAAGACACAGCGCAGGCTCCATCTTTCTCCTGCGTGGTATGTCATAAAAGAAAGGTCAAGTGTAATCGAAAAGATCCATGCTCCAATTGCGAAAAGGCTGGCATCGAGTGCATTTACCGTCCTCCACCGCCACCTCGCCGTCGTAAACGAGTGCACAGCTTGAATGGAGACGCGTTCGAAACCCAAGGAAAATCGCGCAGGCAGGAAAATGAAGCTCCTACTCAGCTTAATTCTCATCACAGAGATGTCCCATCTCTTTCCCGTATCCAAAGCGAACAGGAGGGGAAGGGAATGGGGTCTGGAAGGATGATAATGAAAGATGGCAACTCTGTTTTCATTGACAAGTGAGCTTTTCTCACAACCTGAATTCAATAGTCAGCTAACCACAATCAAGTACCCTATGGACAACTGTTAGCCATGAGGTGAATTTATGAACTCGATTCTTTGTCATATTGCTAACGTATCAAAACAGCTCACCAATGTGGCGGACGTAATAAACGACGCGTCTGATGATGGTGACGAGAATGTATCTGAGGATGAAACTACCATGCTACTAACTCCGGGAATCAAAGAAAGCCTCTCAAAAATACATCCAAATCCACTGCATATCTTCAAGCTATGGCAAACATTTCTTGAAAATGTTAACCCGTTAATCAAATTGCTACACACTCCGACGGTCCAGCCACAGATTCTCGAGGCTATGAGTGACCTACCAAAGGCGAGCAAGGAGTTAGAAACGCTGATGTTCTCTATTTACTGCATTTCTCTAGTCTCTTTGCAGCCAGGAGATGTCGAAAAATCATTCGGGGAGAGTAAGAAGAAGCTTCTGGCTCGATATCGACGAGGCGCTCAGATAGCTTTCAAAAATGCTTCACTTCTTCGGACCTCCAGTATCATGGTGCTGCAGGCTTTGATGCTGTACCTGGTGAGCATAATTTCCCATTGAATTTTTTTTTCCCTTATTAAAAGTTGTATTCTAGTTATCGATGCGCGGCTTCTCAGATCCTCATAGCATTTGGACTCTGAGCGGAGTTGCGTTGCGGATTTCTCAACGGATCGGACTTCATCGTGATGGATCTGCATTTGGGCTGACGGCATTTGAAACTGAAATGAGGCGTCGGATATGGTTTCAACTTGTACTAATTGATGCTACATCGGCTCAATTTTGTGGAGTGGCCCCGAGCCCATCGATAGCGACTGCTGACACTCAACCTCCAACGAACGCGAATGATAGCGATCTCGATCCACGAATGACAGAGCCTGTACCTGAGCGATCCGGTGCGACTGAGATGATATTTTGTCTCACTCGCAGTGAATTTGGTAATTGGCTCAGACGTTGGGGCAAGAAATATGGCAACATTGGTTCACCCTGGGCATTTCTATCTTCTTCATCAATTTCACTACAAGAAAAGGATGAGGCTATCGATGAGTTTGAGAGTCTCGTTGAGGAGAAATTCTTGCGCTTTTGCGATTCATCCATACCGCTTCACTTAACAACTACTGCCATGGCGCGCTCTGCCATCCACTACGCGCGATTAACGGCCCATCACCCCCGCCAGTACCAAGACTCGAACATACATATCTCTCAGCCAGAGAAAGATATAATCTACGAGAATTGTCTGAAGATGGCTGAATACGCTCAATTCGCGCAGACGGATCCCAGCATTCAAAAATTCGTCTGGCACATGGTCAACCATATGCCATGGGACGCTATGATTTTGATGCTGTCCGAAATGCGAAATCGGTCCGATCCAGAGGAGAAAAGCAAAGTTTGGCAGATTATCGGAGACATTTACTCTCGATATCTTCGGCAGATGACTAGGACTGCCCATGTACCTCTCCTGAATGCACTACAGAATCTCATAGTGAAGGCCTGGTGGACATACATTGAGGAGTGTAACAATTATAACCGAGTTGCTACACCGTGCCCCGACATTGTAACATCTCTCCTGGAAAAGGCAAGCGACTATACCGAAATGCAAATGCGCGATGGAGGTTCCAGGACGGCCGAGCTTGGTACATCCTCACAAGAGTTACCTAGTCAAAGTATCCCTTACGAATATCTTGGTGCTAGCTCTGAGGAGCTTGATTTCCTACTCACGGGCAGCTTAGACTGGAATGAATGGGATAAACTCATGAATCAATTCCAGGAATCTCTTATGGATGATATTGCCGTGATGCCGAGTTCGTGAGTCGAGTGCGACTATAGTCGGGCAGACATTCGGGTAATTTCGGAGGACTCGACTATGAAGACGTGAGGGATCTTTAGCTTGCTTACCGTTTCTTGGCCAGGAAAAGTTTGTCCTAGGTGTCACGAGAACTTTGAAGCGTAAGATTGAGTCACTCTTGAGGATTTTCACGGTGATCGGGGAGTGGAGATCCGATGTCATCGGCTGAGAAAGGGCTCGCGGTCGGTGGTTGGGCCGCCCGAATACGAAGCATTTCCTTGGAGTTCAAGTCTCAACAGAGACCTTAACGAATATGTCGCTACTGTTTTGGGATGATTTCTGGGCGCTGGCTCTCTATTTAATCCCACCTTGAGTTCATGGGAAATGCGAAATTTTTATTTCCACTCCTCACACCATCAAACTTCGATCTCGATACTTAGCACGCTTGAGTTGATCCGCGACCTTTGCAACAAAATGTCTCCAGTAGATGTTTTGATTATTGGCGCAGGGCCCACAGGCCTTGTACTCGCGCTTTGGCTTCACAATCAAGGCATCAGCATCCGCATTGTTGATCAAAGCAGCGGCCCAGCACGAAATTCCCGAGCACTTGTTGTGCACGCACGTATATTGGAACTATATCGTCAACTAGACCTGACTGATGAGCTTGTGAATCATGGATACAAGCTTCCAGCCAGTAACATCTGGATCAATGGCCAGCAAAGCGCTCATATACCAATCGGAGAATTTGGTATTGGCTTGACTCCCTATCCTTTCCTGCTGAGTTTTCCACAGGACAAGCATGAGGAAATACTTGAAAAGCGTCTCAATTCCTATGGAATATTTGTGGAGAGGCGTACGAAATTGGAAAAATTCTCAGATGACGGCTCAAGGGTCATTGCAACTCTTATTGGTGAAAACAAAGGTACAGAGTCGATATGTGAAAGCCGGTACATCGTTGGCTGCGACGGGGCTCGTTCGACAGTTCGACATAGCATTGGCACCAAGTACGAAGGAGATACCTATGCGCCCGTTTTCTACATCGCCGATGTCCAGACGGATGCGAAAGACAGTCCTCTGTACAATGGGGAAGCGCATCTGATGTTCGCCGAAGACAAATTCAACCTCGTTGTGCCGTTCGCGCAAGAACGACGCATACGCCTGATTGGCACTGCAGTGGCCAAGGAGAATGAAAATCAATCCGATATGCCCAATTCTCATCCGGAGCTCACTTTGGAGAGTGTCCTACCAGATATTAAGAAAACAACGGGATTAACGGTAGAAAATACCAATTGGTTCTCTACTTATCGTTGTCATCACCGCGTTGCGGAAAACTTCCGCAGAGGTCGTGCATTTCTAGTTGGCGACGCCGCTCATATTCACAGCCCTGTGGGAGGCCAGGGTATGAACACTGGAATAATGGACGCCATCAATCTAGCATGGAAACTTGCTAGCGTAATCAAGCAGTCCTCGATGACTGAGGACTTGAAGAACCAGCTACTCGACTCTTATGAATCTGAACGCCGTTCGTTTGCATTGAGTGTTGTTGGAGCAACTGATCACGGTTTTACGATTCTCACGAACTCAGGTATCTTCTCACATATTCTCCGCAACTGGATAATTCCATACCTTGCGCCCATTGCGACGAGGTTCCAATCAACACGAACCGAGATTTTTCGGCGAGGCTCTCAACTCATCTGCTCATACCGAGGTAGCCCCGTTAATCAACCTCAGATCAAGGGAGCAGTAATTCAGCCAGGAGATCGAATTCCGTGGGTCAAGACTGAAACAAGTGACAATTTTTCTACATTAAATGGAATCTCCTGGAAGATGCATGTATATGGACAGCAACCACATGATCTCGCCGCATGGTGTCAGAAGAGAAATATCGAGTTAGCAATTATAGACTGGGAACCGAAACATGGGGAGGTGGGATTGAAGAAAGACGCATTGTATTTACTGCGTCCTGATCACTATGTTGCAGGGATTTTTGATGAGGATATTCAGTCCCGGGTCGAGGACTACTTTTCTTCTCATGGTTTTGGCTTGAATGGTGTCTGATGAACTGACGAGTAGACCCCTTGTATTTATCTCTCCTCATGTACGATAGCATAAGTCTTCAAATGTCCTGTTTAACTTTGATGTAACCATCAGTAAATATTCACTATCCTTTACAACTAATAAGTTCCACGTTGTTGTTCAAGACCAAAGGACAATCGCAAGAACAATTCGCACTCAATAATAGATACTTCTCTCGAATAATTCTAGAATAGACAAGGCATCCACGGACATGCGGGGAAAACTAGAAAGGGGCCGTTTAAAACAAATGAGAGCTAAGCCTGAGATGGCAGTTGTTTGAATGGGGCCAAATCCAAAGACGAATGAGATGCTCGCTTGGGTCTTGGAAATGACATGAGGCTGAGTCGAGGCAGCCCCTTTGCGACCGTGTTCTTATGTTGAGTCTTTTCTATCACTATCATCCTTCTCCTCTACAAATCCTAAATATAGGCAAGGTGATATAACCAAGAGGTAACCGGAACAATGTCATTCTATTTCCCCACCAGTTTCGAAGAGGATTATCGGAGAACAAATCTCGCTCTCAGATATGGCGCCATCTCCTCCAGTTTCTTAGGGGGTTTGCTGTTATTTTTATGGCATACACATACCATTGGTTACGCAATATCGGTACTTCTCTCACTCTAATCGTAGGCTATGGCCGTTGCATAGAAACTAACAATCTGGTTCAGTTCATACTACTCCTAGCCTGGTCGACTACTGCAACTTATGTGGATTTCCAGAGAATTGTTATTCAACCCATTATAAATGCTGTTGGGGATTCTATTTCCGCGGCTTTCTTACTATGGATCATGCCCATCATGATTTTCACTGGCATTCTGTGGCTGAGTCTGCCTACCTTTGCCATGTGCCTCTGCTTTTCGATCGCCATGTATGACACATATCCCACTCTTCTTTCTGAATTGGTAGCTAATGAGCCCACTAAGATACATTCATGGAGTATTAGCTTTGCGTGAGTTTGTACGATCTCGCCAGTGAGATCGTGTCATGACTAGCTAGTTGGCTCGAGGAAATTTGTCCTGATGCATTTAGAAATGCATAAGCAACGAATGTAACGGAGATCATTTGATGAATACCAAGTGCTTGATTTCTGGGAGAAATTCTCGAGGGAAAGACTCTCTCCAACTCGGGAGTTATGTGTGTATAGCTCATTTAGTTCATAGCTTGGAAACTTCAATTATAGTACATATGACCTTGATAGATCTCGACTAAGGTGTGTTAGTATGGAACATAAAACGAAGACCAAAGATATCAATACAAAGGTATAGGAGTACAGACTTAATACCATGCAGCACCAAGGATTTGACTAAAGCATTATAATGCTCTTGGTTTAGGCGTGGACAACTTAGTTTGTGTTGACGAAAAGATAATTTATGGGGGCTTGCTTTGGCCTCATGTAATTAGACGTGCTGAGAGAGAAATTGCTGACCGGCAGATAGCCATTTGCTTGTATTCTATGGCCTAGATAAAAAAAGCATTATATCCAAATAGTAGAAGTCTGACATAGAAAGAAAGAGTTGAAGATTAATCAATTCTCCGTTATGATTGAATCTTTTGACGGTAACATCCCCCACACATCTTGCAAATTTGATCTGTATCGACCGGGTGCGTATTCGCTAATTTGAGCCCTCTTGAAAAAATAGGAAAATTATGTCGATCGTTCACCAATGATGGTGGGAAAAGTTCTTTTTGAGGATGTATGTGTTTGAGTGAAGGGTCGGCTGTTGGTTCTCGTAAGTCGTTGCCAGGCGAATCAGACTGGTGATAATAACTAATGACATGCCAGTGATGACCAGTCGGACTAGCCACGCTGAAAGAAAGTTTCATGAGCTTGAATTTTGGGCCTTCAATAGATCGGTCATCATCGATGCCAACAACGGATCTGAAATCTCGCCTTTGACGTGGTGTTTCCGATCTGATATCTGATTCAGGTTCAGGCTGTGCCATCGATGCGCACTTAGCTGTGGGTTGCATTTCACGATAGATGAGAAATCGACCAGCAACCCTACTTGGGCTCCACTTCCTGCCATCTGTCCATCTTTTCAGTCCAGTTTCATGCTCCTCCCAGATGAATATTGAGCCATTCTGAATCGCTCGGCCCTCCCTTGGCGATAAACGCTTCTTGATTCGCGGTAATGCCCCGTCATAACAGGCTTGAATGAGTAAAATGGCATCCGCTGGCGTGCGGATATAACCATAATAAGACTCCATTAGGCCCTAGCTGTCAGGCCCTTGGAAGCTCAAAATATTGGCTGATATAAAACGAGTTCACAGATGTTGTTGATCGAGCCGGACCCGAAGTCAGGATTTCAAGCAGGGACCTTGTTTCAAGACAGTAAATCAAAGTCTAGAGAGTGGACTGATTAGCTTGACTCCAATTAACTGATTGTTCGACTGGGTTGGGCTTACCTCGGCACCCAATTTATTACTCGCAAAAATAGTGATATAGGTTTATTTACATGGAAAGGGCATAAAGAAGAGGGGAAATGGCGAGCTATGAATTTTCATTTGGAGAGAATCTATGAGAGTACAGCCGAATCCATGATAACGAGAAGCAGACCTCCAAGTCAGTCAATAGTGCAAATTTGGGAGCCTATCGGAAGATGCGCCGCTAGATACCAGCTATTTCTCTTCTAGGAAGACATTACCGAGCTCGGGGTTACTGTACAGCATGTAAACCATGGTACATACGGATCATACAAGTCCTTTACGACCCACAACCGAATCGCGTGGCCTCCGACTGAGACATTCTTCAACTCGGTGTTTGAAGCCCTTCAAGGTACCACTGTGGGTCATTGCACATGGAGATTAAGAAGTATCGGTTAGAGCGCGCGCATATTGACGAGCTTTGTCGGCATTTACCCGGTCATATTAAATCAGTCCTTAGCATCTGGGAGTGTTGATTGTGGTCATGAAAAATCTAGATTCTATTTCTATTAATGTCCAACTATACGTTTCCCAGATAACCCAGCACCTTTTCGACTAAGAACTGCCGAGGCTCGGCCTGGTCGTCATTGCTCAAGGCATGGGATGCGTTGGGGATAACTGCAGAGTGCTCATCGTCCCAAATGCTGGCATCACCGCCGTGATTAGCGGCATTTCTCCATCTCTTCAGCAAGTTCTCTTTGTCAACCCAATCGGGAACTGATTGGTCTGCTCCAGAAAACAGAACCATCAATTTGTGCTTTAGCAGTTCTTGCTGCTTGATCATGCCGAAAGTCTTGCCCAGTTGCTCGTCATTGAGGTCGGAGCTAAACAGATCATCCTCCGACGGAGAGTGAGGGCTATCAAGACTGATCAGACTTAAAAATCTCCGGCAGCTGATTGCGGTATTTCCAGGATAGATGTTGCTGGTCAGCGACAAAGGTAGCATGGTGTCAAACGAGGTATCGTTCCGAGCAGCCTCCTTGGCGAGCGCCTCCATCTTATCGTACACCACTCGGATCTCACTTGGCGATTTCCCTCCAATGCCGTGAGTGAGAACCCAGAAAATGGCCTCACGATCGGAAACTGGTGCTTGCATGATAGCTCCATCTAGGGGCATGCGCTTGATATGCTGAAGCCCAGAATCAAAAGCTGGAGTGGTGGTATGTGGGTTTGGTCGGGAAAGGTAGTGCAGGACACATTGACTGCCGGTGGAATGACCCATCAGAACAATCTTTCCTGCGCCATATTTCTCGGATTTGTAGTCCTTGATGTAGTTGAGGCACTGAGCAAGCTCATTTGTGTCACGGTCAAGATGTCCCAGGCCCCAAGATTGGTATGACGATGTAAGATTCAGTGAGAAGACCGACCATTCGGTCTCCTGCAGTGCCTTGACCAGATCCGCCATGTAAGATGTCGTCGCAAGGCCATCTCCCAGGCCTCCAAGAAAGACCAGACTATGGGGTTGGCGAATGGCATTGGAGGTGTATTCAAAGGTTACAAGGCTTTCTGTCTGTCACCAGCGCCAGCATGTCAGTGAGCCAGAACTCCCTTTGCCTCTCATTCAAGAGGAAAGTCACTCACGTAATGATGAAGAATACCGGGCAACCCGCCCTTAGGCCAGAATTGAGAGTACATTTTTTCGCGATGTAAATTGCGTATGACTTGTTTGGAGAGAAACTTGAGAAGACAGACGACGAACTTCCGAAGATTAGGTCATAAGTTAGCTTCAGAACTGCCGAGGGAAAGTTGTTATCAGATCAAACGAAGGCCTTTAGTGGGTTGAGGGCAGAAGACCAGGGCATGTCAAAGACCAAAGTCCATTTGATCCGGAATCACCCCACTCTGTTACGTACGATAAAACTACTGCCAGAGACGCAATCAAAGGGGATTAGGGCAATGGGATTTGATGAGAATGGTAACGATCCACAGGGTCCAACTCGCTGAGACAGAAAAAGTGGAGGTCAACAAGTAATACATCTGTATTACATGCATTTCCAGTATCATGATAACCAGCGGGTGTATTACCTCCGTAAAACCATGAGAATTGAAGATCCGCCGAGGTCTGGGGTCATGCAAGTCGCTAATTCATAACAAAACGGTGATAATGGTACGCTAAGGAAATACTTGGTGGAGTCATCATTGCAGATAATTTAATCAGATTTTGTGGCTGACAGTCGACGGATCTGATAGGAGATTTCCTCGGTGAAGCCCCTCGATTGGACGCTACCAAGAAGACGATTCGTGGCCTACAAAACGCCACCTAGCCAAGGATATTCCTTAAGGTCAACGAGCAAATTTCTGCAAGCCAAGCCAAAAAGTGTTGCTTAGCGGGAGGCATACGAGCTCGGTTAGAAGAATATTGTAGACTTGGAACCGCGCGCTCCGCGAATTATCAAGGAGTCAGTCTGAAGTATGATGTGCCTACAGCCCCGAAAAGACCCTGTCGCTCTATACCCAATGCAACCTCATACTCCGAGATGGACCTTCTAAAACGTCGCTTTGTCCTTGATCCGTGGGGCGAAGGCCCATTTTTTTTTTTTTTTTTTTTTTTTTTT
>Ga0209673_1001580_pt1 | contig 20219 bp, 15 predicted proteins | sample AraplaCol_mMS_r2_2_FD_184274 | JGI IMG/M metagenome (GOLD analysis project Ga0209673, IMG submission 184274) | Arabidopsis root microbial communities from North Carolina, USA - plate scrape MF_Col_mMS_r2 (SPAdes) (version 3) | ecosystem: Host-associated > Plants > Roots > Endosphere | place... | reverse complement strand
AACGCGCCGAGCACGCCGACCGCGAGCCCGTTGAAGTAGGGGTAGCGCCTGGCCAGCCGCGCGGTGACGCAGCCGCCGGCCAGCGTGGTCAAGCTGCCGAGGAGGATGCTCGCCAGCAGGAAGCCGGTGCTGCCGGTGACGTTCGCCAGGTCTTGCGACACCTGCTCGGCCGACCGGCCCGCCACGGTGACCTCGTCGCCATGCAGGAACAGCAGCGCCATGCCGACCAGGATGTCGAGCCCGAGCGTCAGCAGGAAGCCGACGGCCACGGCCTTGAAGCTGATGCGGCTCATGTCGCTTCACGCGCCGGCAAGAACGGCGCGGCGATCGGCGCGAACAGCAAATGCAGATTTCTCAAGACGGACTCCGAGGACGACGACGGCGTATTCTCGCCTGTCGACATCGGCTGTCCTGCGTCAGACCACGTCGAGGATCACGTACACCGCCGCCAAGGCCGCAAAGACGCGGGCCGCCTTGGTCCACGTGATGCGGTGTCCCGCGCGATAGCGCCGCACCAGCCAGAGCAGCAGCACCAGCATGGCGAGCCACACGACATACGGCGTGGCCCGCGACAACAGCGGCATCCATCCACCCTCCCCGCTCATCTTCTCGCCGGCGCCGACATCGACGCCTTCGTGCACGAAGTTGAGAAGGTGCGCCCGGTTGTCCACGCCCGCCGACGGATCTAACCGCAGCGCGGCACCATGCCCGCCGTCATACCAGCCGACCTTCTTCACCTGGCTGCCGACGAGTTCGGCCGAATCGCCGAACAGCACCAGCCCCGCTGGCCCCACATCGGAGAAACCGAGGGCGCGCAGTGCGGGGCACAGGATCCCGACCGGCCAATCGAGGTTGGCAGTGTCGTACCTGACGCGTTCCACCTGCCCGTTGCGGAACAGCCGGGACCATTCGAAATCGGTCGGCAGCACCGGCGCGGCCAGGGCCACGTTCTTGAAGCGCATCGATGGCGTCGAGAGCACGCTCTGCCCGAAGATGTAGGTGCCGTTGCTGTGCGCGATCAGATCGAATTCGGTCAGCGGGTTCTCGGCCAGACGCTGCGCGTACAGGTCCCTGAACGACGGAATGTTCTTCGCCCGGAACGGCCTCAACGCAAATTGCGCCGCCGAGAAGTAGCCGTACTCCGGGTCTTCGACATTGCCTTCGCCATAGAGCTTCAACGCCCGGGTGCGCAGGTCGCTCACCCAGTCGGAATTCGACGAATCGCGGATGCCGCGCACGATGAAGAGGACCCTGCGCGGGCTGTAGGCGGGCGGCTGCACCGGCTCGACCGCCCCGAACAGCTGCCGGTTGAACAGCTTCCAGCGCGCAGCAGGGTCCTGCGCGAACTCGGGTTCGAGCCGCTGGAGATCGCCATGCCTGGCGCCCGGCACCTGCACGACGACCGGGCCGTTGAACGCCTCGAGGTCGGCATTGTCTTTCGCCTGCACCACCGAATCTTCGGTGCCCCAGAACTGCACCACGCGCGGGAGGCGGCTGTGCGCGTCGCCATCGGCGAGCTTGCCGAAATGCCGGATCCACGCGATGCGAACGTCGGCGATGAAGTCCGACCCTAACGCCAGGTCCTCCAGGACGAAGTGCGGGTGCGGCACGCTGCGCAGCAGCCAGTTCGCGGGCCGGCTCCACCAGGTCACGTTGTCGCGGAGGCCCTTGTTGACCGAGGTGAACAGCAGGATGCGGTCGACCCGCTCGGCCCAGCCGCCAGGGGCCGGCCTGGCATTGCCGGCGGCGCCCGACGCGCTCAGGTAGGCCTTGCGAACGAACATCCCGCCGATGCTGTGGCCGATCAGCGTGATCGACCGGTAGCGCTCGTCGACTGCCTTCTCTGCGATGCAGGCTTCAAGCTGGGAGGCGACGTCGTAGGCCGAACCGAGGCTCATGAACCCGACGTGATGGTCGAACACCAGCACGGCCAGGTCGACGCTCTGCGGATCCTTCCTCAGCGCCTGAAGGAACGACTGCCACTGGCCCGCACCCTGCGTGGTGGCCGGCACGATCACCAGCAAACGGGTGGGTGCCGGACCGATGGCTTCGGGTGCCGGACACGACGGCACGTCACGGGCCGATGCCGACAACGCGCTCATCCAGCACAGCGCAGCCACGATCGCCACACGCGCGACCCTCGGGGCCCTCATTCCGAATGGCATCCTCGTCATGCGTCCTCCCGAGACGTGTTCGCGCCTGTTCCTCCAGACGTCGGAGATGCTACTTATTTTGAGTTTGGGCGTCTTGCGGAATTTGAAGGATGCGGCCGCGCGCCGTGCGGCACACTGGGCGGCGCCGCCATCTTGTCCTTCCACAGCGCCTGCGCTCGCCGCCCTTGCCATGCACATCAGGACCGCCATCATTTGCTTCAGCCTGCTGCCCATCGAAGGCCGCTCCTGAGATGAGCATCGCCCGAGTCTCGCAACGTGGAGGAGCGCAGGTCGGCTGGCTGAACGCTTCCTGGCCGCTGGCTTCGATCCAGATCACCCCCGGTTCCTTGACCGTCAGCGTGCTCGGCGACTACGTCTTTGCGCCGGCTGACGTCCACGCCATCGAATCGGTCGGCTCGATTCCGCTGCTCAGCAACGGCATTCGCATTCATCACACGCGCCCGGACTACCCGGAGAAGATCGTCTTCTACGGCATGGGCCGCGACAGGTTGGTGCAAGCCGCCAGCGCCGCGGGCTTTCGGGTCGGAGAACCCCATCTGCAGACGAAGCGTGGCTTTCCTGTCAGGTTCAGCGCCGTTGTGGCCGCCCTTCTGCTGTGGAACGGGTTGTTCCTGCTGGACACCGGCGGCCACCCGTTCGGCGGGCCGCGCAAGCCGGGCCTGTTGGTCTTCGTGGCGCTTGCCCTGTTTTGTGCAATTGCAACGCTCGTCCCTCGCTCCCCACGCCTGCAGCAACTCATTCTTCGCGAAGGTCGCCACATCGGGGAGATCCGCGGCTTCCTTCGTTTCACGCAGTTCATCGCGGGTGCCATGGCATTCGCGACGGGCCTGGGTCTTTGGTGGGGTTGAGCATCGACCGTCGAGTCCTTCCATGACCATCAGATTCGCCATCGCTTGCTTGTGCCTAGTGCCGACGCTCCCCGTAACATGGCGCCCATTCCAACCGCCGGCACCTGCAAGCTCATGAGATTCTTCGCCACCGTGGCTCTTGTCGCAACGCAGCTGATGGCGTCGTCCGACGCGTTCGCGGCCGACCTGGTTCTGACGATGAACTCGTACGGGCCGGTGCAGATCGGGATGCCTGTCGCGCAAGCCCACAAGCTGCTAACCAAGCTGGGGCGCAAGAACCTGCCGAGCCCGCGCGGGGTGGCGAAGGTCGGTTGCGGCCGCTACCAGGCGTCGCCGGAGCTGACGTTCATGACCGAGGACCAGAAGATCGTTCGCATCGAGACGCACGAGCCGAATGTGGTGACGCCGTCGGGCCTGCGCATCGGCTCGAGCCTGGACAAGGTGCGGCGCTCGCTCGGGTCGCGCATCGAGGACGTGCAGCAGCACGGCTCCGACAACGCGGCGGACCGCAGCATCGTGTTGGTGTCGGGCGACAAGCAGTTCGCGATCCGCGTCGACGGGAACCAGGTGGCCGCCGGGTTGTTCGTCGGGGCGGAGCATGCGATCCGGTCGGCTGAAGGATGCTCCTGAGTTCTGCCGTGCTTCGCACGCCGAAGCTCACCCGGTTCGCCGCCCTGTTGTTTGTCTCGGCCGTTGTCGCTGCTTTGTCCGTGAGGATTGAACGACGCGGCCCCGAGCTGGTGCAGTACAGCGACATGTGCGGCCCGTTGCACAACCAGCCTTGCATGAGGCCGACGCTCAAGGGCGGGTTTCCGCTGGCCTTTCTGGTGGACATGCCTGGCGTCTCGGTGGAGAACCAGCTGTCTGTGGGTGAAGACCAGGGCGACCCCTTGGCGTTCGTCGCGGATTGGGGCCTCTACGCGGCCTGCCTGTGGCTTCTGCATGGAGTTTGGCGCAGGCTGGGGTCATCCCGCCCGGCGCGGGCTGGGTGACCCGCCATCAATCCCACCACGCGACAAGGATCGGAGCGGTGTACTTGCGAGCCAGCGCATCGGGAATGCCGAAGTCTTTGGCGCTGCCCACTTCATCGGGCTCGAGCGCCGACAACTCCGCTGCGAGTTCGTCGGCGTGAATGGTGCCGACGACGAACACCGTGTCGGTGAAGGGCCAGCAATCGTCGTCGGGGTCGACTTCAGAGATCCGCGCGTAGATGGCCTGCACATCGCGCCTGCGCGCGATGCGTGCGAAGGTCTCGCGGAAGGCATCGATGCCGGGATGGTCCATCAGGTTGCAGCCGATGGAGCCGAGGTCATCGTTGCCGTCGAAGAAGGTCGCGATGGGGATGAGCTGCGGCGCGGGTTGGGCGGAGAGCTGCTCGACCAGGTGCTTGAGTTTGGTGGTGTCCATGGCGTGAGGTGGAGGTGGAGGGGTCAGGCGGGAACATCGCGGCTCATTGGAGGTGATCCATGTGACGGCCGCAGCAGGTGGCGTCAGCTCACGCGGTGCGCGATCTTCTGGCCCAGAACCGCCTTGAATGCCTCCAGATCGGCGGTCGACGCGAAGAAGCGTTCGGGATGATCTGGTACGCGTAATCGGCCATGTACAGCAGCAACACCGCGTCACCCTCTTTCCATTTGAGGTAGTCGCTCCACGGCTTCATGCTCGTCGTTCCTTCCGTCGCAAAGAGCAGGCCGGCGTCGCTGGCAGTGAACGAGCATGGCCGCTGCAGGTCCTTGCGCTGCTCGAAGGCGCGGCGCGATTTGAGCGGAAGAAGAACCCCGCCCACCAAGCCGAGGTAGAGCACGGCGAAGGGAATGATCCATCGCATCCAGCCTCCTGGCTCGGCTCGGGGGCCGAAGAACTCCATCCAGCCGCTCCACAGGACGAGGAGGAGGACGGCCACGCCGATCACACGCACAAGGCGCCGCGGTCGCAAGGAGACCCACGTGGCGGACATGATGTCGCGCGAGGTGTAGGTGCCGGAGACGGTCGATGCTGGATCGGACATTGGACGGATGGGAAAGAAGCGGGTAGGGTGGATTGACACGAGAGTAGACACGATCCCAGCATTTCAGCACAGGCGATGGCTCGAACCGGCAATTGCGCCGGCCGAGCACATCGGGTTCACCTTTGTCATCCCCCATATTGCCGACAACTTCGGTTCGGCAGCAATTGGCGCCGAATGTGAGAAGGTGCCCGCCATTGCAAGCACCTCTCTGGATTAACCCGGAGTGTCTTTCTGACAACGTCGCCTATGGTCAATGCACACGCGGGAGACGCAGCATGAATCGTCGATTGTTTTCGCTGGGGGCCTTGGTTGTCTTCAGCGTGTTTGCTGTTGGCAATGCAGAAGCACGCAATCGCAGCTCAGGCGGCAACAGCAGACGTGGCGGGAGCGGCAGCTCGGGAGGCTCTCGCGGATGCGGGTCTCGCGGCGGAGCTGGATTCAGGAAGGCGAATGGGAAGTGTGCGGATCGGAATGGGAAGTAACGCGGGCGACTGCTTTTGCGTGCAGGGGAATTGTGGCGCTTTGGCGTGTCGGGTCTGCGGTGGTGGAGTTCGGCTGAGACTGAACTGCGACGGTTGAGCAACATCGGCGAGCGACAGCACCCTTGGAAGCCGTCATCCAGGCGTCTGAGGGGCAGGCGAAGCTAGGTGGTCCACCTCGGACGCAGAAAGCCCGTCGGCCAGTTCCTCAAGCACGGCAAATACGCCATCAAGATCGTCGCTATACGAGGCCACGTAGTTCGGTGTGAAAACGCATCGCCCACTGGTATGCAGATTGCGCCCTCGTATGAAATCGCGGTGTTGTCGCCAATAGCGACCTATTTCCCCTGCATCCAACCCGCCAGGAAGTTCGGCCTTGGTTGGGACGAACCCTTTGTGATCTTCGCCTGAAAAAAAGGAGGCGCTTAGTTGCGAAAGGCAATGATCGAGGAAAATAAATACATTGTCTTCATTGATCCTCGGATTGAAGCAGATGTCGAATATGTAATCGTTCATTGCCTTCGCTATACCGCCGCCGTCCTTCTTTCCATCCTCGTCGTAGCGCCCACAACCGACACCTGAACCATTTGCAGGAAGCGAATTGCAAAGTTGGTAGATGACAAAAGACTTAACAACGGAGCGCGCGGAAGCAATGAGGCGGGAAATCGCATTATCGCTGTGCTCGGACTGCGGGTCCCGTGATGCCTCCTCGATACGATGAGCGAAGGCTTTGCCGAGGAACGCTTCAGCCCGCACGTCATTGGCTTCCGCAAGGAAGTTTCGCTGGGAATCAATGTATGTTCGCTTAAACAGAGCAAACACTTCTTGCGATATCTCTCGCATTCCTGTCAACGCGAGATTGCTTACCAGCCCAGACGTTTCAGCCGTTTTGTCGTGATGGACGATGAGTGCCGTATGCAGATTGTGCAACTGCCCCTGACGGTCGGCGGAGCATTGAAGTCTGAACAGCATGAGATCGTTCCAACCTAGAACTCCGCGATCAGGGCTAGCAAGCTGTTCGAGCAGCCCTCTACCTCTATAGGAATGCTCACCAAACAGCCGCCATGCAATTTCTACTACGTTCTCAGCACTGTTTGGAAGGCGTCGCCCGGACGTCCGCCCCCAGCCTGCACGGTCCAGCAGCCGCAGCAGGGAGTAGATCGACCGCTGACGCAGTCCCCTATCCTCGTTCTTGAACGAGGAGTAACACGGCAAATACTCCATGAGCGTCACCAAGGCGTCTTCAGCCAGCGCGCTGTTAAATCCGTAAGCTTGGTTGACGAGCACCCGCCAGAACTGATCATGAGCTTGCTCTCCTCGGGTCAACTCAAAGTCAGACGACGTGAGGACGGAAGCGATGGATGCGCCCTGTTGAACTCGTTCTACCGCGCCTTGGTAAAGAACAAACGTCTCCTGCGGCTCCGGAGTCGCGAACCGCACGATTAGTTTCAGATACGCTTCCAAATTCCTGAAGTCGCCGCTGTTGAAGCATGCGCGGGACCGAAGAACCGCCTCCTCAACATTGCTTCCTTCGCCAATCTTCAAAGTTCCGGCGTCAAACAACTGCGTCAACAAAAACCACGCGGGCGCCTGCAGTTGACCACTCAGTTCGGCAAAGGTCTCTGCATTCTCAAACTCCCTCTCTCCGTATTTGCGTTGAAGTGAGAAGCTACCGCTTCGACCCTCTGTCTCTTCAGCGTAGATGCGCCGGAACAACCCCGGGTAATTCAGATGCAGCAGGATGAGGTTGATGAGGTCCCGCTTGTTGAAATCAGTTCTCCCCAAGTTGGTCTTCTCAATTTGCATCAGAAGTATCGCGTTGACGAAGCGCTTTACCTTGCGCAGGTCGCCAACAAGGGGCAGATAGTGCGCGGCTGATTCGCCGTCCAAAACGTCTGCCAGTTCGTTGAGTACGGCTCCGAGCTTGACCATCGTGTCTGAAGGCACCGCACCAAGCTGGCTTTCGCTGCGCTCCCAATCACGCCGCAAGAAATCACGAAGGCTAGAGCTGTCGACGAATAGGCTGAGTTTGGCTGTGACGAACTTCTCCAGAAACTCACGCGCCCTGGATCCGTCGTCCTTGTTCTCCGCAAGCACTTCGGTGTCATAGCAAAGGATATACGTTGCCTGAGACAGCTTGAACGTGCGCCTCGTGGCAAAAAGGACATTGTTCGTGGTCTTCGCATCCAGACGATCCAGGTCATCAACAACGATGATCACGCGGCGGTCAATGCGGCGAAGAACCTCGTCTATGTCGTCGAGAAGTTCATCAACCGTTTCCTGGGCAGGCTCGACTGATAGCTTGAATCCAAAGAAAGAAATGTCGGCCTTTCCTTTTATAAGTCGTGAGTATCGAGATGCCGCTGGTCTGAACTCCGGGGCGAAGACCTTGCTTTGGATCGCGGCCGACAGGTCTTGGATAAGGCGCTCCGTCAGGTCAGGCTCCGAAGCATAGCGAAGCGGCTCAAATCGACAAACTATGACCTTGTCCGCGGCGTTTGTCCAATAGCGCTCAGCCAGATTGATAAAGCTTGTTTTCCCCACACCCCACGGGCCATCAATACCAAAGACCAAGCCTGAATGTGCGCCACTAGCGAGGACGGCTTCTGCAAACGACTTGGCTTGCGCCTCAGCCCCAAGCAGATCGTCCTTATCGCCATCGATTTCTTCATCGACAATGAAGTACCGCTGTGAAGTCTGCTTCTTCGGTCTTGGGGAATATTGCCGAAGAAGGGGAGACAGAAGTACAAAGCAGAGAAAGATGAAAGTTGCGGCGGCCCAATGCGGGTCCGCAGACGTGAATGCCACGTGCACTTTTTCCAACCGAGGCGATGCAAGTTCGTTCGACCAAACTCCGACGGCCATCGCGGCCAACAAGTCGATCCGAAGGCTCTGACCGATGCGCGCAGCGATCAAGTGCGCGTTTCGTTTCGCCGCGTAGATCAGGCAAAGTACGAATCCGGCTGAGATCCCTGCGAACTTTAGCCAAAGCGCAAGGTCATCCAATTGCTTGGCGAAACTGCCGCCGAGGCAGAAAGCCAGCCGCAAGGTCTCGGCTAAGGCGAAGCCAACGGCAAACATCTTGGTGAAGACCAAGAATTCGGGCATCTTCATGGTTGACGTCTTGGGCGCCATAATCTTCTCCTCCTCTATAGGGCTTGGACCGGTCACGCATTGCCGAGGTCGAAACGAACAAGTCGATGATGCAACGGTTTCGAGCAGTCGCTGTCCGTCACTCCATTTGACAATCCTTGCGCAAGACGGCGGAGCATAGCCTCCAAGTGATGAGGTCGATTTCTAGCCGGAAGCTGCTGTTGTCGGCCGGCCACCAATGTGAGGCGGCCCTCGCTGCAGCGCGACAAACTGAGAACTACCCTTCGTCGCTTGGTGACCCCAGGTATGGGGCTCCCAACGCTTCCCACGCGCACTCAAGGAACGAACACCTCAACACTGCGACTCACCCCCGCGCTCCGACACTTTCGGCAATCCAGCGCCACTTCGGCGACGGCCAACCCCGCAGAGCGCCTCAGGTCCCAAGAGTCCCCATATCAGATCTGGGCTGATGGCCGATGTCCCCAAGGCTGTGTACCTTGGTCGGCCTGCTGGACGCAAGGAGCGGTCTCATGGAAACCCACGATGGTGCCGTGCGCGATCACAAGAGCCTCCCTGTGCCGACGAGGCGCCCATCGCATCCCGACCGGGTGGCGGGCGGCATCTCGGTCAGCCGCCTCGGCGCATTGCAATTGGCAATCGACGAATCTCCCCGCATGCGCTCTCAGCGGCGCGCCATCGGGCCTGTCGTCGCGCAGCGCGCGGGGGAAGGCGAGCAACCCTTGTTCGACCGGGTGGGAACCCTCATCGCGCAAGGCCTGGTGCTTGCCAGCGCGGTCTCGACAGCCGTTGACGAATGGCGGGAAGAGGAAGACGAGAAGGACCACCACGTGCAGGTCACGGGCCTGTTGACGATGCTTGCAGCCGTGTCATTGGGTGTACTGACGCTCAAGCGCCACCTGATGATCCTGCGCACGCAACATCGCCTGTACACCGAAGACCGCCAGCAATACAGCGCAGTCGTCTGGTATCGCGAAGTCGCCGCGCTGGGCGCGCTTGCCGCTGCGTTGATCGCCGGCACCGTGTTGTGGGCCGGCTTTTCCGCACCGTGGACAGCGGGCGCCGTTGTCGTCAGCGCCTTCTCGGCAGGCGACTTGTTGGAAGGACTGAACCTGTTCCTCGGCTACGCATTGAATTACTGCCTGCGTCGCCGTGGCCTCGCGCTGGCCACCGAAACGACGGCGTTGATTCAGATTCCACAAGAGTCCGACAATGCCAATCTGTAGTGCAGGTGACGGGGCGAACCAGTTCTCATTGAGAATGGATCCGATCCTTGGCACCACGCTCTTCGCGACCTTGTCATCCACCCAGTGGATGCCCCGCCCACTCCGGCACGTCGACTTGCATGACCAAAGACAAAGTTCGGCCCCACGAGCGACACGATTTCCAGAACATGAGTGAACAGGAAAAAAAGCAGCAGTTGCTGTTCCGCCTTGTCAGCGACTACGACTCGACCACCCATCGGAACCAGTTCCTGCCAGCCAACCACCAGCGCCATGACTGGTACCGCGACTTTCACTACCTCACCTCCAAAAATTGGGATCCTGCCTTCGGCGGCCGTCAGCCCTACGTCGTTGCGACAATGTTGCTGGATGCCTACAGCCATTTACCTCAACGCCCTGACCTGGCCTTCAACTTCACGTGGTCCGCTGCGAACAGTGCCTACAACGACCTGTATCTGAACAGCGCCCAGTCAACAGGGGCCTCGTTGAACGACAGCAAGAGCATCGATCACGCGTCCAAGCGCATCGCCGACCTGCTTGATTCAGAAATCGACCTTGGTGCGCATGATTCGGGCGCATGCCAGACGGTGACAGTCGAAGAACTTTTACGAAGCCTGATGCGCGCCATCCCGAGGAAGACACTGCACTTCCTCGCGAGCTATGTGCTGAAGGGACATTGCATCGAAGCGGCCAGCGGGAAGCTCGACGCTTCCGACCGCCCGCTGGTGAGGCCGATCCACATCCCCTCCTCCTACAGCACGTTCAAGAGGAAGTACGAAAAATTGTTCGAGCAGATCGAACCCAGCTTCGGGAGGAAGTACCTTGCCCTCTGCAATCCAAGCGAGCGTGAGGACAAGATTGACGTGCACTTCGGAATCAAAGCCGAAAACGCCGATAAATCCCGCAAGCTGATAGACGCGCTGGGCTTCTGGCTCTTGGCCGCATGGGAGGACAGCGATGCGTCGACGGCGAGCACGCTGTGGCAAAGCAAGCAGGACTGGGTCCGCTTCCCGCTGCAATGCATCCTCTACGCAGCTCGCAACAGCACCGTGCATGGCAACGTGCCGTCCCGGCTGAACAGCCTCTTCAGTGATGCTGACAGCGTGACCTCCAATGCGTGGCTTTTCTTGTGCTGCTACGTCTACCTGGGACTGATCCTGAAATGCAGCGGGTCCCTTGAATTGAGCGACCTGGCGCCGCTCGTTTGCAATGTGGATGCGTTCAGCAAATGCGAGCCGCCACCGAAGCGGCCACGGTCTTGAACTGCCAGCCATCCATCTCGATGCACTACCTCACCCTGGACCTCAGCGACAACGCCGAAGGCATCACCACGCTAGAAGCCATGGCCTCCACCTCGGCGGAGCATCACGCCGCCGCGATGGCCGAAGCGCAGCAATTGCTCGACTGGGCATGGCGCCGCTTCCCGCATACGCACGGTCCAGCGGACGAGGGCATGGACTGGGATCACGACCTGCAGGTGAATGTCGAAGACGGGCAGTGGCATGCGATCACGCTGACCTTGACCGGATCGCAGCGCTTCATCGACGAGTTCATCGAGGCCTTCGGCGACCCGCGGGACTGACGGCAGCCGCCCCCGGCGGCAGTGATACATTCCCCTCGCCTGCCCCATCGCAGGCCAGGTTTGACAGCCTGAACACACAGGCGCGCAGCCGCCACAGCGGCTTTTCTTTTGCGCGTCGCACACCTATGCCTCTCCAGATTTGGGCGGCCCGGGTGGGGGAGTCTTCGGGCTCGCCGGTTCCTGTGTTCCGGTCTGTCAACCCTGCTTTGGGCCGCCACCCGTGTTTGACAGCGCTCGTGGCGGCTTTAACCGCAACACAGGAGCCCTTCACCATGGCTGGTACCCCCGTCGGCGCCCTCCCCGCGCCGACCTTTCCCGCTTCGCCATCGCAGTCCGACCAAGCGGGTTCTCCCTCCGCCGCGAGGAGGCCGTCAAGATGACCGCCACCGATCCGATCGCCTCCCCCGCATCCCCCGCGTCGGCTTCCCACGCCCCGCCCTTCGAACCGAGCCTGCCGCACGGCCCGCGCTTCAAACCCCGGCTGCACTGCACCGCCCCCGCCTCGGTCGACAGCGTCGAGTTCACGCTGAAGGCCGGCCTGGTGCATCGCCTGCTGGAACACGTGATCGACGTCAGCGACGGCGTCGCCGCGTGGCTCGAAGTCGATGAACGAGAACGCCCCAAGCCCCCGCCCGCCGGCGTGCCGCCCTGCGTGCACCGCGCCCAAGACGCCGCGATGCGCGGCCTGTGCGTCGCGTCGCTCGAACTCATCGGCGACCAGGCCAAGCGCCTCGTCGGCTGGGTCGGCGACCAGCAGGCGCTCGTGCCCGAGTTCGGCGTGATGCCGCCGCGGCGGCGACGGCCCGCACCTTGACGCCTCGATCCGCCAGCGGTGTTCGCTGGCGGGTCTTGCCCATGCGGCGAATCCAAGGCCTGATCTCCGCATGAATCGCGGAGATGAGCTTTGCATCTGGCAAGCCAAGGACTGGCCCCGAGGGGCCTTCGTACCGAACCGCATTGGCTTGGCTTGGTGGGAACTGAGGGTTGCTTTCAGTCACTGAAGCATCTCCAGCTGTCCCATTCGGAGCCTTGGTCTTGAAACCCCTCTTCAGTCGTCAACGCAGTGTTTCCATCCTCGAAGAACGAGCCGGAGACGTCCTCGGGCCCTACGGTCCATCGCCCACGGCGCAGGTTCGAGGCGACGCTGAAATCCTCGACGAGATGGGAAGCCTCCACCAGCTGGAACATGGCCAAGCGCCGCGCTATCACTTCGTGCCGGTCAGCGCCGACGAAGGGGCGCACTACCGGCTGAGCGAGTCACTGCGGCGCGGGCTCCATTCGGTCTTGAGTCCCTATTCGGGCAATCTGCTGCGGCACGCGTACGCCACGGGGGGTGCTGTGTGGCATTTGACGAGACGCCAACATGAGCGGGCATTGATCGACAAGCAGCCTCGAATCCGATATGCCATGGTTGGAGGCGCCGGCACCTGCGAGGTGTCCGCGTTCATCGTCTTCACGGAGCTCTGCCATCGAGTCGACCCGTCCACCATCGAATGCGTCGAGTTGACGATCAGCAAGGACGCGGATCATGCGTTCACCGTCGCCACGCTTCAAGGAGGCCAACGGATCGCTCACGACCACTGGACCGGCCCCCACGCCTGCCGGTGGGAGCACTACAGATTCTCGGATCGCAGCGATTGCAAGGTCGCCATGTCCTGGCGCCCCGGTGAAGAGCTTCCGCCCAGCCTGGATGTGCGTATCGCGCAGTCATTGGAAGACGAATCGACCGCCTACGACCTCCGGCCGCACGACACCCCTGACATCCCGCCGCACGAGCGGCTGCTCAGCCTGATGGACGAGCACCAGGATGCCGAGCCGGGCATCGAGAAAGAACTCCGCACCGAAACCGACTGCCTGCTGACTCCGGACCAGAAGGCAAAGCTGGGCCTCGGGCCAGACGAGGTCATCGTCTACGAGTCGCCCGATGGCACGCTGTTCTCCAACGACTTCGTTCCGCGCGCGCACCTCGACGAGATCGACCGCCTGCAGTTGGAACCCGACAGGAAGCAGCTCATCGAGCGGTGCAAGGCGGCGATTGAGTGGAAGGAGCGGATCTACGACGCATGCGGGGACAATGATCACGCCAAGATCCAGAGCCTGATGCGGGAGCGCCCGAGAGACTTCGCGATCTTCTGCGCCAAGGTCGCGAATGAAATATGGCAGGGCTTCAACGACGACGAAAGCGGGCTTTCTCCCCCGTCAGACCAGATGAAGCAAGCCCTGCGGGACGCCGGTGCGACCGTGGACGAAAGCTGACCGGGCGCGACCGCCCGACTTCACATCCACGTCACCACGCACGGCGCGCACGGCAGCTCGGTCATCTGCTGCGTCTCGTAGCACTCGCCCAGCTCGGCCAGCCACGCCGGCAACGCACCGTCGATGCCGGCCGCCAGCCGCGCATGCGCCGCGCGCGCCTCGCCGCTGCGACCCTGCGCATGCGCCAGCCGCGCCGCCACCGCAAGCCCGGCAGGGTGCTCGTCGAGCCAGGTCTCCAGCCCGCGCAGCAGCTCCACCGCCTCGACCGAGCGGCCCTGCTCGATGCACAGCCACGCGCCATCGAGCCGCGCATGCGCATTCCACCAGCCGAGCGGCGTCACGTCGCGCCCCTTGCGCAGCAGCGCAATCGCGCGCTCGCGGTCGCCGCGCGCCAGCGCCAGCTGCGCCTGGCTGTGCCACAGCGCGCCCTGCAAATTGCGGTCGCGCGCCAGCTTGGTCAGTGACGCAATGCGGCGGCAGGCGTCGTCGGCCGCGTCGAGCTGGCCGTCGTGGATCAGCGCGCCGGTCAGCAGCGGCAGCACGAAATGCAGCTGCATCTCCTGCCCCTTCGCGGCCGCCTCGTCGGCCGCCTGCGACAGCTTCCACGCGGCATCGCCGATCTGGCCGATGGCCAGCGCGTAATGCGCCCGGCCGACCAGCCGGAAGCCCTCGTTGCGCGGCCCGTCGCCGGTGTCCACCGACTCCAGGATCGACAGCACGCGCGCCAGGCTCGCCGGCTTGCGCAGTTGCCGGTACACGCCGCACAGCAGCATCGCCGACACCGCCGAATCGGTCGGCACCTGCAGGCTGCGCGAGATCGCGAGGCCGGCCTCGCCATGCTCCTCGGCCATGCGGAAATGCCCCAGGCTCGCGCTCGCGTTGGCCACGTTGCATTCGGCACGCGCCTGGCCCACCAGCACGCCGTGGTCGCGGTACAGCGCGGCCGCGCGCCGCGCGTGGGTCCAGGCCTGCACCATGCTGCCGGTCTCGCCTTCGATCACCATGCGCAGCGACAGGATGCGCAGCTGGTCGAACACGCTGCCGTTGCCGTTGCACAGTGCCTCGGCCCGGTCGGCCAGCGCCGAAGCCACGGTGAAGTCGAACTCGTTGATCGCGATGTTGGCGCGCAGCAGCGTGGTCGCGATCACCGATTCGCGTGCCGCCTTGCCCGGCGCGCTGTGCAGCGCCTCTTCGAGGTGGTGCTTGGCCTTGTCGTTGACGCGCCGGCGCACATGGGCCTGCGCCAGCTCGAAATGCACCGCGGCCTCGGCCGCCTGGTTCGGCTCTTCGCGCAGCCGCGCCAGCAGCGCATCGCCCAGCTCGAACGCCGCGCTGTCGTCCAGCGCCACCAGCGCGCGCAGCCGCTCCACCTGCGCGCCCAGGTGCTGCGGCTCCAGGCGCAGCACCGCGGCCAGCAGCTCCAGCGCAAGCGTCCATTTCTGTTCGGCGATGGCCTGCAGCGCGCGGCCGAGCACGCTGTCGCCGGCATCGGCCTGAATCTCGGCGGCCGCCTCGCCAGGGAAGAAGCGCGCCTCCAGCCAGCGCACCAGGCTGCGGCCGAGGTTGGGCAGCCCGGTGGCGGCGAGCATCGTGCTGTCGGTGCGGCCTTCGCCGACCAGCGTGCAGCGCAGCTCGAAGCGCAGCGGCCCGCCATGCACCTCCACGCGCGCAACATGGCGCACGCCGAGCAGCCGCGTCAGGTCGTCGGCGCGGTCGGCAAAAGCCGCTTCCTTCGGCACCGCCTGCAACGCGTTCAGCAGCGACGGGATCGAGCTCACCTGCAGTCGCGGGTGCGCGCCGAGGTCGCGCACCACCAGCGACAGCAGCCCGAGCTCCAGCCAGTCGAGGTCGCCGCTGCCGGTGCGGTTCTCGAACGGCAGCAGCGCGAGCGTGGTCGGCACCGATGCGCCCGAGGCCGCCGCAGACGGCCCCGCCGACGATGACGGCAAAGCGCCCGAAGCCGGCGTCGCGGGCAGCGTGGCGACGGGCGCCGGCACCGCTTTCTCGCGCACCTCGCCCATGAAGCGGTAGCCGGTGCGGTGCACCGTCTTGATCAGCTCGCCGGTGTCGCCGTCGTCGTCCAGCACCTTGCGGATCTTCATGATCGCGCGGGCGATCACGCTGGCGGTGACGAAATCGAAGGACCACAGCTTGTCGAGCAGCTCGTCCTTGCTGACGATGCGCCCGCGGTGCCGGATCAGGTAGACCAGCAACTCGAACGGCCGCGGCTCCATCGCCCGCGGCGCGCCGGAAAGCAGCACCTCGCGCGTCGCGACGCGAACTTCGCACCGGCCGAAAACGAACACCTCGTTGTCCATCAACTCCCTCTGCGACTGGTGCGGGCCGCGGTACATGCCGCTGCCTTGATGCCTTCACATTCTGCCGGCAAGCCACCGCACGGCTGTTTCAACTCGTCACCGTTACGCCTGTTGCGACCAGTTTCGTGCCGTTGTTCTCCTCGTACAGGCACAGCTCAGTCACGCCTCCGTCAATTCTCCTGAGAGCGTTTTCAACAGAATCGCGCCCCGAAGCACGATCCGACGCCATCGAAGTTGATGGCCCAAGCAACCTAGCCACGCAACCGAGAGCACCATGCGATCGCACCTCCTAGCCCTCTGTGTCGCCGCGCTGGCCGCGGCCTGCAATGGCGACTCGAGTGAATCGACGCCTGCTGCCGGCGCGCCGCCCAACGGCAGCACCGGCAACCCCGTGGTCGTGCCCGCCGGCACCGACCCCCATGCGCAGATCGCCGCGGTGACGATCGCCGCGGCGACGCCCGGCGACGTCGCCGGGCCCGGCTGCAGCGCGCCCGGCGTGCCGCGCCGGCTGACGCGCGACCAGGTCGTCAACGCGCTGACCGACGTGACCACCGCGCTGACCGGCGACGCGACGCTGGCCGCGAGCGTCGGGCCGCTGGTGCGCGACACCACGCAGTTCCCGCCGGACGTCGCGGTCAACCCCGACACATCTCGGCACAAAGGTTACGAACGCTTGGATTCGGGCGTGAACCTGCGCCAGGTGACCGCGCTGCACGACACCGCCGAGGCGCTCGCGAAGTCGATGACGGCCGATGCGACGCGGCTGAACACGCTGCTGGGTAGCTGCACCGGCACTGCCGATGCGTGCGTCACCGGCTTCATCCGCAAGGCCGGCCGGCTGCTGTTCCGCCAGCCGCTGACCGATGCCGAAGTCAACGTCTACCGCACCGCCGCCGGCAATGCCGCGAGCCAGGCCTCGGTGGCCAAGGTGCTGGGCACGATGATCGCGTCGCCGAAGTTCTACTTCGTCGTCGAGAAGGGCCAGACGCCCACCGATGCGAACGCCACCTGCACCTCGCTGACGGCGCACGAGCAGGCCACGCGGCTCGCGCTGCACTTCTGGAATTCGATTCCCGACGCGGCGCTGAACACGCTGGCCGACGACGGCACGCTGCTGCAGCCGGCCGTCTACACCGCGCAGATCCAGCGCCTGATGGCCGACAGCCGCTCCGACCGCGCGATGCGCGACTTCTTCGGCGGCTGGTTCCGGCTGCAGGAGCTGGTGGCGCTCGACGGCAAGGTCGGCGATCCGAAGTTCGACGCGTTCGCCGGCAGCTTCAAGCCGCTGCCGACCTCGCGCGACGCGGCGGTCAACGAGGTGCTGGACATGGTGTCGTACCTGGCGGCGCGCAATGCCTCGCTGCAGCAGGTGCTGACCGACCGCCATTCGTATGCGAAGACGGCCGACATCGCCTCGCTCTACAAGACCGCGGTGTGGGACGGCAAGTCCGCCCCGCCGCTGTTCACCGAAGCCTCGCGCGTGGGCCTGCTCACCCGCATCGGCTTCATCGCCCAGGGTTCGACCGACACGACGCTGCCGATTTCGCGCGGCAGCCGCGTGCTGTTCGGGCTGACCTGCGAAGCGATGCCGACCCCGGCGATGGACCAATCGAACTCGAAGGCGGACCTCACGGGCGTGCTGACCACGCGTCAGCGCGTCGAGCGTGTCACCGAAATGGAGGGCACCTCGTGCATCGGCTGCCACAAGACGCAGATGAACCCGTGGGGCTTCGCCTTCGAGGGCTTCGACTCGCTGGGCCGCGCGCGCAGCACCGAGCGCGTGCTCGATGACAAGGGCGGGCTGCTCGGCGAGAAGCCGATCGACACCGCCGCGCTGGTGCGGCTGGCCGATGGCTCGTCGCGCGCCGTCAGCTCGCCGTCGGCCACGCAGCAGTACATCCTCGACAGCGGCCAGTTCGAGCGCTGCTTCGCACGCAACTACGTCCGCTACAGCTTCGGCCGTTCCGAGACCGCCGCCGACGGCGCCTTGATGGAAGCACTGCGCGTGCAGGCCGCCAACGGCGCCAACCTGCGCAGCCTGTTCGCTTCGATCGCGCTGCGCACCGAGTTCACCACGATCCAGAGGGCGAAATGAAACCCGCATTCAACCCCTTGTCACGCCGGCAGTTCCTGCTCGGCGCCGGCGGCACCGCGCTCGCCCTGCCGCTGCTGCCTTCGCTGCTGCCGCGCGAGGCGCGCGCCGCCACCGAAGCGGCCGCCTCGGCCGAACGCTTCTTCGTGCACACCACCACCTGGCACGGCGTGTTCCAGAGCCAGTTCTTCGGGCCGCTGCTCGACCAGGCGCCTGCGGCCACACAGAGCTACGGCGGCATCACGATCCGCCAGGCGCAGCTCGCCGCGGCGGCCAAGGCCTCGGGCGACCTGACGGTGATCAGCGACATCCTGCGCGCCAAGAGCTCGAAGCTGACCGCGCGCATGGTGTCGCGCATGAACGTGATCAACGGGCTGGACTTCGCAGTGAGCGGCGGCCACAACCGCGGCGGCACGCTGGGCGGCGACGCCACCAGCCCGACCATCGACCAGGTGCTGGCCGGCGCGAGCAGCTTCTACCCGACGGCGGTGCTGCAGCCGGCGATCGTGCGCAACCTGGTGTCGCTGTCGAAGTCCGGCACGGCGACCGTGCAGACGACGCCGACCGCCGAGAGCAACGTCAAGCTGTTCGACCGGCTGTTCAAGAACGCCGCCGGCGGTGGCGGCGGCAGCACGCCGGCGCCGGCCGACAAGACGGTGCTGGTCGACCGCGTGAAGGAGCATGCCGACCTGGTGATGGCCGATGCGTCGTGCTCGGCCGACTGCAAGGCGCGGCTGGGCAACTACCTCGACCTGCTGAACGAAGTGGAAGGCAAGCTGGCGCAGACGCCGGTCAGCAGCACCTTCCAGCGCCCGACCAGCGACACCTCGTCGCTGGAATCGGCCGCCGGCTTCTACGGCCAGCCGGCCAGCCAGGCCCAGGTCGAATCGCTGTGGAACGACATCGTGGTCGCTGCGTTCTCGGCCGGCATCAGCCGCGTCTACGTGAACGGCGCCACCTCGTACACCTTCGGCCCGGAACCGGAGCACGCCTGGCACAACGACTACGCGCACGCGCTGGACGACCCGGCCAAGCGCGCCGGCTTCAACGCCGCGGTGCAGCTGCAGTTCGAGACCTGCATGCTCGACATGGCCGCCAAGATGGACCAGGTGAAGACGGCCGACGGCAAGACGCTGTTCGACAAGGCGCTGATCGCGAGCGGCTTCGAGCTCGGCTCGGGCGGCAACCCGGGCCACCACCACAACCGCTGCATCCCGATCATTGCGCTGGGCGATGCCGGCGGCTACTTCAAGACCGGCCAGTCGCTCGACTACCGCGACCTGAACTCGTTCAACTGGTCGTCGGACCCGCACTGGTACTCCGGCCTGCTGTACACGCAGTGGATGGGCATGGTGCTGCGCGCGATGGGCGTCAGCACCAGCGACGTGAACACCACCGCGTGGGGCTACCCGAACGTGCGCGGCGCCAACGGCGACCACACCGACGCGATCTGGTCGGTGGCCGGGCAGGACCTGCCGTGGATGAAGGCCTGATGCGATGAAGCGCAGCCTCCTTCCCCTTCTCGCAGCCGCGCTGCTGGGCGCGGCCACGGCCGGCCCGGCGCTCGCGCAGAGCGCCAGCAACGGCCAGATGCTGTTCACGACCACGCTGGTCCCTGGCAAGCAGAGCTGCAACAACAGCGCCTGCCACGGCAACATCCCGGCGAACCCGCTGAACCGCATCGCCAACGGCACGAGCGCGTCCAACATCAAGGGCATCATCGTCACCAACACGCAGATGAACTTCCTGCAAGGGAAGCTCACCGACGCGCAGTTGAACGACCTGGCGGCCTACATCGGCCAGCAGCTCGGCCGCACGCCGAGCTACCTGCCGACCACGCCGGAACCGGCCCCGTCGATCAGCCCGGGCAGCCTCAGCTTCACCAGCCAGTCGCTCGGCACCACCAGCGCCGCGCAGACCTTCTCGGTCAACAACTCGGTGGGCGCCGGTGCGGCGCTGGTGCTGAAGAGCATCGCGCTGACCACCGGCAGCGACTTCGCCGTGAGCGGCGGCACCTGCGCGGTGGGCACCTCGCTCGCCGCCGGCACCGCCTGCTCGGTCACCGTGACCTTCAAGCCGACGCTCGCCGGCACGCGCTCGGCGACGCTGACGATGGGCCACAACGGCG
>Ga0209673_1001578_pt1 | contig 20229 bp, 14 predicted proteins | sample AraplaCol_mMS_r2_2_FD_184274 | JGI IMG/M metagenome (GOLD analysis project Ga0209673, IMG submission 184274) | Arabidopsis root microbial communities from North Carolina, USA - plate scrape MF_Col_mMS_r2 (SPAdes) (version 3) | ecosystem: Host-associated > Plants > Roots > Endosphere | place... | reverse complement strand
TGTCAGAGCTTACCTGAAAGACTTCATCGCATAATGAGTAGATGTTCTCTGCCAAGACAGAAAACGGGCCAGTGACGCCGAGAATGGTGAGGGGTTGTATCGAAAACCTGAAGAGTACAAATCAGACAGTCTGTTCAATGCCACGCTCTATGAGATAATGAGTCGAAACCACTTACAAAGAGAATATTATGCCACATAATCCAGTGCTAAAGACTACCTCGATGGTACCCCATGTCTTGCCCGTGAGCACGTAGAGATCACTAGCGAATGTAATGCCAGGCAAAAGATTCGTGAAGAAAACGTAAACAGCACTGGCAAATATGAGCTGGTTGAAAATGGTCCAATCTGACTCCCATCTTCGGCGTAGATTAACCATATCCTGCTTGACCAGGCGAAATGGACGTAGAGGTCCGCCGGCAGCCACAGAACCACGCAGCACCCGTAAAGGCCGTGGGGTATGTTTTGATGGTGTGATGATGGAATGTGCATCATCTTGGTCTTGAAGATGATTTTCAGAATTAGGACCCGCAGATTGGTCTCTATTTGCTCTTCTTCTTCGCCGCGGACGTGATCCAGACCTGTGACGAACTGAAGAAACCCGCGTAGATGGTGGGCGAAATGCTGATATCAATGACATATTTCTTAGCACCTCGATATTTCTAAGCAGTTTGAGAAGTAATTAGGCTTAAATTTCGGGTCAATGAGACCCTTTTAAAATCGGAGTTTTGAAACTTCAATTTCAATTTCAGGTTGTATGATGATGATGCATGGATGATATATGAACATGGGTAGTATACTTCTCAGGCTGCAGAACGGCATGTGAAACAGTTCACTTCACCGCCCTCATCTATGGTGTCCGAAATAAGTCCACCGCTCGTTTTGCCGCCTTCAAACTACCGGCAATATTGTATTTTCTGTCTACGCAATTCCAACCGCTTTATAACACTTCTGCGACTCAACTCACCCTCGAGGTGCCAATAATGACCTTCGTCTTATCCCGTTGGACTTGAAATTATCATATACATGGCGCAGTTTGTTCCTCGCCAGGTGTTCCCCAATTATGGGGCAATTCCCAGATCTTACTTCCTGGGACATCATCGCGCCGGTTTGAGCAAGATGAAGAACATGCTCTCATCCATTGATTATGTCGTTGAATGCCGAGACTACCGCGCCCCCGTTACATCAATAAACCCTATGTTTGAAGAAGCGCTGGGCAAGACGCGGCGACTGATTGTGTATACTAAGAGAGACCTTGGCAGCGTTCCCCAATCCGCGGAACAAAAGTTGGTCAGTTGCATGATCTCATGCACCCCGTTAAATGTTTCATAGGCTAATGTTTGCCATTTCAGACAGAGCAAAAAGTACGGAATTTTGATCCAAATAGTGCTGTCTTTTTCACCAGCTCATCTTCCCGCGCCGACGTATCCCAAATTATCAAACACCTCCGAGATGATGCCGCAGCTCCAGATAAGTTGACAGGGTGTCGGGTGATGGTGGTCGGAATGCCTAATGTTGGAAAATCAACCTTTATCAATCATCTGCGGAATCATGGCATGGGGAAAGCCAAAGCCCTCAAGACCGGCGGTCAGCCAGGCATCACTCGGAAGATTGCAAGCCCGGTGAAGATTATTGAGCGCGACAGCGGTTCACATGTATATGTGCTGGACACACCTGGTGTCTTCATGCCGTATGTTCCTGATGCAGAGAATATGCTCAAGCTGGCTCTTTGCGGTTGTGTCAAAGATTCGGTCATCTCACCCATCACCCTGGTCGACTATTTATTATATCAGATCAATTTGCATGATGCGCAGGCGTATCAGCGGTGGTCAGAGCCTACAAATGAAGTCATGCCTCTGCTTGAGAGATTTGCACAAAAGACAGGGCTACTCGGGAAAGGTGGTGTGCCCATTGTTGATTCCGCGGCTCTGCATTTCATCCAGAAGTGGCGCCAGGGTAGCGTTGGTCGCTTCCTCCTGGACGACTTGGATATGGAGCAGCGGCGACGAGATGACCCCGAGCAAAAACCTCAAATGAGCATGTCACAGGCATTAAGGATAGAGAGGGTCACTCGAAAGAACAAATCGGACGTGAATAAAGGTACCGACTAAGGTATTGTACATATAACGAAGAAAATTCCAGTGGACAAAGAATCATAGTGTAATCTTTTGAATGTCGAAGTCGAAGTATCACAAGAAAAAAAAGATAAGCAGTAACTAAGGACAATGCTTGAGATGGAATAGTTGACAGAAGTATCCGTAACGCCGAGAACTGAAGAGACATGAATCCATCGCCATATGCAGGCCTGGGAAGATTAGGAAATCTTATCCAACAGGCGTCTTCGTCGTCGATCAACCATCTCCTCTTGCACTTCGTCAAGTGTGGGAAGTCGCCATTCCACACCATCTCCTCCGTCACCTGGTAGTGATTCCCAGCCATCCTCTGCATCGTCATCGCCCTGGCGACGTAAATTCTCGAAGGCCTCCTTCTCTTTCTGCTTCTCATATGCAAGCAATGTTCCATCCTCTTCGTCAAGGCCATAGCCAAAGTAGTTGGCATCGACTTTCCTGGTCGCAATATCTCCACCGCGACCGGTACCAGCGCCATCTTCTTCCTCCGCCGGGCCCTTCCCACGGCGCGCCGCCGCCTCAAACATCTCCTTGACACCGGGTAACTCTCTCGCACGGCCGAAATATCGATAACCCTTGCCACCGCCCGGAATTTCACGTCCTTCATCGTCGTATACCCGACCGGATCCGCGCATATAGTTCGGCCCGCCGAGATTGCGAATTTGCATTTCCCATGCCCATTTCTCACGCATAAGTTTGTTTATTTCGTCATTCAGGTCGCGAATTTGGTAGTCGCTAAGGCTTGGTTCTTGGATGCGCGAGACTTTGCGGGAAACTTCCTTAAGAACTTGACCGCGCCAGCGCTCGCAGGTCGGGACTGAGTCGACGCTGGTAACGGCCTTTGGTCGACGGGTGCGAGTGATATCAATTATACCCATGTCCGCAGCCTGCTGCGCCCGAAAGCGATACAGCATAGACTGCGCCTTTTCACTGTTGCGAGCCTAATCATGGTGAGATTTCGGGTTAGCAAATTCGTACGGCAAGTCGCGTAGGAAAGAAATGGCTCTAAAGCATGCTGATTCCATGGGGAGCTATCTTACCATCTTCGAGGATTGACCAGGTCGGCGACCCGGGTTGTGATAGCGAGGGTCGTGGGAGGAGTCCGGAGTGTAAAAGTGAAGCTCGACAGCTGCCGTTGAGGTCTGGCGCCAATTTGCCGCCAGCCGCGCGGATATCACGTGGTCAATCCGCAGCGGGATCGGCGCCAGCCGTTTCCTTTTCAATGTGCAAGGATAATATGAAGTATCACATTTACATAGATGGAACTAGCCTTTTGCTCATCGAGCCACGACTTGGTTTCCATCCGAATATGAACTTGACATACAATATGCTTTCCCTATGAGGAAAAGAAATCAGACTCGTTTGTCTTATGTTCGCATAAAATTCGTCACATCTTCCCACCTAACAACCATCGACATATGTATTTATTACGCCGTTTTACTTCGAACATTGTGTCTGTAACTAATGGGCTAATGGTCTGATTATACTCGGGTGATAAATGCGGCCAGTACTCGAAAATCCCGAGTTTCTCCTGAAATCTGGGGTAGGCCATTCATTCAGAGATAAACAGAAGAACTCCTTCCGATTTATCAACCAGACAGCCCAGTCACAATAACACCCCCGGTCAATTGTCTACATACAGACTTCCAAAGATAAATATTCATCTCACTACCTTAGGGCTTGAAAGGTCATCTAATGACTAGTTCCAGTCTTTGAGCCATGCTACCTCATTCACATCGGACATAATCCCGAAGTATGGTCACATCTAGGGGAGAAAGAACTGCCCGGGATGAGAATTTAACACAGGAGGTTTTTGGACCACAGGAATTAGAAATTTCCCTGGGTTTAGCATTAAGTTATCTTTATCTTACATTGGTCGAAGCTGTAAGCGTTACTGGTATAAAGTCGAGTGCATTGCCTCGGAACAGTTGGTGGGTATGACGCAGAGCATTGATACTCATTCAGGGTCCACAGAGCATCCCTGAATGTAAGTAGAAGCTCCCAACCACCTATGTACTCAAATCCAGCTTTTTATCGTGCAGTTTCACCGTTCACATGTTTGCTGATACCTGCTAGAAGGCACCCGGTAATCCTAGAGGCTTCTAGTATACTCGATGCATCTGTGCAGCGCTGGAGGACTAATATGCACTAACATTATTCCCGAATGTTATTGTCCGAGAGCCGCCCATTTTTGTGATTAGGAATGATGACGCCCAAGATGAATCTGTAAACTTCGACAAGTCTATGAACGGTCTGTACAACTACTGCATCGAGTAGAGTACGCCAGTGTATCTAGTATGCGTTCCAACCGAGGGATAGATAGTTTTCATACTACTAGTACAATATGAGACATATCGATAGTATTTTTTAGCCATTATGAGCATTAGACAAGCACATTAGTGCAAGAATGTTTTTCGATGCCGGTGAAACTGAGTTTCACCGAGGCCTAGCTTTAGACTGCGTCTTACTGCATATAATGTATCAATAGGAAATGGCTTACGCTGTTTCCCATCAGTTTTACTAGTATTTGCTACTCTAGTGAGTAATGCTCGACATTAGCGTCTACACTCTACTCTGCTCGAATTGAGCATGCCTGCTCCTATCGCCACTCCCATTTCAAATCATACCATGATGGTACGATGGCAAAAATCCCCTCGAGCAATTGGCTGCTATAAATTAAATCGATTCAAAATCCTTGAAAAGATTTCCGCTATGTAAAACCGGAGCGGCTATTTCGCAAGGTAAAACTAGTAAGAATCATGGCCCTAACAACCATCGGTACTAGTCTTTTTCTCAGCTTTAATGTAAGCCAAATTGAATTACTTTTTTTGAGCCTGAATAGCTACTGACAGAACAAATCCGTAGAATAAAGACCTATCTTAATGTTAAGTTACAATTATCTGAAGCACCTCGCGAAAACATACCCAGATGAGCGAAGACCTTGGCTTAGTAGTAATGGTAGTAGGCGACAAATTACTGTTAGGCTTTACCCTCCGATTGGCTTCTCTCTCATACCAAGACGCTCATCCCTCAGATCTGCACTCATGTGTCACGAATAAACTGCGTCTGGGAACATCCCGGGCTATTTTTATTACCGGAAAAGACAGTCGAGTTCGGCTCGTTGTACGAATATTACATTTGGTGCTACAATCAAATAACAATCCTTATGGACCCCAATTACCTCGAGCGTAAGCAAATAAATAAGCAATCATCCCCTAGCCAAGAGGCTCCGGGCAAGTTTTGACCAAAGGCCTCAATGAGACTCCATCGGCTCTTTGCCATGGCAGCAGGATGGTAGAATATTGTGGAAACAGACTCCTCATCGTGTCGATAGTTCTGGTGCCAATTCAGGTAATCTGTGTGGCCCTTCGGGTCTTTGTCCGTTACAGAAGCCAGATGAAATTTGGCCTGGATGACCTGGTGGTTGTCCTCTCACTCGTGGGACAACTAGCAATTGCAGGCGTCATCTTTGGTATGTAAAACTAAACCAGAAACTTTAAGTCCCTAATAAACCCTGCTAACTTGAAACTGCATTTTTAAAAAGCCGAGCTCAAGTATTCTGGAATCGGCTATCATAGGTCATATCTCATAACAATAAATCCAGACCTAATTATCTCAGAACGCAAATATCGTGTGGCAACAGCTTATCTCTATGTCATCAACGCGAATCTTCCAAAAATTTCAATTCTTCTACTTTATCGTCGACTATTTGCACCTACGGTTTTACGTCTTATCTGTACTGCTACTATATGGATTCTCTCCCTCGTCATTGTTGCTAAAATTCTCTTGGTTTCTTTTGTATGTCGACCATTTGCTGCGAACTGGAACCAAGATATACCCGGTACCAAATGCTTGAATATGCAAGCTGTATCTTCTTGGTCTACTCTTCCGAATATCATCACCGATGTTGGGATGCTTCTTCTTCCAGTCCCGGTGGTATGGTCTCTACACACGAAACTTCAAACCAAGATACAATTAACGTTTACATTTGCACTGGGTAGCCTGTCAGTGTATTTCTGCCTTCATAGAAGTGAGTTGCAGAGTTTAACTCTTTGAAACGTTTAGTGGTCTCGTCACATCGATTCTGCGATTTCAATTCTTTTTTGGTACTGAAACTGAGGATGTTACATGGTCCGCCGTTCATCGCACGATATGGACCGAGGTTGAGCCGGCTGTGTATCTGATTTGCGCTTGTATCATTACTTATAAGCCTCTACTAGATCGATTGACTTTCAAAAAGTTAAGAAAAGACTCTTCCTCAAGCGGCTCGCAAGTGCAGGCGCCTCGGGGTTTGCACTCTCGAGATGAGTGGGTGTCTCTGGAATCAAGGTAAAAGGGTATTGTGACCCAGCCACGATTATCTCAATTGCTGGACTTTATTGACAACATTGGAGAAAAAATCGGTGGGCTAGTCTTAGGAGCTCGAGAATATCTGTTGTTAGCGCCATGGATACCTAAATATCGTTTTTCCATACATTATTTTCCTTGTCTTGCAAGTTGGTGCACTCCATGTTTTTAATCGGCTTAGCATCCCATAGCGACAATTATGATTACTGCACATATGATACTATGGGACTATGGAACTCATAGAATAAACTTTTGGATTTTATCGGAACACGGAAAGCTAATAGATATTGAATAGTAAACTAGGAGATGATAGAAAACCAAATCGAGCAAAATCCAAGTAAATTCTCATAGTGTCGCCATTGTAAAGCCCTTCATTCAGAATGATATACGCATCCCCAGACTGATGGGATACTAAGTAAGGGTACTCTAATCGCGGAGTCTCGATCTTCAATCACAGTCTTCTTTCTAGACCCAATAGGGCACTATAATCGGAAAATCCGGATTCCTTCAAGTTCATATAAATCTACCTTTAGTAGCTATCAGCTAAGTATCTAAGCTCCACTTCCACCAACAGTTTTCGATCCCGTTACCCCTGGAGCCGCCCCCATTAGTGCCCCTGAAGCCATTGGAGGGCCCGGAGGAGGACCTGCTACCGGTGCTGCTGCCGCAGCCGCTCCTGGTGTATATCCATGAGCACGTCTCCGAGAGGTTTCACCGAACATGAAGAGATGCTGGGCATTTCTAGCGGCTTTCCTAGTCGATTTCTTTACTCTATCGACTATTCTTCTGCCTCGAGATGATTGGGGCTGCGTATGAGTACCAGGAGCAACACCAGGTCCAGGAACAACACCAGGTCCAGGAGCAATACCAGGTCCAGGAGCAATACCAGGTCCAGGAGCAACGCCAGTGCCAGGAGCAGCAGGACTAGCAGAAGCGGTAATACTGGCAGTAACAGCATTAATAGAACCGCCAGTGCCAATAGGAGCGCCAGTGCCAATAGAAACGCCGCCACCGGTAGTATCAGAACTAATGGAAGTACCAGTGCCAATAGCAGAACCAGTACCATGAGCAGCAGGGCTTGTAGAAATCCCAAGACCAGTAGAATCAGGATTAGTAGGAGTGCCAGTGCCAGTGCCAGTAATAGCAGGAATAACAGGAGTGCCAGTACCAGTAGTAATGGGGATAACAGGAGTACCAGTGCCAGTAGTAACAGGAATAGCAGGAGAGCCAGTACCGGTAGTAACAGGATTAATAGGAGCGCCAGACACAGCGCTAACGACCGATACTCCTGGGGATTTCGGTTTAGCAGGGATAGGCTTAGTAAAAACGCCAACCATATCGCTAAGACCCAATTCTGGGGGATTAGTTTGCGTGGATTTATGTCTAGATCCAGGCGGAGGTCGATTAGGTCGTGTTATTGCCCAATTCGTCGTATAAGATAGAGGTGGTGGGAGAGGAAAAAAGCCCGGTCCCCACGCAGGTGGTCTATACATAATATTTTGTGGGACTTCATCCTGTGGGCCGAAATCTGGAATCTTAGCAGTGTCATTTAGATCTGATCTTTCAGAACAGATGAACATGCGGTTTAGTTTATCTGGAACAGTTACTGACGCCACGATTTTACGCCACCATTGTCCCGAAGATCGATGTTCCGCTTGAGCACCAAGATGGGCTGGGAGTATGACAGCCTGTATCGCAGTCCAATTCACCAGTGTCTCGCCGTTCTTAGAGAAGATTGCTGCTTCCATCAGGACGGAAGCACAATTGACATGACCGACGGCTAGCTCCATTCTTTGGAAGCCGAGGCCTACACCTTGATGGCTGGGATTGAGTAGATGGAGCAAATCGACATCGGTTTGGAGGACATTTAAGAAAGAGGATCCGGTATCATCCATGAACTCATATGTTCGGTGGATTTGAGCTCCTAGGGGGCGAATTGCAATATCGAACTATGTGGGAAAGACGAGATTAGTATTTGTGATTACAAAATGTGGTTTCATTTGTCGATCTCTTACATAGTGATGGAAAGCACCCTTCACACTGTTTGGAATACCCATACAAATGCGAAGATAATTCGACCCAGCTTGTTGACCCTACATATTAAGTCAGTTATGCTCTTGTATAAATTTGAGGAATTTGAAATTAACATACTCCCTCCACCCAGAACCCTTCATGGCCATTATAACGCTTGTTGACCGACAAAAAATGTTTTAATCGAAACTTTCCTGGCTCGGAAATCCTTTCACCATTCGACCAATATGTGACCAACGTAGAGCTGAATTCCAACTCCCCCATGCGGTACGCTTCAGTTATTGCGCGAATATTCGGTAGTTGTTTGTAGTCATCTCCGTGTAGAAGAAGGTCTTGTTCGATAGACTTTAGTTCTTCCAGACGTAGAACTACCAACCAGTCTAAACCTGGTTCTTCGGCCATCATATCACTAAAAGACCACAAAATGTTGAGTTCTGAACTAATTTACATGCTGAATTTATGAGGGAATCTTACTCTCGACGTTTTTGGAGCTTGAGATATCTCTCAAGTCTACTCTCGAAGATAGCCGGCATGATACCTTCTTTAAGTCTGACGTGACATCTCTCAATTTGCCCATCAATATCACTATGTTATGGCTTATCAGCTTTGTCATCTAGTTCATTGAGTTTGAATTTGTAACGTACTTCGTATGAAGATCTGGTTCTTCTTCAGACCAACCCTTAGGGGCATCATTGAAGTTGGTGATTGGAGGGTCATGGATTTCCCATCTCTTTCGTCTTTTCGTCGCGGGAGACCCTAGCCGAGAGCCCCGTAGAACCACGACTTTTGAATCAACTTTGGCCCTTTTATGAGATACTTCAGTATCACTGCTGGACTCTTGCTTTCGCTTGCTGCGAGGCATTTTGAAAAAGAGAGAAACTCAGTCTACCAGTAGTACTATACCTAGTGTACAGCAAAGGGATCTGAAGGACTTCGAATTTAGCGGGGGAACTTGAATATAAAGCAATATTACTGCTACTAGTGCCCTTCAGAGCCATTTTATATTAACAAAGAAGTACACTCTGGGGTTAGTACTCGGCCTTGTCTACTCCTAGCATCAATGAAGTGGAAATGTGGATATCTTTCTAACATGACAAAGCGGGCTGTAAATCAAAGAAACCCTTGGAATCATAATATGTAAATTAATTAGTATCGCTTTGTATCCTATGAGACTGCTCAGCCGCTAAATGAACTCCTATTTTTGATTCATCCGAACGAGATCCAAGCTCAACCTCCGTCCTCGAACCCCTATCATCAATAGATCTCGAATCCACCCCTTCACACCCAACCTCAGACTCACCACCCGACTCATCATCCCGCTTAATCTTTCGATTCTTCTGCCATGTCAACAATCCCATCCCAGCAATACACAACAAAAGCAGTCCAGTCGTAGAAACCCCCATAACAACTTTACCAGGATGAGAATCAATATCCCCATCAATGCGCTCAATAGACCAAGGATACGCATCCGAATCAACAACGATGTAAATCCCTAACCCAATATAAAGAAAAGGAACCAAATACTCGGCATACCGCTGCGCAAGTTTCAACACATGTCTCTGCTTCATCACCAAAAATGCAACTAAACACCAAACCCCCATAAGAATATAATAAACAACCACGTAAACCGCAATCTCCGCCCCCTTCGCCTGCGAAAAGAGTGGGATATAAGTCGAGATATTATCGCCTCCATTCATGATAGTCACAGCCGCAACCTTGAAGATACTTTTCAATGAAGATCCCCACTTCCTAACCTGTTCCTCGTCATCTTCGTCTTCATCGGCTCCGAATACCAATGTTATTAATGCCCATATACCAAGCAGCATTGGCAATAGACCGAGGAATCCGATCGGTTCGGAGGGGAGGACGATTGATACGCCGAATCCTATCATACTGACTACCAGTATCACGGTGAAACCTAGGTATTGACCTAGTGTGATTCGTAAGGGGGTGATGTTTTTTCTTGTACTGGCTTCTGCGAAAAATGTGACTAGCACGAAGGCATCGTCGATATTGGTGATTGCGAATGTGGCACATGCTGTTCCGACCGCTCTGCCGAATTGCATATTGTGTGTAGTGGAGGTGGAGGTGGAGATGGAGATGAAGATGGAGGTGTTTTAGCAATCGAGTTTAGCTCGATGCTAGCCGGGAATCAGAGTCGGTGGTGTTTAGATTGAATTTTTTTTCGATGGTGCGGACATTTAGACTTGCGAGAGGATTATTACGAGGATGATCTGACTGATCTGACGGCTCGGGGCTTTCAAGCTGTTCGATTCAGGTCGTGGTTTACACCATTTTGTCGTGTAGGGGGGAATATGGTCGTTGGAAGTCGCTTTTTGCAAGATACGGTGAACTCAAATCGTATCTCTAGAGTAGTTCTAGCGGTATCAGTCGTAGTTGTCAGATATTATTGATAGATCGAATGGAATGCAGTGATATGCGAGAGAGTGTACATATCAGGCATCCAAGTTGTAGGGCTGATCACGTGGCGACGATCATGATCCATCGGGTAGTTTTGCACTACAATGCATTCCAGAAGTAAGGAAGTGGTAACTTAACATTTTGAGGTCAATGGCTTGTAAAAATGTCAATATAATAGTTACAGTATAAAAAGATGCATCGTTTCCGGCAGATTAGTGTGGATAGGACTGTTGTGCCAGACCTCATTAAGTTTGTGTACAATTGAATGAAGGTATTCCGTATTCCACCACTCAATTTTCCCAAAACACCATACTAAATACGATATCTTTCAGATCATGCCCATATGATATATCGACAATAAAGATATTGTTACTTAGTAAATAGTATAGTATAACTCCGCGGTATATAAAATAGTCGAAACATGATTTTCTCAATGAAATGATCAATTGATTACTATGTCAAGTTCCAACTTGATCAAGTTTATTGCGTTCAATAAAGCACACGGGAATATATACCTTGCATAGGTATGCATCCACAATTTGACATTCCTGCCCAGAACGAAGGTGCGTTCTGAATATTCTCAAATCTACCAACTTGTTAGACCAATATATTCGATCTCTAGAATACCTCCAAACCAGTGAGCAAAGCTTGGGCATCGAAATATGAAATCGTTATCAATTTTATAATGCAATTAAATTGCATTTAGTATGGTGTTCTGGGGTGGGCCATTGGTAGAACTTGAGTATATCTAGCGAAACCATTGAAAACACCACTACCGAATATTCGATTAAGCGAGCAAAGTATATAATCTCAATCAGTCGCAGTATATAATACGTATGATCCGACTAATCATTATCCCGAAATACAAGACTGGAGAAATCTTCCAATTGCCAAGCCAAGTTACTATTTTCAGTCGGCCCGACTTCACCCACCTGCAACAGCACAGTACATAGGACAGGCGCTAGCGTGACCGACCAAATCGAGTCGGCAGAATAAAAGTGAAAGTGAAATCTAGGTACGGAGTAAAATCTCCGTACATTACGTTGAAACACAATTATGCATACATGTATAATACTGTTTATTATCGCTAGGTACATGTGGAACTACATAGTAAATAGGAGGTAAGGTTCAAGATCCATTCAGATTTTCATCGCACCAAGCATATTTCGCAGCCATCAAGGAAATCGTCAGACAAAGGAAATTAATAATCACAAAAAGAAAATAAGTAGTTTATCATCACGTATCCACGGTACACATTGACCCCAACTACACAAATGGAATTATGTAAATTGACGGATCAAAGTCTTCCCGAAGAAAGTACATTTACAGACGGGAACCGTGGATGACCTTGAAGTCGACGACGAGCTCACGGCCACCGTCGTTAATGACGAGGGCACGGACGGAGCCACGGCCGTCGGCGAAGGCATCGCGGATACGCTTGAACAGACCACCCTGGGTGATGACGGGCAGACCCTGCTTGACATCACCGGTCTCGGTCATAGCGACGATACGGCCGTCATCACGGAGGTCCAGGATGCGGTAGGTCTTGTAGACAGGGCCGAGCATGGTCTGGACGACGACGGAGGGGGAGGGGTTGGAGACGAAGCTGGACTCCTCCTGCAGCTGACGGGTGAAGAGGTCGACACCGAGGTAACGGTGCTGACCGGTCTGGGGAGAGACCGAGATACGGATGACCTGGCAAGGACGGCCCTGGAGGATCAGGATGTCGCCAATGCGGACAAAGTGGCAGGGGATAGGGACGGACTCGCCAGCGGTGCCCTTGTTACGGGGCTCCACAATGCGGACCTCCTCGCGAACACCTTCGGAGAAGCGGGCTGGACCACGCTCGTCAGCGACGATTTCCTCACGGTGATGGTGGTCATGGTGGTGGAAGGGGTGCAGAACGCGGTCGGCAGCACGCTCCACGCCACGGCGGAAGGAGTGGTACTGACCCTCGTCGTCGTAGTAACCCATCTTGCGAGATGTAGGTGTGGTGTCTCGAACAGTAGACTGAGCGACACGGACAGTGGAAGCAGGAGCGTAGCGAGCGGGCTGAGAGACCTCGACTTCGCGACGGGAGATGCTTTCACTAGGGTAAGCGGAAGCGGGCTGGGGCTGGTAGCCTCGGTCGTAAGAGACGTCGACGGGGTACGACGGGGCGTACTCGTAAGAGTCTACGGGCTGGTAACGACGGTCGTAAGAGACGTCGGCTTCGTAGGCAGGAGAGGTCCGGCGACGGTACTCTCTCTCAGTGACGTCGAGTTGATCCTCGACGACTTGATCGTAGACTTGAGGACGGTCTTGCTGGTATTGAACAGAAGACTGACGATAATCAGGATAGCTATAAAGGGGGGAAAGAAGAAAAGAAGAAAAGATTAGCCGAAGTCCGGGGGGGTCATGGCGTGTAAAAGTAAACATATAAACAAAACAAGACGGGAGGTCAGACACCGCTCATTGGAGAGTGGATCCGGTTTTCGTGACACGTAATTTTCGCCCGGGGCTAAAATCGGCGCCTCCAGAACGATAGTGGCTCCACTCTGGAGCTGTTGGGTACAAACAAACAAAAGAGGCTGGGAAATACACAGCTGGGGGGGAAAGCTGAAGACATACCGTTCACGGGTCAGATCAACCTCGGCAGAGTAGTGCTGATCAAACTGTTGAGTTTGCTGATAGTCCTGAGACTGAGAGCGCTGGAATTGCTGGGATTGCTGGGGAGGGAAGTGATGGCGAGGAGCTTCTTCCTTGACCTGAAACTCGACTTTTTCTCTTCCTGGAGCAGGTAGAGAGGCGGAGACTCGAGTATCTTCCCGTTCGACGCCTGAAGTGCGATCGAGTTGAACTTCTCCCTCTACTCTCGTCTGAGTAGTTTCAGAGACAGCGTCACTCCGGTACGACGACGGGAAGACACTGAAGGGGATGGGGACGCGGGCGTCAAAGTCCAGATTGACTGACTTTGCGGCGTCTTTTCTCGAATGCCTCTCGAACTGTCGCGAAACAACTCGAAAGGCTAAACAAGAAAAGACTTAACGGGGGGAAGTCTTTCTCGAGGGAGGGGAAGAGAAGATGAGAAAAAAGAGAAAGGTGATCGGAGGATCAACTTTCGTCAATTGATTTTAAAAAAAAAAAGGTGGGGGTGTAAAGAAGTACGACTAAGTCGACTGAAATAGATAGAGGATAAGCTGAGAGTTGAGGAAGAAGAAGTAGAAGTGGAGGAGAGAGGGGAGAGTCAAGGTTATTTATTGTTTCGCGGCGCGCGGTTTGTTTACACCCCCCTTTGGCCCGATCGGTAGGATCGGCTTCCGAGGTACACCTGAATGAATGTTAGATCTATGAAGTTATAATGGATCTGTATAGTTGATCTCTGGAATGTGTCATGGATGACTGGAATGTAGTCTAATTCAACTTCAGTTTCTTTTCAATTCTCCTATTCATCTTCGAATGTTCACCACCGCACTTTTCTGTATGTACTCAATTCTGGCGTACTCGGTAATGTACTTCTGTTTGTCTAATGTATACATTGTATTGTCACGTACTGTACTTCTTCCCCCATCACATGCTTAATTGCCATGGCAACCTCCCCTCAAACCGCCTCGTCCCCCGCCGATCGTCTTTCCGATTTGTTTACTTCTCCAGTTTAATTGCGATGGTTCGCGTTCGACTCTTTTCAAACCATGTGAAATCACACAATCACCACAGGATATTTGGGGGAAAAGTACTTACATAGAGTACGGTGTACGGAGTACGGCCAGACTACGCTGCATTGTCTCACCTCCACCTGTATCGCGCGGTAATTGATGCATCACGCCCCAACCTCCCCGGTGAATTGGGCATCATGCAGGCGTCTAGACCCGCCGTATCGTAATACCGAGGCTGGTTGCTGGTCAAGTTGAAGCTGAAGTGTGCTGGGGATCCGGTTCCCCACTTGTACTTACAACATAATAGGCGTTTCGAGGCGAGTGGACTGAGTGGAGCAGTGTCCATTTCATCGCGTCGATCTCGCAATCCAGTCTCCTCTGGACCCTCCGATGTGCTGTACTGAGTCCATGCTCCTTACTCTCCGGGGAGTAGCGGTGGCAAATTACTCTACAGAGTACACTTGAAACACCGTACGGAGTACAGTAACTACATATGCAAATGCACACGTTTATACAGTATTAACTCAATTGATTCGTCCAGCCTCCAAATACTCGGTACATCTATACAACAAGGTCTAAAAAGTCCAAGGCCAAGTTTGAGGGGAGGTTGGGAAGAGGCTGGCAACGTATTTACCCGCCCCCTTCCCATCCCAGCGAGAGTCATCATTATACACGGTGAGAATAAAACGAGGGTATCAAAGTGTATATCGTACGAAAATCACCACCAAAAAAAAGAAAGTCACTCTCCCCCAGATATGACTGGAGGAGTTGAGGGATGTGGTTATCAAACCACAATCAACCCCAGAGAATCAAAAGAAAACAAAACGATGGAAGGTGGAACAGGCGGGGAGACAAACCCACGATCGGGGCCGCGTATATCAGTCATTAAAGATTAGATCCACTTGGAAATCCACGCCTGGTCTCTGCAAGACCGACGCCAAGTATTTTCTTCCCACTCAAAAAAGAACCATCAACAGAGAAGAGAATATAGTAGAAAAGAAAAAAAAAGAAAGTGGAAGAAGACATTAAACATTGTAGTGAAGAACAAGTTCGGAATGTGTCCATCGTGAAAATCAGTAGAGTTGAAAGAATTATGCCAATTGTATTACTTGCGTAATCCAAAGGCCTTGCGAAGCATCGGAAATCGCTTCTTGCGCCCCGACCCGGCAATCACCACGTTTCGGGCCATGGGACCTTGGTTTGGAGTACCCTGGTCCTCGGGATTCGTCGTGCTCGTGATATCGGACGCGGCATCGTTCACATCTGGACCGGGAGGAGCATCGGTTTCCTTATGTACAGAAAGAGGTGTTTCTGGTATATTGCCTCCGTTGACAGTAACACTGCCATTGCCTGCTACTGGCTCAGCCACCGGTTCCATTTTCTGCGTTCGCAGGGGTGATGAGGGAAGACTATGGCTCTGTTCAACAATTGGCTCGGGAGTTTCCGTCCGGGGGTCCGCGCGAAGTGGCCATTGCTGACCTCCACCCGTTTGCCGTTTTGTGAGCCGCTTGATTATTTTGGGCGAAGAAGGTGGCTCCGATTGAGTTGCAGTCACGGTTGTATGAACGCCATTAGTATACGGCTCTTCTCTTAGTTGGTCGCGTTCCAGCCGCGACCGCTCGAGGGGCGTGTCTCTTCGGGATGGGCTTTCGACATCTGCTTTGCGAATGCGATTGTCTGAGGTCTTGGGCTGCTTTTTAAGACCAAGCCGGACGAGGATGGATGGCTTTCGACCTTGTGGGGGCTGCATTATAAACTCTTCCAGTTCTCGCTGGGTCATGCCGCGTTGACGAGCCACGGCAGCCATACCAGACATGTTGGGCGAGGAAGGGTTTTGATCACGAGAGCGTGGCCGACGAGCGTTAATCGGAGGAGCAATCAACCGGGAAACTGGTGGTTGACGCTCTCCTTCCGAGCTGTCCTCCAGTTCGGTGGAATCCCCATCATTGGTACCTTTACGGCGCGGAATGCCGCGGACGGGTCGCATCACATTGTTAATAGGTTCTCCTCCTTCATCGCTGGAGTCCGCGAAACGACTATGAAAGACCGGGGGTTGATCGTCGCCACCTTCGTCGTCCGAGTCTGCGAACCGGGTTCCTTGCATGGTCTTGGAGACTGGCTTGGCAGATCTTGCTCGTGGTGCCTTTTTATTCGTGGAGAAGAATGAATATTTCTCACCACCAGCCCCAGGGCTTCGAAGCGTCTTTCGCATAGTTCCTGTGTTGGATCCGGACGAAAGAGGGCGATTATCAACCGGCGACTCGGTTCTAGCTGAAGGAGAAAATGGCTGGCCACCAATGGTACTACCTCTCATGGTCCTCCGCATTGAACGCGGGCCATCCCCTCGGTTGGAAGAGCTGGCGCGTTTGAAACTGCTAGAAGAATCGCTTTCACTGGAAATGGTACGACGGAGACCTGGGCCCCGTGTCTGGAAGGCAGGGCCTAGAGAAAGTGGACGAGATTTGCCCTTTCCATTACCACTGGCATGGCTAGAATAGCGAGGATCTTGTGCGTCGGTGCTGCCATATGCGTCCACTGAGACCGGCCTTCTCTGCTTGTTCCCTTGTGGCGTGTAACTATTTGATGGTTGTTCCTTGGGGCTGATCGGTAATAGAGGGTATGGTGTTTGCAAATTCATCGGAGAAGCTGGAGGAGACACTTCCTTCTGTTCGTCATCCATCTGCATTGTTGGAGTCTCGGTACGGGCCACGCCCAATGGCTGCTTCATGGTATCTTGAGCCTGAGTTTCACTTGTAGGAGCTCGTTCCGTAGGTCTTGGTGTAGTGTCTCGACTTTCAACAATTGGTTCGAGGGGTGCTGATCTGGGAATCGATCGGCTGTCAACAATGGCATTGATTGAGCCAAATCCATCACCGTCCTCGGGGTCCTCAGGCGCATCACTATAAACACTCTCATGGTCGCTGTCAGTGTAGACACTGTCGCTATAATCTTTATTCCCATCCTCCAACTTAGGGACGGCGCTGGCGACAGGCTGATTCTTGGCCGCCTCAGCTTCCGCTGCAGACTTAAGACTGCGGTCTGACCCAGATGGTGGGAAACCCCCTGGAATTTGATACTGCTCGAGTGAAGAACGAGATAATCGCTGGGTGTCGAAGCTTTTGCGGTCGTCAACAGGAGGTGTTGCGGGCTCTACGGCAATCGAAGGAGGCGGAAGTCCAGCGTCGACACCAGCATATGGCTGCTGCTGGCTACTCCCTTCAATAGCCATGCCTTTTAACCTTTCAAGCTGAGATTCTTCCTCTTGAGACGGAGCAGCCCCAATCACGGACAACCGTTCGACAGACTTGACATCGTGGGGCCCCAAAGGCTCTTTTTGTTCCCGATGAAGTACTCCTGCAAGGGCATGATCATTCGAGAAGGAATGGATAGGTGCAGCAGCCTCGTCTTCGGAAGTACTGCTAGATTCGTTATCACTGAAATGTGGGATCGGTGGCCGGGCCGGACCTCCATCACGATTCCCACGAACACTGCCAAACGAGGGTAGGGCTGGCCGAGGTTTCATGACCTCATCAAAGTCATCATCGTTAGTGACGAATTCAGCAGCTGGACTTTTCTTTTTCACCACATTGAACCAATTCTTGCGAGGCTTGGATTTGGGTGGTGGTGACTCGGGGACGTACTCCTCTGGCGAGGTTGGAGGACTGGCAGCTACGCCAACGACTTCAGCTTCATCATCGAAGCTGACCTTCACAGCTCGCTTCTTGGCACCGGTTCGCAGCCCCTCATCAGATGCAACAGAGGTGCCACCGTCGGAAAGTTCACTTGTAGCCAAGCCGTGTCGGCCAGTAGCAGCAGCTCTTCCATCCGGAGACAATGAGCTACCGCGGGCGTTCTTGAGTGCTGACTTTACAGGAGAAACGGATCTTGCTGGAGGTTCGTGAATTTGCTCTTCCGATGCTGTTACAGAAAGCCATTTGGCGAAACGAGTGGATCGGCCAGGGCTACTGGATTGTTCGAGATGAGCCTCATGATGTGGAGAAGACTGCTTCTCTGCCTTTGGTGACGGCTGAGGCGTTGTCTGGGGAGTGACAATGGGCTCACGATGGTCGATTTCTTGGGGGATATTGGCCAATTGGTTACTAGCATCCTGGGCGCGAGTAATATCAGTGCTATCCTCATCTCGGGGCTCCTTTTCTTCGGCCACAGCAGATGGCCATTGAGTCCGAGCTGTTCGCGGAGAAGGGTGTTCAACCTCGGGTTTATGGGTCGCACTCGGTACTGCATGCTCGACATTTGGCCTCTGTGGGCTGACTGCCGGAGGCTCAGGGTCAATCCGCTCAGCCCTTGCATGACTCGGCTCTGGCCGATGAGTATTCTTCTGCATGCTGACTGCTTGAGCTGCAGCGATGGCAGTGCCGACGGGAACTGCGGCAGATTTCTTCGTTGAATTTGCCTCAGCACGTCCTACCACTGGTCCTTTTGACTTCGAGTGCGCCGTCTTCTCGGACATTTGGGATAGCGCTTGCTGGGCGCTAGCCACCTCCACAGGTGCGACATCACGAACAGCACTTCCACCAAGGCTAATGGGTCGATTCTCCATCAACGTAGGCGAGTTTGGTCGAGAGCCTCTTGGGTAAGAGAAATTGACCGAGCTCCGGCTACCCGGGCGATCCGTCTCCGGAACAGTTGTCAAGCCCAGGACGCGGTTATGTGTAGGCGATCCCGACGCATTTTCCCCGTCTATGCTAGGTCCCCGCATGTTTGATCGGAGTGGAGAGACTGGCGGCGATCGCATTGACGGTTCGAGACTTGCTGCGCGACGGGGAGGACTTTTTCTCGACGCGTACTGGCTAGGCAGCGACGGTAAGGGGGGAACATTCATCGGTATTGAGGTCGGGGCGCCAGAGCTTGTAGATGGGCGACTTGGTGAAGCATCTCGAAATGTCCTTGCGGTCATCGAGCTGGAGCTATTCGTTCTTCGGAGAGTTGCGGCACCAACACTCGCCGAGCGACGGCCATGCACCGGACTGGCCGGCGACATTGTCGATGCCCGACGCTGGACCATGCGTTTTGTCTGTACATTTTCGACATTCGTCGGGGTTGGTGTCAGATTCCGTAAGGCCGCTGCCGCTGCCGCCGACGAAAGGTTGTTGGCGGATGGTTGTGATTTTAGGAATGCATGGTTCGCGGCGGATTGTGCTGATTGGGACGCGGGCGTAGAGAGTGGCTAGAGTAGGCAGAGGATGTTAGCGGATTGTTCATGGCGTAATAGATTGACTTTTCTTCCTCGTAATAGGCATCATGAGCGATATGTGAAGACGATTTCGCAATCCTTGTAGTGAATCTCTCGCCAGTGACGACACACCTGATGATGATGGGAGGAGCTCCTTTTGCGACGGCTAAACATGATCGGTATATGCCTCCTCAGCTCGCGACAACTCGACAATCGAACAGCCGGACCGGACACTGCCTAAAGCAGCGCCGGGGAGGATCTGGGGAATCGGGACGGAAGATTCGGAAGTGGTGATGGTCACGATGGTCGAGGCCTGCAAGATCCAAAAAAAAAGACGGGTCTTGGTGGTGTAGCTTCAGGGTTTGGGGGCTATGCAAGAGAGGGTGTGTGTGAGTGAGGATGAGAGGGAGGTAGAGGAAGACCACGACCAGGTCGAAATTCAAAGATTTCCCAAAAAAAAAAAAAAAAAAAAAAA
>Ga0209673_1001575_pt1 | contig 20319 bp, 11 predicted proteins | sample AraplaCol_mMS_r2_2_FD_184274 | JGI IMG/M metagenome (GOLD analysis project Ga0209673, IMG submission 184274) | Arabidopsis root microbial communities from North Carolina, USA - plate scrape MF_Col_mMS_r2 (SPAdes) (version 3) | ecosystem: Host-associated > Plants > Roots > Endosphere | place... | reverse complement strand
GTGCAATTCTCTCATGTTGCGCCAATCAGGCGGGCTTGAAGAAGATCAAGCTTTCCGCGTCCGTACATCTGGCGCTTTACCAGCTTGAGCTTGGTGATCTGCCCTTCTGTTTGTCCGTTGGACCACGGAGAGACGATAGCCGCCCGGACTGCCTGAATGTCTTTCACCACGCCGTTGCCAAAGGAGGAAACCAGGCTGTCGCGGGCACGGTCGATCCACGACGCGAGCTGGTTTTCCGCCTTGCGCCGGATTTTCAAATGGAAGTCGGCAATGATATCGCGAGCCGTAACGAGCAAGGGAACACCACTTTCGATCGCGGCGATCGTGACGGTCTCGGATTTCGTCAGGTTGTCTCTGCTGGTTGTTAAAAGGCGGGCAATCGTTCGTGCGGAGGGAATGCAGGTCAATGATTCCGCATCGGCCTTGTCGGCCCGCTTCCGCCGTGTGGCCCATTCGCTCACGACCCGGCGCGAACCACGAAAGCCCTGAGTTCTCAAACGCCGCCACAGCTCAGTGCCGTTCCGCTTGCCGGCAGCCCATTGCGCGTCGAGCCATTCGAGATATGGCTCCAACGGGCTTTCCCGTGACCGAAAGACATCGTTTCGTTGCCCTCTGAGCACCTGACGGACCAAGCCGCGGCTATGACCGGTACGGCGCACGATTTCCTTGATCGTGACACCGTCCTTTGCCAGCGCAATGATGGCCGCGTTGGTCTGCTCGCCCCGGAGATAGCCTTCGTAATGAAGGCGTTCGGCCGCGGTCAGCAGCTTGGAATTGACCCGCGTTGCCCCGAGCGTCTAGCGGATTTGTCGCATCGATTTGCGGACCGCGTCCAGGAAGGCACGGCTGGCATTCTCCATCAAATGCCATCGATCAGCGACCTGCACTGCATCGGGCAATGCCCTTGCGGCCGCCGGCCCGTAAGCGCCGCCACGATCGCGGGCAATGATTTGGATTTGGGCATTCTGCCGCAGCCAAGCTTCCGCCGTCCCCGGCTCGCGGTCCGGCAGCAGACGGACCGGCCGCCGACGCTCCAGGTCACACACGATCGTGCCGTAGCGATGATTGCGCCGCCAGGCCAAGTCGTCGATGCCAATCACCGAGGGCGGGGTCGACGGCGGTAGTCCTTGCCTGCGGATGATGCGGAGCAAGGTGTCGTTGCTGACGGAAACGCGCCGCCGGGCGTCCTCCGAGCGCAAGCGCCAAATGGTGTACGACATGCTCCAGACGCCCGGTTCGTCTGGCATAGGGCGGCAGCACATCGCCAAACCGCTCAGCAAATATCTGTCTCCCGCGGAGCACGGCATCACAAGCGAACCTTCGTGTCTGCACGAGCAGCCTGACGCGTTTCCCAGAGAGGGGAAGGTCCGCGACTTGGCGGCGATAGCGACTTCGAACCGTTCGCGACGTTCGTCCGCATGCCGGACACGCCGCCGCACCAGCGGCTCGGGAAAGCAAAATGCAGGTCTCATCGTCAATGTGGGTGATGCGGTCGGCGATGAAGCCAGCCGGTACCAAATCAGAGGGGCGAAACTTAGTGCTCATCATGCTGATTCCTCTATGGAAACCAGCAATCAGCATCGTCACAACTGCATCAAAACTGAGTCAGAGCCTAAATTTGACCCGTTGGCAAAGATCATTGGCTCACTGGCAATCGTTCCGCCTCTAATTCTGCTAATCATTGGCGGCTTGATCGGTTGGGCACTGGCTGGGTTCAAATCTTCCACGAAGACGAGCTAATACTTTAGTACCGCTTGTTCCACTTTAGGCCTCCCCCGATCTTTCGGGTCAAACCACTCCCCACCGAATCCCTGCACGAACGTCTTTGCTCCCGCCTCGGTGGCGAAGCAGTGGACGTTGTAAGACCGATCATCATGATACACGGAGTGGCTACGGAAGCAGAGCATAAGCTTGAGGTCCTCACAGAATTCCATCTGTGCCACGATGAGCTTGCCCATGGACAGCTCCTGCGGCAACGCGGATTGGGAGGCCCATCCGCGGTCGATGACTGAGGGGGTGCGTTCACCTTTGCGCCTGCTCGTGGGCGGCTATCTTCTTTTTCCCGGCCTGTCGAGCATCAGTCGTTCGCGGCGCGATCGAGCAAGGCGACCTTCATAGTTCGCTAAACGAAATCAGAAGCAACGTTCAAGTGATTTCGTTACGAAGCGCACTTGCGTGATATGCGCGTGATATGCGCGTGAGCCTCGCTATCGCCGAAAAGGTCAAAGGCATGTTCAACCCCGCGTGACCTCAACTCGCATTGCCTAGTTGTCTGCGCCGGATATCTCCTGGCCCTTCTCTTGCGCTCCTGAAACTCGCGCTCAGACCTGCTCGGATCGGTTCCTAGCAGCTGTTGGTGCGGATTTCTTACCCGCGATGGTATCATTCCAGCCTTCGCTGTTCAGCCATATCGCCTTTCAAGAGGTGAGGAGTAATCCTAGTGAACTTGGCTCAATGACACGTTCGGCCCGGCAGCAGACTTTAGCTGGCTGTTCGTCTCCAGCGCTTCCACGGCATCGGCTCGCCGATCCAACTCTGCTTGTGGCCATCTAGGATGGAAGCGAGTGTGGCGGCCGGGTAAGCGACGGGGTCGACCATTCAGTGCCGGCGAACCTACCGTCCAGACTTCCTGGCCCTAGAACCGCCAACGTCCATTGTCGTTTGTTCGTCGTTGTCATTCTGGCATTCCTGCACGTAGGGCCTCTTCGCATCCCGAAGACCAGTGGCTTCATTATGTGGTCGTCACCACTTTCTGCATTCTCTCTTCGCTGTTTCTCGCGCTGCGCGGGCTCGGGTTCCGGGCCTGAGCCGCCGACCGATCGCGATCACTGCGACTGAGGCGATCGCCCCCCTGACGGAAGGGATGGGATATGCCGTGTTTGTCCTGCTGGAAGTGAAGACGAGTGAAGGTTCGCAGCAGTGCCCTGCGGTCTGCACCATTGGATAGGAGCATTCGAGCGCGACAGACTTCACGCAATCGGCGAAGCCAATCGTCAGTCGAACCGTCCCAATCGTTCAACATCTCCCTCATAGAAGTTGTATGTCTAACACGGCCCGCTCCGCATCGTCACGTTCTTCTTAGCGTTTTCGCAAGAGGAACCGAGGGCAATGGCAAAGACGATCCTGATCGCCTAAGGGACAATTTCAAACTATAACCATATACATTTCAGTGCTTTGGCTGTCTTTAATTAAGAGATAGCAGCTTCCTGACACCATCGCATGTTTGATACGCACACAGGTGAATAATTATCCGGTTTTCTGTAGCACAATAAGACATGGAGTGTTGTGCGCTTCAATGCGAAAGTGGACGTGAACTTCGCAATCTCGCGTGGCACCTCAAGTCCTTCGTTGTTTTTTTTAAAAATACTGTACGTGGCAACGCGCTGAACTACATTATTACGTTGCAATTTTGAAGTGCATGTGTAGGTTTGAGACGGGGAATAAGCAGAGCGCATTGGGGGATGACAATGGCGTTTGGCACTGCGCGACTAGCACTTCTCGCTCTGGCGATCGAACGCCAATCAAAATCCCTTGTTATCATCGCAATCGGAACCAGAACTGATGCGCCGAACGCCGAATGGTTGACCGCGATAATCGATCCCGAGGATTTCGAGAACTATTTCGACCCGGCCGGAAGCAGCGCATTTGCTGCGGTTGAAACGCTTTTCGATTTGCCGGTTGCGACTAAGATCAACAAATGGCTGGAAAAGGGCAATGATGACGTCGGAATCTCCGATGGCTCAGGCGCTGTGACCGCCAAGCGCGTGAATGGCAAAGAGTTCTGGATTGACGGTATTGCTCGCATCCATTTTTTCACGAAAGACGCAGTGTTCGAGGCCGGCCGGCCGTTGCCGATACCGCTTCTCTGGCTCGATACCGCGTCGTCTGTTTTCGACGATGTCAACGGCTCTGAGATTACTGACCCGGAATGGGTGGTTTCCAGACTTCGTCTGGACGCCGTTTCGAACTGGCCTGCTCACAGTTCGGATCCGAACTTTCCCAAAGCGGTGAGCGCCTTCCGATTTGTGGGCCACGTCCCGATAGCGGTCAATGTTCATGACTATAAAAGCTCCGCCGACGCATGGGCAAAACGGTATGATACTCGCCTGTTGTTCTATGCGCACGCTATTCGCGCGAATGGCAATGATCCGCTTTGGTTCAGCACCGCAGCAAACGGTGTAGCGCCCGGGGAATGCAGCGCACGCTTCAAAGGTCTGACGATTGGTTTCTCGGATGCCGATGACATAACCTTTGAAAATCAGACGGAGAGGAAGAACGCGGAGGATCCGCCGGCGATCAACAATGTGCGCGAGTTGCATGATCTGGCTCCGGGCAGGCCAGTCTTGTCCGAAGCGATCAAGGGCTCAGGCGAGAACGCGCGTTTCTTTGCCCATATCGAGGGATTCCGGGGCGGCCCGCCCAAGAACATCGCCGATTTCAATCGAAAAGCTTCCTTTAGGGCAGTTTCTGCGCCTGGCGGTCAACGTCTCATCCTTCGCTGCGAGCTCAATCTCATCGTCAGGACCCGAAGCGACTGGGCGCAATTGTGGAACGGGATCGCAAGGCCCTTGACGAACGAGGCGTGGAAGCCGGAGTTCGCGCTTCTCATAAATTCCGGAGGAACTGCGCCGACCTTCACACTCGCACAGGAGCAGGTCGCATCCTCCGGGCTCACCCGCTACGACACCCCGTCACGCATCGATTGGGTAGCGACAGCGACCTTCTACCAGGGCGCATCGAGCGGATCTAATATAAGGGTCGAGGACCGCCTTAAGGCTGCAATCGACGCGGTGCATGCTCCAGTGGCACTGCGACGACTGCGACCGAAGACGGGAATAACCGTCATGGCCGGAATCAATCAGATCGGCTCCGTGCTGGATTGGCAAGCGGTTGCTCAGTTGGGATCCGATAGCCCTCGGCGGCGGATATTACGCAACTCATTCGGGTCGTCTGACGCGGACTGGCGAAAGTTTGCCAAGCAATCGGACGTCAATGTGGACCTGCAATATTTTGCGCCTGTTGGCGCGAAGGATCCGTGGGCGACGCCCGATGGATCGCGCCCCTCATGCGACATTAGAGTCGATCTTTCCTCGATCACCACCACTGACGGAGTATCGCTCGGCAAAAATGTCCAAGCTAAGTTGTCTGCCGCGGTAATCGATAGCGCAGCGGGTCAGCCGGAACTGCGTGGCGGCGACAGCCTGTCCGTCCGCTTCAAAATTTCGGCATCAAATCCATGGCCATCGGCAAAACCGGCATTGCATGTAGCAGGTATGGAATTTGACCTGAAACCGGGCAATCTCGACCAGACCGTGATGCTCAGCCCCGATCCGCACGAGATTGATGAGCGAAACGCAACACCCATTACCGTTGAGATGACGCTGCAGGCAACGAGTGCAAGGCCGGTCATACCAACCTCTCTTCCGGAACAAGCTTCCGCCGTTCAGCGCGACGCAGCAAGCTTCGCCGGCAGGCCCCTGATTTTTCCTCTCGGAGATCAGAGCAAGCCTGCAGATTTTTGGCTCACCGCGAAGGAAAGGGCCGGAGGCACTACGGAACAGAATGTTTCCTGGAATCTCGACAGGGGCGAACGTGCGCCACAGCCCGATCCAAAATCCAAACTCATTGTAATCGAGCCCGCACCGTTTCGCGTCGCCGCTGTTGAGGCGCTTCGCCCCGACACGAATGATACTTCGTCGCGCATTGCGGTCCTTAAGATCGCCGAAGATGGCGTACCGGCCTGGCGCGTCGTCGATCGCGAGGAAACCGTGCGGCTTCTGCTGCCGCCGCAGGCGATTGGCGAAGCAATGGAAAAGAACGCGTCCACAATCCCGGATCGGGGACGGGACATCGATCCAGGCAAAGCGGCCGACATGCGTTTCGGCTCGCTCACCCGTATCGAGCTCGACCCGACGGAACGCTCCGATAACTTTCATGAACCGGGTTGGAACCTCGGCAGGCTCTTCAATCGGGTCGAAGACGCCGCGCCAGGTCCAATTGTGCGCGGTCTGCGTTTCGAGCTTGCCTATGGCCTCTTGGTCGAACACCGACCGGTAAAGACGACGCGTCTTTCGGAAATGTCAGGCATCCTGGGGCAGCCTCCCCGCTTGACTGATCTCGGGAGCAATGCTGCGCTGCCTCGTGCGAGAAAAATGCTGATGCTGGAATCGACCCGCATTGCGGTCGACAAGCTTTGGCGGAGCGAGCCAAGTGAAGACTTTGAGACGGACGAGGGGCTACGTTTCACGCTTCGCTACAAAACGGCCAAGGGGGGGCCGGCAACGCGGTTTCGATTTCCCGCGCCTTCCGGCTATCCGGCAGCGAACAGTACCCTGAGCGATGATCGGCCGGTATTGGATGGCTTTGCCGACCCGGCGGATAAGGTCGCCGACGCAGAGGCCTTTCCGGGTGGCATTCCCTGGGCTTTCGATAGCGCAAATATCCTGCGCGAATGCTATACCGACCCGGCATCGACCAACGGGCGGATCGGTGGCCTTCATTTTTCCGCGCTCGGAGGTTGGGGGCGACAGCGGGCCGCGTTCGCGGGCGGCAAGAGTGTCGTGGAGACGGACACCGCTATGGGCCGCCTCAGTTTCTACAAACTTGAACGGCTGGGCAGGATCGGCGGCCTGCATAACCGGGCGAAGCACGTCGTGGTTTATCGCCGCACGGTCGCACCGTCTGCTCAATTCTACAACAACGATAGTACGATCGGGCGCAAGCAGGATGAGCATCTCGGCCGGCCAATCCTGCGGAAGGTTGAGGAATATATCGATATTCTGCAGCCCGAACGACGATATCCCGAGGACGGCAGCGCAGTCGCCGAAGCGGGATGCGTCGGTGGGGCGCGTTTCGTTTCGCAGCGAATATATGTCGACTCCGATTGGGGTGGGGACGTTCGAAATGAAGGGTGGATGGTTCCGCTGTGGTCGAAGAAGATCGAAAATGTTCCACCATCGACAGATCCAGACAGCCCGGCAAATCTCTATCCGAAACCCCTTGTCCAACTCTTGATGGCAGGAGAGGACGGCAGCGAGGTCGGTGTCGATATCGATACGCCCGAAAGGCTGGTGTTCTATACTTCAACCCTGAAATCGGAAACCGGAGATCTGGTCGATAGCTGGCACGCGGTGGAGTCGATCGATTTCTGTGATGCTCCGCCGCCCGTCGTCAAGGAGACGTATAAACCAAGGAGCAGTGATCTTCACGAAGGCATGCTCGCACCGGCGCCACGATCCGCCGGCGGACATGACAGGCTGACCCTCGGCCTTGTCAATGGAAAAGTGCCGGTCAAGCTCGGCGCCGGACGCGTCGCAGAAAGCGCTGCAGCCGTCTTGAAAAACGTCTCAATCTCTCGTGCTCGACCGTTGGCCGGTGCAAACCCATCAGCCGTCGGCACTGAGGCCGCGCGCGGCGCAGGCACCGACGCGGCCCAACTTTCAGCAGACGTTCGCGGGGCCGTCGATCGCCTGTTCGGTCTCATACCGGCTCGTTTCGAGCAGCTGTCGCGTGAACTGCTGCGTGATCCCGGGCAGCTCCTAAAAGGCCGCGACCATGCCAAGCAACTTGTTCGAGATTGCCAGAACGATCTCCTGCAGCAACTGAAAGCGTTGCACGAAGAGTTTCAAACGGCCGCCAAGAAGATCGATGACCAGATCGCTGCCGCAGGCGTCGACGTCGAGAAACTGCAGCAGCAGCTACTTGGCGAAGTACGGCAGGCCGGGAAATCGGAAGCGAGACGCATTCTTGGCCGGATCGACGCGGCGATCACGCAAGCGCGAGACGAGGTCTCGCAACGCGCTCAAGAAATCACGAAACGCTGGCTACTCGAGCTGGACAAGCTTGCGATTGAACTTAACAACCTCAAGACAGGGGATCGGGTTACAGAGCTCCGGGAGCGCGCCAACGCCGCTTTTGAAGCCGCCAGAGCGCGAGCGATTAGTCTAACCGACAATGCCTTCGCAAATCTGAATGCGGAAATCTCCGAAAGTTTCGGTCTGATCAGGACCAATCTAAGCGCTTTGCGCCGCGCGCTGCCTGCTGCCGAAGATGGTATCCTTCAAACCATTGATGACGCCAGGGCCGCAATCACAAGGCTTGATCAGACGACGGCCCTGAAACGCGAAATCCAGGCATGGCAGCTTTCCGATGCAAACGAGATCGCGGCCGCAAAAAAGCAACTTGCTGATTTCCTTGCCTCGGTGCGCGTCGAGTCGCTGAACGCTATCAATGCGATTGACCGAGCGACCAACGCAAAGGGTGTTCCGTCCGCCATTGCGGTAAAGCTGCAAAGTGCCAGTGCGATTATTCGGAGCATCTCGACCGCGGTCGGCGTCCTTCAGGACAAGCTGGACAACGGCCAATGGCCGCCCGTTGATCTCGATCTATTCAAGCAGCAATTGCTTGATGAGGTCGACAAGATCTCAAAGGCTGTCTCCGACATATTCACCCAGGCCGGTGAGGCGCTTGCCGGGTTAGCGGATTCAGTGACGGATTATTTCCACGCGATCAAATCGCGCTTCGATGCCCTGCCGACATTGGCGGATTTGGCTAGATGGCAAGCAGACCTCGAGACCAGTGTTGGAACCGTCGCCACAGCCGTCAAAGCCGACATCGACAGTCTCGAGAGCGCGGCCGCAGACTTGCTCAAGCCGGGTGGCGACATCGCCAACGATGCGATCGTGGCGGCGGCCAAGGCGGGCGCGGCGATTATCTTAACGATGCGCATGCAACTTGAAACCTTTTCGGCACAGGCTGAGGACGCGCTCAAACGTGCCGACCAAATCGTGCGTCTGCCTCTACCGGCCATGAGCACGATCGATGGCGAGATTGAAAGCCGCACCGGCAAGGGCAGCACTTTCTACATCTACCTGACGAGTATAGGCACGGCTATTGCGCCGATCAGCGACCGTCTCCGAGACGCGATAGCTGGGACGTCGGCGATGGAGAGCGACGCCGCTCTAGCGATCGAGCGACGCATTTCGGCACTGGCTGACGCACTCATCGTCGTGATCGATCGGGTGTTCGACAAACTCGGAAACACCGCAGATGCGGTCAGCAAGCTGCGTTCTGGCATCGAAGACGCAATTTCCGATCAGGCGCGCCAGATATCCGGTCGAGTCGATCGATACCTGGAAGGTGCGCAGGACGAACTCTCACGCCAGCTCGGGACACGACCCGGGGACGTCATTCAGACCGCCGTCGCCGCCACTGACCAGGCAAAGTACCTCTACCAGGAAGGCGACAATGTCCTGCGCCTCATACGAGCGGTCGGTGATCCGCCCAAGGGCGACAGCCTTGGCTTCAATCGTCCCGAAGTTGCGTACGTCTTCGATCTCATAAAACCCGTTGTGGACGTAACCCCAGTCATCGCACTGGCCAACCGTGTCGCAGACAAGGTTGGCGCTGTGGATCAAGCCGCAAAGGCTGCGGGTAGGCTGCTCGAGTCCTTTGGCCTGAGACTGCCGGTCGAAGGGATTGGGAAAGACCTCATCCCGGATAGTCTCCGGGATCTTTCGATCTCCAAGCTATTCCCCGATTTGGCCGGGCTCGACCTTGAGGGACTGCTCAAGGATGCTGGTTTTCCAGACCTCTCGGGGAAGGACAGCCAAGGTGTCAAGGTTACACGAGGCTTCGACAAGGATGCGCGTGAAGCTTGGCTGCGTGCCGAAATCGACGTTGAACTCTCCAAGTCTGCAGCGATTTTCGATTTCGGACCGGTTTCTCTCAATCTCGATAAAGGGCGGTTCAGGGCCGAGACCGAAATGCGGCTCGACGTCTCAGGAGGGATGCGAAAGGAGGCCAAAGGACAGATCGCCGGCGATTGGCGTGTCGTTGCCGGTGGAATGGATATCATCACTTTCGAAAAGACTCCGCTGCTCTTCGACAAGTCCGGCAAAATCGACTTCAAGATCGCAACCGAGCGTGTCCGTCTTGCTCCAAGTCTGGAATTCCTGACGAACCTCATGGCGAAGCTTGGCAAATCGATGCCAGCTGGCGTCGAGCCACTGATCGGCGGTGGCATACCTGTGGGCCTGATCGCGCGGCTGATGATGGATCTTCCTCCAGTCGCAACCGGCGCCTTTGCGGTCACCGATCTGTCTCTAGCAGCGAGTTTCGGCATTATCGCCCTGCCTGAATTCGAGATCACGGTGGGTCTCGACATCGCGTCGCGCGACGCGCCCTTTACGCTTGCGGTGTGGATCCTCAATGGCGGCGGCTACATCACGCAACGGCTATCCTATCAGCCGATGGCGCGGCCGGTCCCACTTCTAACCTATACGCTCGACGTGTCGATTTGCGCTGGCGTCGGGATTGGGTTCAGTTTTGGCGTCGTATCCGGTGCGGTCTGGCTGCAAATCGGCTGCAGTGTTGCCTTGACATGGACGACCGGACGAGGCGGCAACGTCACGACTGTCACGGCGTACCTTCTTGCGCGCGGCAACGTCGACGTGGCTGGCCTTGTCAGCGCAAGCATCATGCTGCGGCTCGAGATTTCCTACGATGGCTCAGTGATGCTTGCCCGCGGAACATTGCGCCTGAGCTTCCGCATAAGTTGCTTCTACACGCTGCGGGTTGCTCAAGCGGTCGAATACAAGCTTGCTGGCGAACGCCGATCCGAAAGCACTTCGACGGATTACGCCGACAGCTTCGGCTGAGAAGCATGCAAGATCACAAACCTGGAATAGCGCAACGGAAAGAACGGGCGACATGTCCATGCTTGAGTTCAAAATTCAAAGCGATCGAATTCAGTCGACGACTGAAGCCTCGGGTGATACCAAGGCTTGGGCTTGGATCGCCGTGAAGATTTCAGCGGGGTTCGACAGTCCACCTGCAACGCCAACGGCGAACGATGTCTCGGCGCTTGTGCCATGGCGGTGGGAGCCTCTGATCTCTGTGATCTCTGCAGGCGCTGCCGGTCCGATCTGGAATCCGCATGACGTCGGGTCCTGGGTCGTATGGGTCATCGATGCCGCTGGTCAGGTCACTCCGATCGATCCATCCCGCATCGCGATCGTGTCGAAAGATATCGATCGCAACGGGCTACGGACCGCGCTCAATGCAGCTGTCGACGGCATTTCTCTCGATTCGAACGGAAATGTGCGGCCGGCAAGCCTGTCCTTCGGAGCTGCTAGCGAAAATACTGACTTTGCGGGCACCGTGCCGGGCTTTGTCGAACGACTGGCGACTCTCCCAGATCCCGTGCCTCGAGCCAGTCACGTTCATGCCCTGCTCGCCATCCAGCCAGTCAATGACAACGCGGAATTGGATGGCGTCCGGTTTATCGCCGCACCGCGCGTTCGCTTTGGTGTCGGGAGCTTTGACCCGACTGGTCTTACTCCCGCGAGTGTCGCCAGTGTCGATGGCCGTACGCTTGAGGCCTGGCAAGTCGAGCATGCAGGTAGCCGTGCCCAAATGGTCGCCAGCATTGAGAAAGCCAACATGAAAGCCGACCCGGCCAATGGCCGTGTGGTCGATCTTTTTGAACAAACGATCGAGATAGACGGTGGGGAGACTGCCTACCTCAAGACCCTTCCGACCGCCGAGGCAGTTGCCGAACTCCCCCAGAAGCTTGCAGATGCGATGGACCCGCTTGCGCGCATAAAGTCGGTTCTATCAAGAGCGGCAGTCGCGTGGCTCACACCATCAGATAATAGCGCTGCGCAAGCGGCGGCTATAGCGGCACGCCGAGCGGCGCTGAATGCTGATTTCGAACCGGTGAGTGGAGGTCCCGCGCCATTGCGCCTGAAGAGAGCACTCGATCTCACTGCCATTCAGGTCCTGGGTCAGCGCTTCGACCTGGTTGGGCGGTTTGAGGCGCCGTTGATGGACGCGTTGACCACCGACGGTGGGAAAGCCGCGCAAGCACTTTTGGCGCTGCACCTGAAAGCGTTGCCTTGGCTCTTGGACGAGGAGGCCGTTTCGGCGCTGAGGATATCCGAAACGGCGATAACCTCGCTAGAGTTGGATAACAGACCGCTCACCCTTGACGATGCCTCACCATTCAGTGTCCCTTTCCTCAGGGCAGCACTAGGCCTTCCAAAACTGGATGGCGATGTCCAACCGATTGCCGAAAGTGATATTCTTCTCAAACTGTGGTCGGCCACTGGGCCTCAACCGGCGGCACAGCCCAATCGTCGGCAGGGCTTGCGGTACTTCGAGTTTGGCGATCAAGATCCTGCGAACGGCGAGCTACGGCTTCGCCTTGAATGGCGAGCACCTCCTGCAGCCGGGGTGGATGGCGATCAAGGCGGTGACGACACGCCTTTCAAGGGGATCTCGTTTGAGCATGTGCGTGCAAGCGCGTCACTCTCTTATGCCGCTCCCTTCATCGAGGGCATTGTTGCCGGGCGAACGAGTTGGTACCAGGCTGCGGCGCCGGCGAACGCGGACATACCACTCTACGAGCGACTTCAGACCTCCATGCAGGCATTGCTGTGGAGCGAACCTGCTACACCTGGCCTCTACCGGTCGCTTTTGGCACTCATGCCGCCACCGTCAGGCGGAGACCCCTTGCTCTCGCTTCTTGAGATGATTCTTGGAATGGCAGCGACGGAAGCTGCTGCTATCGCTGCCCGTGGTGCGTTTCGCGCCGATCCATTCGACAGGATCACGCCGCTTCCACTTCCCTTGTCGTTGCAAGTCGACCAGCTGCGCACTTTTCCGAGAGAAACCGACGCATGGACAAGGCTTGCCGGATATGGCCTCGTCGCCGCACGAACCGGCTACACGGCGGAGAACGACGACTTCAAGACCACAAATGCTTCACCCTATGTTTCACTGAATCCGGCAACGCTCTACGTTGGTGGGATAAGCGAAAAACCCGATCCCAATGGCGATGCTGCAATCGCAAGGGGGATTGTTGTCGAAGGGGCGGCGGCCGACGACTCCACGCGCGCCTTCGTTGATCCGTGGCCCTATTCTCCAGGCGATGGCGTCGGCATCAGCGATGCCGTTGCCGAGTTTGCCAACAGCTGGGCGACTGCCCCGATGCCCGGTCATGCGGTCGTGGATCAGCCCGGCACACTGCAAGGCGTTGCCGCTGCACGCGTCGTGGCTGGACCGCCGCCGCGCGCGAGCAATATCGGCGGAAAGCCGCCACGTAGTCAGATGGACCTTCTACCGGCATTTTCCTTCGGTCGTCGATATGAGGTCGCTGGCCACCTTGTCGCCCAGGGCGGCGTTCTGGCGCCGTTCCTCCGACACCCGAAAAATCCTTATGTGTTTGCCGAAACGCTGGACCCTGGGAACCGCCCACGCGCGATCCTCAAAAATTACGTCAGGACGACGGGCCTAAGCGCCCCAACGATCGTGCACGACCTGCCGCCCCTGACCCTCGCTATCGATCTGCTTGCAAACGAATTGCCGAAGCGCCAGCCGGCTACGCGTGTATCCCGCAGCGGATTGCGCGTAAACCACGACCAGGATACCGGCGGGACTTTGGTTGACTGGCCAGAGGGCCAGGATCCCGGTCTGCGCTTTGAATTCGTCGCAACGAATACAGGCGTATCAGCCACATCCATCAAGGTCAGCGTGGCAGATGAGAAGGGTATATTCCGAACTTTCGATCTGCCTTCTGAACCAAGTCGGGTACGTGATGCCGACTGGGAGCGCTGGTGGCGACTAGACATCAATACCGCGGGTGACCTGCGGGCACGCTATCAAGACATTTTGCAGCTTGCCGAGGAACATCTGCGCGCAGACTTCGAAAACGGATGGATCAATCAGACCGTTTCCGCCTCGGCGGGGGACAGATCGCCCCTGGGAAAAGAGGGGGCGTATCTCTGGATTACCGGCAGCGACCGCCATGTGACACTCGAACCCGTCAGAGTGGTTCCGCTTCTCAAGTCGCTGGATCCGAATGGCGTTGCGGAGGTACCCGGCGTCAGTGCTACAAGACGAGCGAAGACCAATTCCTCTGACCCCGTGCTTCTTGACGGACTTGATATCGTCCAAGGAGGGCAAGCAAGATTTTCTAACCATCTCCTGCGTGGCAGTCTCAAGGCAACGATCACCGGGCCAGGCACTGACCGGCATACATGGGAAAGATGGACGAACTGCGCGCTATATTCGCTTCCGAATGGAAACCCGGTCCGGGATGCGGTCTACAGGGCATTGGTTGCCTTGCAGGCGAGGCCTGCGCCCAGTGATGAGAGCGACGCCCGTCAGGAAGTAGCCGATCCGGCGGTGTCAGGTCTCTGGGTTGAGATCTGGGAAACGTTTCCTCATCGTGCCCGAGTGGGAAAGCCAATATGCTTCCGCGGCTCACTCCTTGGCCGACCGGAAATGACCGCGAGGGTCACGGTCGCTGCGACGGCACTGGTGACGGCGCTCGGTGGGAACATTTTGCAAGCCTCGCTTGTGCAGGGCTGCGTATACGAATTGCGTGTCAGGGCCGCGATCGAAGCCAATGCCAAGCCGTTCGATAACCTTCGGGAAAACCGGCTTCGCCTTGGCAGCGCCGTGCTCGAGAGCTGTACCGTCGAAGTCGACGACACCATGACCGAGTGGCTACTGGGACAGGCGTCGGTCTTGACGATCGAAGTGGCGACGGCGGTATTGCCACAGCCTGTAAGCGTAACGCCCTCGATTCTTCAACCATCCAAGGGCGCAAGCGGACGCGCGGTCGACTTGGTCCTACCTGCCATTTTTGGCTCTGATGCACGAAGGCGCTTGCGGTATTGCAAGGAAGCGGGCCTTGTTCCTCAACGCTGGTCCTGGCGGGGAACGCCGAGGCCGCTCGACATCAAAGATGCATTCGAAGATCGGGCTGACACCGATTTCGGACGCATCGAGTTTGGCCCGATAAGGGCCGCGCACGCACTGGGGGCAGCAGGCCTGCCGCAGACAGATCCCGACAAACTGCCGGTCATCTCAACACGAGACCTCGCCTGGCGCGGCGGCTGGAACCTATGGCGCTTCAAATTGCGCCTCGTGAGCCGATACGCCCCGCTGTTTGCGAAGGACGAGAGCTCGCGCATCGATCTCGGGAGCAACGTCAACAATGGCTGGCTCGTCCACGACGAGAAAGATGCAGACAACGCGCGTATCGTCACGCGGCCACCGCTGGCACTCGTTATTCCGTTGACTGAGGCGGACGACGAAACCCCGGGCAGCGTCCCGCCGTTACTTGCCCTTTTCTACGGACCGATGCATGTCAACGACCACTACGGCGACACGGTATCCGGAGCTGTTGAAATCGCGCGCCATCCGGCGCCGGATTTCACGGCAAACCCCGACATTGCTGCAGGTGAACCCTATCCTCGCAATCGTCTGAAGTTCCTGTCGGAGGCTGGGCCAGATCCGATCCGCACGGGCGAAGGGCATACCGGCGTTGCCATCCCCCTCAAGATTGAAGGGGCGATTGGCTACTCGTTTGATCGAGATCGCAACGCTGGTCGATTCAACAATTCTAGCTTCCTCGTGACTCCTGTGACAACCAGGATCGCCCCATGGTCGATGATCAAGCTGAAATTCCGAAGAGAGGAGGATCCTGACGGGCTCGATCATATCATCGCTTATTCCCCTGGTGCGCCAATAGCCATTGCCGGCGTCCTGGATGGCGCCTCTGGCGGGCGGACTATTCGACACGAGGGGATTGCGCTCGACTTCGCTAGGTTGAGCGCTGACGGCGAAATCGAGGTTGCGATCGACGAACCACAGGCACAGCCAAATCCCGACGGAACCTTCCCGAAAGGTGGCCAGCGGGTGAAATTGAGGGTGACCGCTAACGCACAGACGCTGTCGATTGCCGCTTGGGTGCTGAAGGTCGGCGACCTCGACGAATATCACAGTGATTGGTCAGCTCCCACTGGTGAGCCGAACGCCGGATGGGCAAGCTTCGACATTGCGAGAAATGGCTGGTCAAGTTTGAGATTGGTTGTTTCAGCCAAACCGAAACCAACAGAGGGAGATGTTTGGAGCCCCTCGGGCGCCGTCTCGGTGCAAACTCGGATCAGTGCAGACGCGAACACGCGGGAGGCGTGGCAGTCTGTTCTGTCACTTCCCATGGAAGTGCTGAGCAAGACGATTCCGATCAGCGATGACGTTCGCGTTACGGTAAAAACCTCGCTGGTGGATGCTCTGGAGGTCAAACCAATACGCCTATCTGACTACGGCGCATCGTTATGGTGCCAGTTCACGGTTCCAAGTTCCCGCTTCCTTGTGACGGATGGGACAGTTCAGAGCCGCATCGAGGTGAGCAATCTCCGACTCATGGCTGCCAGCAATGGGCAAACGTGGTCGGATATCGAACTTCGGGATACCAAAGGCAAAAAATTGACCCTTCTGTCCGATACACCCGAGACAAGTGTCAATGTAACGGACCGTGGGCGTTCTGCGGTCACAGAACTTATGTATGCGGTGTTGACGGAGCCAACTTATGATGGTCTTCGCCGGCTTAGCGAACGGCCTCTGGCGATCGTGCCTCTCATCGAAGCTGCAGGCAGGACGACCTGCGGAATGCCGATCTGGCCGACACCGCCCAACGCGAATCCACCGACGCGAAACGATGGACTTGGCCGCTTCAGAATCATGCGTGTGCTGATCCGCAAAGGGACCGTTTTGGACAACTTCGATGACTTGTTCGCCGAAGCGCTCCGTTCGGAAAATGAGGCTGAGCCGACCTTGCCGGACGATGCAAAGGCCATCGTGCTCAGTATATCGCGCCCAACCTTTTGGGCATTCTAGAATCGAGAAGAGCGCTGCCATCAATAAGGAGGACGCAATGCCGAACCTGAAATACACTGTGCCGCCGCCAATCGAAGCGGTTGACCAGGGAGTGCTGACCTATGCTGGCTGGCTGCAACAACCGTGGTATATAGCCGGAAAGATGGTAGCCGGTGGACCATGACCGAAGCTGCAAACCGCCTTGGTGTCGAGTTCAGTGGCGGCTGCCGAGAGTCTGGCGGGTTTGCCCTTGTTATGGTCCTTTGGATCATCGGGCTGATGTCGCTTGTCGTCCTAACGATATCGTGGGCAACTAGGCTTCGCGTAGAAATTGCTCGGAATGCTTTGGAAGCCACGTCAGCGGAAAAAATTGCCGACGCCGCATTCTCACTCGTCCAACTTAGGATGCGGCAAACAACTTCGGGAGACGATCGACCGAACGAAGCACCTCTAGCACGGGGGCCAATTATATGTACTCTGTCCCATGCCCTCTTGATACTGCTGGTGGAAAACGAAGCCGGTAAAGTGGATCTCAATATCGCAAGCGAAGAGACCTTGGCGAACCTTTTCCATGGTGCCGGAGCCACCCCACGTGAGGCGCAAAGCATTGCCGCAGCGACGGTTGAGTACCGAAGTGTGTCATCCCAACTCCAGGAACAAAGAGACGGGGATCAACAGGGCATTGCCTCTACCCGACCCAAAAGGGCTCCCTTCGATAGCATCCTAGAACTAGACCAGGTCTACGGCATGCGGCGGGGACTTTTTGAAGCCATCTTGCCCTTTGTAACTGTATCCGCACATCGCGATGGGCCAGATCCAGACCTGTCGCCGCCAGGCCTGTCAGCTGCGCTGAAGGGAGCTTCAGCATTCGACGTGAGTACCATCCTCGAACGCACGATCAATGTCACACCCACCGCCCAAGCCATAGAGGCGATAAACATTCCGGGCCGGTTCGTCGCCGGCGGAAGCTATCTAGTTCATGCTGAAGTTTCGACAGCTGGAGGAGGCTACTTCGTGCGAGAGGCCGCCATCGAGCTTTTGGGAGAAAGCACCATGCCGCGGATAAGCGAATGGCGACAAGGTAGAGAGCGTTACCGTCAGGTTCTATCTAAATTGACGATCGGAAATACGGGATTCTTGAAGGCTTATCCAAAGTGCGGGATCGAACTGTGAAGTCGTCAGAACAAAACGCCTCCTGGCGCTCTTTGGATATGAATGCCTTGATGGGGAATTTTCGCGCGTCAGCCGGGCGAATATTTGAGTGGTGGCTCACTGAAACGCGAGGGCATCTGCCACCAGCGACGTTGAAATGGCTTACGGGCGAAAATCGCCATTGGGTGTACGTTGAAGACTCTGCGGATGGAGTTCAGGTTGGGCTTTTGGCGGGGTCGGAACAGCTTCAGAAGGATGAACCCATAACTGTAGATCGCTCGGCACTACCCCAGACTATCGCTACTTATACGAAGAAGGCTCGCCGGCGGGATAGTCTTCCACTTTGCCTTGTCGTGCCCGAAGAAGCCGTTTTCGAACGCCGGATTGAGATCCCGAAGGAAGCACTCTCCAATCTGCACAACCTTGTTACAGATGAATTGGTACGCAGAACGCCCTTTCGCATCGATAGTGTCTTCATGGACCTCAAGATTGAACGACACCCAGTCGACCGAACACGCCGTATCGTGCGCCAGCGAATTCTACGCCGGGACATCGTCGAGCACTGTTGCACGCGTTTCGGACTTGCAAGTGGCGCTATTCGGTTCGCCGGAACGAGAAGCTTGCAGACATCAGAAGATCTGATTCTCCTTTCCGGCTCGCATTCGCTTATTTCCTCGCGGAAGCATTACGTCAAACTTCTGTCCATGCTTATTCTCCTCACTGCCCTGCTGATCGGAACGAATCTCGCACTGCTTTGGTCTCAACAAGAGAATGAACTCTCATTCCTTGATGCTCGAATTACCAAGACGCGTGCGGACGCAATTGCCGTGCGGAAAATGATCGATCAAATCACTACCGAACAAGAAGCGATCCGCGCGGTGGTTTCCGAAAAATCAGGTGTGAATGCTGTTAGAGCCTGGGAAGAGGTTAGCTCCCTGCTACCAGACTCAAGCTGGCTCACCGAATTTCAAGTATCTGATACCGATCTGTCACTGAGCGGCTATTCCGAAAATGCGGCTGCTCTAGTCCCGCTCCTTGGAAGATCGACCATGTTCGCTAAGGTGGCTTTAAGTTCTCCGATCGTCTCGACCGATCGATCGATCGAACGGTTTTCTATCAGTGCCACGCTGCGCCGCCCGTCGGAAAGTCAAGAAGGCGATCGATGACAATTCGAACGATGCTGCCCTCACGCAATGTACTCCTGTTCTGGGGCTTGAACCTCGCATTGCTTCTTGGCGCCTTCGTCCTCATCATCGAGCCACTGCAAAGGTTCTTTACCCTTCGATCTGACGAGATCCTCCAAAAGCGAGATGAGTTGGCACGCTATGATCGGCTCGCACTCGCGGATCAATCCGTACGCAGCCTTCTTGAACAGGTCCGGAATGGACAAAGCGGCTTTGCTTTCCTTGCTGGGCCGGATATCAATTCGGCAAGTGCTTGGCTACAATCTCACATTAAAGAGCGTGCTGCCGAAGCGGGCCTCAGCGTTCGATCAATCGCAGGGATTGACCCTCAAGTTGAGCATGGCTTAACCTACGTTGGCGTCAGGCTTGATCTTAGTGGACCAATAAATAGTCTTCACACCGCCCTCAGAATTATAGAAAAGCAATTGTCACCGGCGTTGACAGTGCGCACGCTCGCAATCCGCGCCCCGGCATCGACGGAGGGAATATCAGGCGAAGTGATGCTCAACGTCCAAATAGAGGTGTACGGTGCAGTTCCTTCGTCAAGTGACGCTCAATAAACCGACGCCGATAATAGCCATAGCGTTGCTTGCTATTCTTAGTGTCAATGCCGCGCTGATCTTCACGGGAGTTTGGCTCGCCACACGCACTATAAGTTCACCGATAATCTCGGGATCTCCCGCCCTCCCCGAGATCGAGGATATTAGCGTTCCTCAAATCGGGTCACTCGACCTGCCTACGACAGATGTTACTTCGCGGCCTCTTTTCTGGAGCTCGCGACGTCCGTTCGAGCCAATCGCCGAGCCTGTGGCTCCTGAAATCGCACCATCTCCCACTCCGGAAGTGCCGGATCAGATATTGCAAGGTATACTTATCACTGGCGACTATCGCCGGGCGCTTTTCCGTCGGCCAAATGAGACAGAGGGTGTCTGGTTGAACGAAGGAGACAGCATCGACGGATGGAAAATATCCAACGTCTTTAGCGACCACACAACACTGGAATCTAACGACGAGATTGTAAAGTTAGAGTTATACCCAGACGGCAAGCTGCCGTAACTATGACAAAGTCAGTTGGATCAGATGGAGTCCTCATTGAGAGAAGCTTGAACGCGCTTAACGGACGTCAACCAAGGAGCAAGTTGATCCCGGTTACTAAGAAGGAGAAATCCGATGACCGACATCACACCAGCACTGGTGAAGGAACTGCGCGAAAAGTCCGGCGCAGGCATGATGGACTGCAAGAAGGCGCTGACCGAGACCAACGGCGACATCGAAGCCGCGATCGACTGGCTGCGCGCCAAGGGCATCTCCAAGG
>Ga0209673_1001563_pt1 | contig 20515 bp, 21 predicted proteins | sample AraplaCol_mMS_r2_2_FD_184274 | JGI IMG/M metagenome (GOLD analysis project Ga0209673, IMG submission 184274) | Arabidopsis root microbial communities from North Carolina, USA - plate scrape MF_Col_mMS_r2 (SPAdes) (version 3) | ecosystem: Host-associated > Plants > Roots > Endosphere | place... | reverse complement strand
CCTGCTGCGCGGCGCCCAGCGCCGCGACGGTCACGAACAGGCCGGGGCGCCAGGTGCCGTCGGGGTTCGCGAGCACGACGCGGGCGCGCGCGCTGCGGGTCTGCTCGCCGAGCAAGGCCCCGATGTACGCGATGCGGCCTTCGGCGGTGCGCTCGAATGCGGTCGACGACACCACCACCTTCTGGCCGACGCGCAGCGTCGCGAGGTCCTTCGGCGCGACCGCGAACTCGGCCCAGACGCTGCGCAGGTCGGAGACGGTGAAGACGCTGGCGTCTTCCTTGACCGCCTCGCCGGCGGCCAGGTGCTTCTCGACCACGGTGCCGGCGAACGGCGCCCGCAGGTCGAGGCGGTTCAGCGGACCGGTGGCCGTGGCCGGGGCGCCGACGGCGGCCAGCTTCGCCTGCGCGTTCTCCACCGCGATGTCGGCCTCCTGCAGCGCCGCCTGCGCCTGCTGGAGGTCGTGCAAGGCCGAGACCTTCTGCTCCCACAGCGTCTTCTCGCGCTCGTGCGCCACGCGCGCAGCGGCCTGCCGCTTGCGGGCGCCCAGCAGTTCGCTGCGCTGCTCGGACAGCACGGTGCTCGCGATCACCGCCAGCACCTGCCCGGCCTGCACCACCTGCCCGAGGCTCGCCGGCACGGCCTGCGCGACGCCGGCGAGCCGAGGCACGATGTGCGCAGTGCGGTCGTCGTCGAAGCGGATCTCGCCGAGGAAGGGCGTGCCGGCCTGCAGCATGGCCGGGCCCGCGGCCTGCACCGCGATGCCGGCGGCCTTCAGCTGCGCATCGTCGATCCTGACCTCGCGCTGGTCGTGGGCGCTGGCGCCGGCGAGCACATCGGGACGCTCGCTTCGGTGTTCGTCGGCGTGCGCCTCTTCGCCTGCCGCTTCGCCGCCACGATGCCGTTCGGTCAGCAGCACGGCCGTGCCGCCCAGCAGCCCGGCCAGCACGATGACCGCGATCGCAATGCCTTGTCGTTGTGTGATTGCCATGGTGTTTCTCGAGGATTGAGGGTCAGCGGCCGAGCAGGCGATCGATCGCCGCGGCGGCCTGGTGGGCGCTGGACAGCGCCGACAGATGGCGCTCGCGGGCCTGCAGCAGCGAACGCTGCGCGTCGAGCACGTCGAGGAAGCCGAACTTGCCGGCCTCGAAGCCGCGCGTCGCGGCGTCATGGGCCTGCCGCGCGGCCGGCAGCACGGTGTCCTTCAGCCGGCGCAGCGTGGTGGTCGCCAGCGCCAGCTGCCCGCTGGCCTGCTGCAACGCGGCCAGCGCCTGCAGGCGGGCCTGCTGCTGCTCGGCCTCGGCCTTGTCGACATGGCGCGCGGCTTCGAGCACGCCGCCCTGCTGGCGGTCGAACAGCGGCAAGGGCAGCGAGACGCCGACGACGGCCAGCGTGCGCCCGAGCTCGTTGTCGCGCTTGGCGCCGACGCTGACGCCCAGGTCGGGCACCGCGCGGCTGCGCGCCAGGTCGACCAGCGCGCGCCGCCGGTCGAGCTCGATGCGATGCGCCTGCAGGCCGGGCGAGGCGTCCAGCTCGACCACCAGCTCGCCGAACGGCGGGCGCGAGGGCAGCGCGTCGGTGTCGCCCTGCACGCGGGCGAAGTCCGGCTCGGCGTCGCCCCACAAGGTGGCCAGCGACCGGCGCGCCTGGGCCAGCGCGACGTCGGCCTGGGCGGCTTCGAGCTGCGCATTCGCCTCGTCGACACGCGCACGGGCTTCATCGATCGGCGCCACCTTGCCGGCGGCGACGCGCCGGGCGGCGGCATCGGCGGCCGCGGCAGCGAGCCGGACCGAATCGGCGCTCAGCGCCAGCCGTTCCTGCGCCACCAGCACGCCGAAGAACTCGCGGGCGACTTCGGCGCGCAGCCGCGAGCGGGTGTCGGTCCAGGCCGCCTGCGCCAGCTCGCGCGAGCGTTCGGCCACCGCAACCCGTGCCGCGCGCTTGCCGCCGAGCTCGATCGGCCATTCGAGCGTGGCCGTCGTGCTGCGCGACGCGCGCCGGGTGTCTTCGACGCTGGCGTTCAGCGTCGGGTTGGCGCGCGCGCCGGCTTGCTGCAGCGCGGCCTCGGCGGCGTCGACGTCGCGCTGCGCCGCCAGCAGCACGGGGCTGCGCGACACAGCCCGTTCGACGGCGCCGTCGAGGCTGAGTTCAAGAAAGGGCGTCGCAGGCTGGGCCTGGACAACGAGCGGGCTCGACCACATCGCCGCGAGCACCAGCGGCATCAACATTCTTCGCATCGAATCTCATCGGCAAGGACCTGAGGATTCGGCGAAACGCGAGCGCCTCCGCGACCGGAAGCGGGGGGAATGGCGTCAGTTCACGCGTCTCGCCGGACGGCGAGACGGGGCCACTGAGGGCGGTCGGGCGCCCGGGCGGGCGCGGAACTGAACGCCGCGTCGGACGACAGTCCGGCGGCGCCGGACGATCGGACGGCTGGCGAGCCGTGCAGCGCGCCGGGTCCGAGGGCCGGGGTGCAGGCGGCATGGCAGGTGGCGCAGTCGGTGTCGACGGCCAGCGAGCCGCCGGACGCCTGCCCGCGCTCGTCTTGATGCTCGTGCAGGTGGTGGCCGATGTGGCGGGCCTGGACGCTGCCACCAGGCGCGGCGCCTTCATGCTGGCAATACGCCGACGCAGCCCCCCACGCCAGCTGCAGCGGCAGCAGCACGGCGAAGAACAGGAGCAGCCAGCGGCGCATCGGCGGTCAGACCTTGCGCTTCTTGCGGCGGCCGCGATGGTCCATGCCGAGCTTCTCGAGGCTTTCCTTGCGCCGCTTGGCCACGCGCTCGTCCATCTTCTCGATCTCCTTGCGCTTGGTGTAGCCGGTGGAGTCCGCAAAGATCCACCAGGCGATGGCCGCGGCGAACGGCCACAGGATCGAGAGCCAGCCCCAGTCGGCGGCCGGCCCGACCTCGGCCATTTTCATCACCAGCAGCAACACGCCCAATACGACGAAATACATGATCTTCCCTCGGCCTTCCGGCTTGTCCTACGGCAAGGCACGGTCAACCGCGCCACGTAGAATTCGTTGAGTTGTCCAGTGATCGAAATGTAATGGATGGCTCCCCACCCCTTCGGAAGGAAATCATGAAGTCGCTGCTTTCGCTGATCGTTGCCCTCTCTGCCCTGGCGGCCGCACCGGCTTTCGCCAACCCGGAACTGGCGCAGAAGAAGAACTGCATGGCCTGCCACGCCATCGACAAGAAGCTGGTCGGCCCGGCCTACAAGGACGTCGCCGCGAAGTACGCCGGCCAGAAGGACGCCGTCGACAAGCTGTCGCAAAAGGTCGTCAAGGGCGGCGCCGGCGTCTGGGGCGCGGTGCCGATGCCGGCGAACACTCAGGTGTCGGATGCCGAAGCCAAGCAACTCGTGACCTGGATCCTCGGCTTGAAGTGACCCACCCCCGAGGCGCTTCGCGCCTCCCCCTCAAGGGGGCGCCGCCAGTGGCCCGGCCGAGCCGGTTCCACGGCGTCCGCTGAATGGAGAAGGCCCCATGCGGGCCTTCGTCATTTCAATAGGCCTGCCCCAGCTGCTCCAGGATCGCCGGGTTCTCCAGCGTGCTGGTGTCCTGCGTCACCGCCTCGCCCTTGGCCACCGAGCGCAGCAGCCTGCGCATGATCTTGCCGGAGCGCGTCTTCGGCAGGTTGTCGCCGAAGCGGATGTCCTTCGGCTTCGCGATCGGGCCGATCTCCTTGCCGACCCAGTCGCGCAGCTGCTTCGCGATCGCCTTGGCCTCGTCGCCGGTCGGGCGCGGGCGCTTCAGCACGACGAACGCGCAGATCGCCTCGCCGGTCGTGTCGTCCGGGCGGCCGACCACCGCGGCTTCGGCAACCAGGTCGGTGCAGCCGACCAGCGCCGACTCGATCTCCATCGTGCCCATGCGGTGCCCGCTGACGTTCAGCACGTCGTCGATGCGGCCGGTGATCGTGAAGTAGCCGGTCTTCTCGTCGCGGATCGCGCCGTCGCCGGCCAGGTAGTAGCGGCCCTGGAAATCGGCCGGGTAGTAGCTCTTCCTGAAGCGCTCCGGGTCGCCGTAGATGGTGCGGATCATCGCCGGCCACGGCTTCTTGACGACCAGGATGCCGCCCTGCCCGTTCGGCACGTCCTTGCCGGTCTCGTCGACGACGGCCGCGATGATGCCGGGGAACGGCAGCGTGCACGATCCCGGCACCAGCGGCGTCGCGCCCGGCAGCGGCGTGATCATGTGGCCGCCGGTCTCGGTCTGCCAGAAGGTGTCGACGATCGGGCAGCGGCCGCCGCCGATGTGCTCGTGGTACCACTCCCACGCGGCCGGGTTGATCGGCTCGCCGACCGAGCCGAGGATGCGCAGCGACGCCAGGTCGTAGTTGCGCGGGTGCACCGCGGCATTGCTCTCGGCCGCCTTGATCAGCGAGCGGATCGCGGTCGGTGCGGTGTAGAAGATCGAGACCCTGTGGTCCTGGATCATCCGCCAGAAGCGGCCGGCATCGGGATAGGTCGGCACGCCCTCGAACACGACCTCGGTGCCGCCGAGCGCCAGCGGCCCATAGGCGATGTAGGTGTGGCCGGTCACCCAGCCGATGTCGGCGGTGCACCAGAAGATGTCGTCGGGCTTCAGGTCGAAGGTCCACTTCGTCGTCAGCGCCGCATGCAGCAGGTAGCCGCCGGTCGAATGCTGCACGCCCTTCGGCTTGCCGGTGGAACCCGAGGTGTACAGCAGGAACAGCGGGTGCTCGGCGCCGACCCATTCGGGCTCGCAGGTGGCAGGCTGCGCGGCCGTCAGCTCGTGCATCCAGCGGTCGCGCGACGCATCGAACGCAATCTTGCCGCCGGTGCGCTGGTAGACGATCACGCTCTTGATGCTGTCGCAGCCGCCGAGCGCGATCGCGTCGTCGACGATCGCCTTCAGCGGCAGCTGCTTGCCGCCGCGCAGCTGTTCGTCGGCGGTGATCACCATCACCGCGCCGGCGTCTTCGATGCGGTCGCGCAGGCTCTGCGCCGAGAAGCCGCCGAACACCACCGAATGGGTCGCGCCGATGCGCGCGCAGGCCTGCATCGCGACCACGCCCTCGACCGACATCGACATGTAGATGACGACGCGGTCGCCCTTCTTGACGCCCTGCGACTTCAGCGCGTTGGCCATGCGGCAGGTCTTCGCGAGCAGGTCGCGGTAGCTGACCCGCGTCACCTGGCCGTCATCGGCCTCGAAGATGATCGCGGTCTTGTCGCCGAGACCGGCCTCGACCTGCTTGTCCAGGCAGTTGTACGAGACGTTCAGCGTGCCGTCCTCGAACCACTTGAAGAACGGCGACTGGCTGCTGTCGAGCGTCTTCGTGAACGGCGTCTTCCAGCTCACCATCTCGCGCGCAAGACGGGCCCAGTACCCTTCGTAGTCGGCCTCGGCCTCGGCGCACAGCTTGTCGTAGGCGGCCATGCCGGACACATGGGCCGCCTTGGCCAGTGCGACGGGCGGCGGGTAGACCTTGTGTTCGCTCGAACTCATTGCGTGTCTCCTTCAGCGGTTTGCGAATTCTGCACGCACCATAGACAGCTGCTCTTACGAACGACTGACGAGGGCGCCCGGGGTCTTCACCGATGGTGCGCCCACTACAAATTGCGAACAGCAGAGGCCGTTGAGAAGACGATGTTCTTCGCGTCGCTTGCGCGCTGGAGCCAGAACGGTTTGTCTTGTTCGTCCGTCCCTTTCCAGTTGAGGTTCACAGCTGCGAGCACCTCGCTCGTGTCGAGTTCCGTTGCCTCGGCCAGTTCAACGATCAGGCGATCTGAAAGGCGACTGCGTCCGGTCTTGTAGTTGGACAGCGTCGTCGGAGAGACGCCGAGGCGAGAAGCTACCGCCTTGTCGTCTCGCAGGCCGTTGCGCAGGCGATAGACCTCAACAATCGTTTGCAGCGTAATCATAGTGAAACCTCATTTGTGCAAATGTAGTTTCTTGGATTCCAATCCAAGAATCGTGGATTTGCATGAACAGAACTATGCGGCGCAATGTACACCAGTGCGAGTCAGTCAAACAAGTCGTGAAGCGTCCGCATGCGAAAGCTTCGTTTGACGCACGGCGCCTGTTTGCAATGCGCAGTCAGCTTTCGCAAGCACGCTCGGAAGGCTGGTCGGTCGCGTCATGCGCCTTCATCGAGGAAGAGTGCCGCGCCCTCGGTGCTGGCCTGATCGCCGGCGAGCAGGTGGCGGCATGAAGGCAGACGCCATGCAACAGGCGCGCGAGCTGGTCGACCTGGTCGCCTCTCGTCCTGAGGACGCATCGTCAGGTCACGTTCGATGCCTGTTCCCATCCGCGCACAAGAGCTTCGAAGGCGACGTAGGTCAACGGCGGCTCGCCGTTCTCGCGGTTTGCCTGCGCCACGTTGCGGAGACGGGCGACGGTGAGCTTTCGTTGTTCCTTGGGGATTGCTTGCAGCATCTTCCCGAGAGCGAGACATACATCGCCAAGCTGATCGAGATTGATCGTGCCGTTCTGCACGGTGATCTGCCGGAGGGCAGCCGTTTCGGCGTCTGTACGGGGCTTCTTGAAGGTCGGGATGCTCTGCGGGTTGACCATGATTCTCCTTCGTCGGGTGGTGTAGAGCTGCGTTCAGAGAACGTCAGCAGTGGGGAACTCGGGTGAGCCGCGCAACGTGGCGCCGCGTCGACGGCGAACTGGTTGCGCACTACGGCAAGGCGGGTTCGTTGTCGTGGGTTGAGGTCCGCACGTCGCTGACTTGTCGGCGGCCGTATCGAATTCTGTGGACCTACGACCTTGCAATTGCGCAGGCGAAATTGCGTCGCCTGTTTCAGTCCGAGCCGCGGGTTCTGTGCCGAGTCGTCCATGAGCCTGGGTCAGTCGAGGTAGTCGGCCCAGAACTCGACGTCGTCCTGGCCGAGTTCGTTCAGCGCGAGGTTCGCCAACGCCATGACGTGATGCAGCGAGTGGCCGGTAGCGTCGGCGAGCTGGACGACAGCGCGGTCCGGCAGCTTGCGAACACCAGCGCGGTAGTTGGCCAGCGCAGTGAAGCTGATTCCGAGCTGCGCCGCCAGGGCGCGGTCGGTCAGTAGCTCGTTCTCCGCTTTGTAGGCATCAAGCAAACCATTCAAGGTAGCCATGCAAGTAGCTCGCTCAAAATCTTCACAGATCGTGAATGTACAGCAGGTGGCCCGCGCGAACGAGAAGCCCGTCGCTCTGAGATTCGATCGTTTCTCCGAGATGTGCGCGCAGGCCGAGTCCTCGCGCAACCCGCTGCCGGTGCACGTGCAGTTCCGCAAGGCCGGCGAGGTGCTCTGCGGCCAAGTGCTGGACGCGCGACCTGGTCAAGGTGGCTCGACGGTCGATTTCTATCAGGTGCGCAGCGAGGTCGGCGTGACCTGGTGCGCTCATACGCAGGTTCGCGCCTGTTCGGGGCTCGATGGGCGCTGTGTCTGTGAGGCCGCGCCGGTTGCGCGCGGCCGCCAGGCCGCGCGCTCCGGCGCGGCTTCAAAAGCCCCCCACGGTAATACGGGGGTAGCAGCATGACCAAGGGCAACCGGGTAGCAGCCGCACCGGTGCTCGCAGGGCATCGGATCCGGTGGACGCTGGAACAGGCCTACCAACAGACGCAGCAGCGTGTCCGCCTCGACTGGCTGCGGTTCACGCTGCCGCTCGATGCGGTCGTGCGAACGGAACCGATGCCCTGCCCTGTCGTTGCCGAACTGGCTGCAATGGACAGCCACGGCCGGGCGGTCGCATTGGCAGCGCGCATTGCTGACGCGACGCTGGATTACACGGGCGCCCTCGCCCTGTCGAAGTCGTGCGCTTCGCGAGTAGCCGAGATCCTCGACATGTTCGAGGTTGGCCAAGCTGAGGACAGGGGCATGGACTACTACGCCGCTCGCTGTCCGCTCATGCACGAGGGAGTCGTGGTCGGTCATTGCCTTGCCGGCTCGAAGTCGGCGAACCAAGCTGGCACGGTGCACGTGAATCTGCACGGCGAAGCCTGCCTCTACGTTTCGCCCGCGAAATGGCAACGCCTGCGCGACTTCATCGCGGCCAATGACGGATGGATCACGCGCGTTGACTTGGCTGTCGACGTGTTCACCGGCGACGAGATCACCGAGGTGGTCAACGCGTACGTCTATGGCCTGTTCGATGTGAGAGGCCAGCGGCCAAAGGAATCGCAAGCGGGCTCGTGGGTCAGCGGTCATAGCAGGACGCTGTACGTCGGCAAGCGCGAGACCGGAAAGATGTTCCGCGCGTACGAAAAGGGCGACCAGCTTTTCGGGCCCGAGGCAAACGACGCGTGGATTCGCTACGAGCTCGAATTGCGCAACAACGCGCGCGTCATCGACCTCGATGTGATGACGCGTCCGGCTGACTTCTTCGCCGGAGCCTATCAGTTCACAGAGGCACTGTTGCAACGCCTGCAGGTCCGCGCCGAGCCGCAGACGATTCCTGCCGGTCAGAAGCTGCGCGACGCAACTGCAGAGGCGGCTGTGACCCGCGTTGTTCGCAATGCCGAGCGCGCATGCCTGCCGTCGCTCGTCGCGATGTGGGATTTCGGTGACGACCTCATCGCCGACCTGGTTGCGAAGCATCGCGAGCGTGTGCCGAACAGGCTCAAGGGCTTCTCTCGCGAAGCCATTCAACAGGCGTTTTCAAAAGTCGCAGCGTCGTTCGCCCCGGACTCTGCGCCGTCGTTCTCGGGGCATGAAAGGTAAGCAATGAAGTTCGTTTCTCAGGTCAAGGTCACCGGCATGAAGCCCAGCAAAGGCGTCATGGAAAACGGCACGTCGTACGACTCGACCAAGGTCTACGTCGAGACCGCGCTGGACGATACGAAGGGCAAGGGCTTCGCGTCGGCCGAGTACAGCTTCGGTGTCGCGGCCGAGTTCGACAAGTTTCGCCACCTGACCTTCCCGTTCATCGCGGACGTCGAAATGGAGATCGTCTCCAGCGGCAAGGCACAGAAGACCGTCGTGCGCGGCGTGAAGCCGGTCGCAAACGTCAAGGCGGGCTGAAATGGCGCGCTTCCTGATCCAGTCCGCCCGGACGTTCAAGTTCATCCATTCGTCGCCGGCGACCGGTGACGTGGACTGGACTCCGTCCCTGCTGACGGCGATGCGCTTCGGCATCGTTGAGGACGAAGAACAGGTGGCGCAGCTCATCGAAGACCACTTCGACCGCGGCAGCGCAATCACGATTGATCTCGACGAGGTCGGCCAGTGATTTCGCACGCGAAACAAGGGGTGCCGCTGTGATCTGCGCAGACATCGTGACGCTTCAAGGCGGAGCGCAGGTCATCGCACCGGCGCCCTCGCAACCGGCAGACCTCGGAACGTGCGCGGTGGTACTCGTGCCCGGCTCTGAGCTGTCTGCTCTCTCCGGAGTTTCCTTCCCCGCGCCAGCCGATGCGACGACCGTATGGGCGTGGGCTTTCTCAATGGTGGTCGGCTGCTATCTCCTCTCATGGGCAGCCGGTACGGTCGTCAATTTCGTGAAAAGGAACTGATATGACGAAGCAAATTCAACGCGGTCTTCTGGCGGCCGGTGTCCTGGTCGCGGCTGGCGCTGCAAACGCTGCCGGACCGGACTACAGCACGCTCACCGCGGCGGTGGACTTCTCGTCCGTGGCAACGGCCATCCTGGCGATCGCCGCGCTGATGATCGTCCCGGGCGTCGTTCGCTGGGGCGCCAAGCGCGTGATCGGCATGGTCGGTCGCTGATAACGGCCTGCCCCTGACTCGGGAGAGTTGGGGGCGCTTCCTCTTCCTCAGTCGAGGTCCACATGTGGATGATCTTCTTTGCCTTCGCGGGCGTCGTCTGCGGCATGGCTGCAGTGATGGGGTTCGCCCATGCGTAGCGTGCAGTACTTCCTTTTGGTCACTGTGCTCGCGATTGCTTGCGCCTGGATGTCCGCCGCGAGGGCCGCCGATGGCCTCTTCTACAAGGTCTCTACGTACTGCGAGGGGCAGGTGTTCAATTCCCCTGATGAAGCGGCGGCGTGCATCATCGCCAAGCTTAAGCGGAACGACCCCCCACTCGTCTGGCCGTGGAGGTTTCCGCTCGTTGACGGTAGCTGCGAGACGCCGACGGTTGGGCACTCTGCGCAGTGCACCGGTCACCGTAACGGCGTGTGCGATGTCCCCTGGACCGGGTCCTACAACGGAGCGAACTGCGGCCCGGCTGCGCCCTACAGCTTCAACGAAATCTGGACGGCGACCATCACGCTTGATACCGTGACGTGCACCAAGGATCAACTTCAGTCGAGCGGCTACTACGACATCGGTACGAGCTCGACAGCGTCGCCGCTCATCGTCCAGTGTCGTAGCGGGTGTGAGTCCATCTTTGACGGCACGTCCCCCGCTGGTTCAGCGCTGACCGGTGGTGTCAAACATTTCTACGCGCGCGGCTCGTACATCAAGACGGGCAACGTCTGTTCGTCGTCGAACAGTGCGGGCGATCCAATCGGCGGGGTTCCTCCTGACACGTGTGGGCCGGGTCAGGTCATGGGTACGGTGAACGGCAAGGCGAAGTGTGCGACGACCGGCCCGGCTGGCACGCCGACGACCGCGCCGAACGGCAACCCCACGACAAGTGGACCTCCGGGCACTGTGCCGACATCGCCGACGACCACCACCGGTACCAGTGGCACGACGACGAATCCGGACGGCAGCACGACTACAACAACCACGACGACGACGAACTACAGCGGCGGCGGCTCGTCCACCACCACGACGACGACGAACAACTATCCGGACGGGCACTCGACATCGTCCACGACAACGACCGGGTCGGGACCGGGCTCGGGCAATGGCTCGTCGAGTGGCGGGGTCAGCAGTGGTGGCGACGAGGGCGACGGTGAGGAGAACCCGTGCGCAGCGAACCCAGCCGGTGAAGGGTGTGGAGGCAACCCGACCTCCCCGGGCAGCATTCGGACCCCAGGGACGCGAACCGTCGCGGATGTGCTCTCAGATGCACGCAACGCATTCATGGCTTCGGGCCTCGGTCTGGCGGTCGGCAACTTCTTCACGTTGTCGGTCGGTGGTCAGTGCCCGAGCTGGGCGTGGGCAATCCCATGGCTCAACGCGCATGTGCAGTTCGATGTGTTCTGCGCGGCGTTCGCCGCATCTGCGTTGGCGGTCATGAAGGCCGTTCTGATGTGCGTAGGCGCGTGGTTCGCGTTCCGCACCGCGATGGAGTAGCGCGATGCTCAAGCAATTCACCGATTGGCTCTTCAGCCTCGTGCAGGCCGTCTTCACGACCGCCTGGGATTTCATCGTCGACGTGTTCGTTCACCTGCTTGACTTGGTGCTCGGTGGGCTGGTGTCGCTCCTGGCGTCGGTGCCGGTGCCGGCGTTCATGACGGGCGGACTGCAGGCTGTGTTCACGCAGGTTGATCCAGGCATCTTGTACTTCGTGAACGCGCTCGGCCTGCCGCAGGTGTTCGCGATGTTCGGCGCCGCGTACCTGTTCCGGTTCGCGCGCAAGGTCGTCACTCTCTTTCAATGGTGATCGCATGATTATTTTTCACGAAGGGTTGCCGGGCTCGGGCAAGAGCTATGAAGCCCTGTGCTATCGCATCATCCCGGCACTCGCCAAGGGGCGCGCTGTGGTCGCCTACGTCGAAGGTCTCGACCACGAGCGCATCGCTTCGCTTGCGAAAATCTCCGTCGAACGCTGTCGCGAGCTCCTCACGCCGCTGACGCGCGAACAGTGCGTGTCGGTGCTCGATCACGTCAAAGACAACGCGTTGCACGTGTTCGATGAGGCGCAGAACTTTTGGGGCAACAAGGAACGCATGTCGAAGGACATGACGGAGTTCGTCACCGAGCATCGGCACCGCGGGATGGACATTGTTCTGATGGGTCAGGACTATCGCGATGTTCATTCGCTGTGGCGTCGGCGTATCGAGATCAAGCTGGCCTTTTTGAAGCTGTCGGGCATCGGTGCGGCGAAGTCGTACAGCGTGACGACCTGGAAGCACAAGGGCGGCGACGACTACGTGAAGGTCGGCACCGAGGTGCACAAATACGATCCGAAGTTTTTCGGCACGTACAAGAGCCACACCAGCGATGAGATCAACACGGGCGACTACAAGGACGGTCGCGCGATGATCCTGAACAACGCCGGCTTTCGCTACGGGATGCCGCTTGTACTGGTGCTGGCGATCTGGGGAGGAGTCAAGGCCTGGGCGTTCTTCCACCCGCAGCCCATCCCTGCGGCCGGTATTGGCGCCATGGAGCATCGCGCCGCCGCAACGACAGGCGCAACTGCGTCCGGCGCTGTAGCTACTACGGCGCCTCTTCCTGCGAAGCCCGACACGCGGTCGGTTCAAGAACGACGATTCGCCGATCTATCGGGAAAGGCACGCATCCGGCTTGCGGGCTTGATCTCGATGGGGCATCGCACGTCCGGCTATATCGAGTGGGTCGACGGCAATACGCACGTGATGGAACGGCTCACGCTCGATGCGTTGCGTGATCTGGGCGTGTCAGTCATCCTGAGCGACGGTAGCGTGCGCCTGACGCTCGGAGAGTGGACGGAGCTGGCCACATCCTGGCCGCTGGAAGCCGAGGGACGTGTGTCCGAAGCGCGATTGGATCGTATGCGGCCCGAGCGTGAGCTGCAGGCCGATACGCCACTTGCGGCGATGTCGTTGGGCGGTGCGCGCAATGCAGCCCCATCGCGTGAACCTTCGGGCGACATGACGGTTTCCACCCGTCGCCAGTAGGTTTCGCATGCGAAAGTCAGGCCGCATCCAGCTGAGCGATCAGCCACGCGGCCCCGCCGAGTTGTTGCAGCTTGTCGACCTGCGATTGCGTCAGGCCCAGCGTCACGTCAACGAACAGTTTCGGCTGCGCCTTAGCGCCGCTGATATCGCCCACGTTGGCCGCGCTGCCCTCTTCATCGTCGTCGTCCATGCTTTGTGCTGTCGTCGGCGTCTTCAGGCGCGTCAGTGCGAGCCGGACGCTGGTGCGCGTGGTCGTGCCGTCTTCGAGGCCCTTCACGAGTCGCAAGAACGTCGGCAACGAATCTTCGACGCGCATGTTCGCGAGTTGATTCAGACCCAGGAGGATTTCGGGATCTTCGGTCAGGCCCGCGGCGAGCACACCGCGGACGCTGGTCGCCATTCGCGTGATAGACATGTGCTTGCTCACCCATGCCGTGGACTTGCCAAGCGCCTTCGCCACGGCCTTCGGGGTCTTGTAGTGCTTCATCAGGGCGGCCACGCCGTCCGCCACATCGGCGAGGCCGAGGTTTTCGCGCTGCAGGTTCTCGATGGCTTGCATCGTCGCAGCCTGCGTCTGGTCGACGGTGCGCACCAAGGCCGGTACTTCGGTGAGGCCGGCCATGCTGGCGGCTATCAGACGACGTTCACCGGCAATCACGAGATATCGCGCGTCGTCAGTAGGATCGCGCTGCACGATGATGGGTTGAAGAATTCCAACTTCGCCGATGCTGTTGGCAAGCTCCTTGAGGCTTTCTTCGTCGAAGCCGTTTCGCGTGCGAATCTGTGTCGCGGCGCGAATGGAGATCAGCGGGAGGGTTGCGGGTTCGCCGATGTAGTGGATTGCTTGAATCATGGTGCGGGCTCCTGTGTTGAGTGGGACATGACCGGCCCCCGGTGGGGGTGGCCATACGTCGTACAGACGCTGCACAGCAGGGACGGCACGGGGTCAACCCTTCGCGCCGCCAGTCTGGCCTGCAGGGCGACCGAAGGGCGACACGAACCAGCGGTGTGCGGGGCGAACCCGAAGGGCTTGGGGTTGAGGCCGGGACGCGCCCTGCGGTACACCGAACCGCGACGTGTGGCAGATGTCTGGCTTCCGCACGCTGCGTTAGGGATCGTTACCCGAATGGGCCAAGACCGAAGGACTTGGTGGCGAAGCCATAGAGCCCGGTCACGACCGCTCAGGGAGGGAAACGCCCTGCTTTTCTCCAAGCAGCGAACTCGGCCATTCTGCGAACATCCTACAAGAATGTAAATATTCTTTACATTTCACGGACGGCGAGGGAGGGTACGGATTCGCATGCGAAACGCGGACCTCGTTGCAAGTCCATTCGAAGACAACAACGACACTTTTCATGAAATACGGATACGCGAGGGTATCGACCCTGCAGCAAGACACGACCTTACAGCGTGCAGCCTTCTCTAAAGCTGGAGTTCGCAACGTCGTCGAAGAAAAGCGGTCAGGCGGCGGTACGGCTCGTCCGCTTCTTGAGGGACTTTTGAGCAAGCTCAAGCCGGGGGATATTTTGTACGTCTACAAGATGGACCGGCTGGCTCGGAGCTTGTCAGACCTGCTCCGAATCCTGCGAGTGATTCGCGCAGCTGGAGCTGCCTTCAGATCGCTGACAGAGCCTCTGGAGACGGAGACGCCTGCAGGCGAATTGCTACTCCATTTGCTCGGCGCGTTTGCCCAGTTTGAGAGAGCGATGATTCGCGAGCGCTGTATGGCTGGGCGCGCTGCTGCGATCGAGCGCGGCGTGGTGTTTGGCCGGCCGCCGACTGTCTCGGCCGACGTGGTTCTATCGATGCGCGCGGAAGGTCTGAACTGGTCGGAGATCGCGCGCGCTACCGGTCACGCGATTTCTTCGGTTAGGCGAGCTGGGCTTTCACTGCGCGTTTGCGATGGTGCGCCTCCGACGCCGCGACCGTGGCGGGATCGTGCTCGATCTTTCAAGTGATTTCTATGTAAGCGTCCGCCCGCGCGAGCGGCGTTCAGTATCGGCCCAGCTCAACTTGTAGACTTGGCCCTCGCTCTTCGCTAGATAGGAAAGCGAGTAGGCGCGCCGTTTTTCGGCTTGCCGTAATGCACATTTACACGATCGAATTCAACGCCGCCCGGACATGTTTGACGTGCAAGGCTAGCGCTTGGGGAAGCATATATTTCGTCTCTTCAAGAATCTGATTCTTTTCGTCGAGCACTGTCTCAATTTGAATCGGGAGCAGTTCATACTGAACATTCTGCAGTACTACTCCGAATAGAACCTTGGAGTCCATGGTGATGACAGGCGCGCCACTGGCACCTCGAAGTGCGGGGAACGAGAGTTCCAATACATCGGAGCCGGCTTTGCCGAGGATATCTGTTCTATCCAGCATCCGAGTGACATTTCCAATCCTGGACGCCGCCTGTGATTGGAGTGTATCTTTGCCACTTTTTCTGGTATCGCTATATTCGTGGCAAACGACGAAGCGATTTAGTTGAACCTCGTCGTCACTTGGCAGTTCAATTTTGTCATTCGGGAAATAGCTGCTTGTCGTCAGCACCGCCAAGTCAATATCGTAGAAGATATGCAGAACATTGCAGTCGAACCAGGGCATTACGCCATCTTGGAGGGTAGATTGCACGACAGCGCTAAAAACGAAGTCGGCGCCGCGGTCGCGGACGACATGCGCCGCGGTAAGAAGAATGTTTCTCGCATGGCGAACGAAGAACGCCGTACCTAAGAACGTGGGTTCGCCGTCAACAATGCAAAACAGGGGGACGATGAATGACGAAGGTTGCATTCCGCGCGTGTGTTGCCGTTGTCTATAGCTCGATTGCAGGGTTGACGTTGCATCGAGAGAAGCATTCTTGACCGCCGACGTCGGCGGCTGCATGCATTCGATCACGCTGCGTGAGGTGCTGCAACCCGTCAGCACCGTTGGCAAGCCAGAAAGTTCGTCGTCATGGCGAGTGTCTGTCTTGCCGTAATGCACAATTTCCGGCAACCGGACTATCCCTGCACACCCTATGGCCCAGATCCCCGACCACAGCCACAGCAAGCTGCGCCCCTTGCCCAACCTCATCTTCATGAGCCGTTGGCTGCAGCTGCCGCTGTACCTCGGGCTGATCGTCGCGCAGGCGGTGTACGTGTTCCACTTCTGGGTCGAGCTGGTGCACCTGGTCGAGGCGGCCTTCGGCAGCCAGACGGCGCTGCAGGCAGTGTTCAGTGCGGTCGGCGTCAGCGGCGATGCCGCCAAGGGCACCAAGCTGACCGAAACCACGATCATGCTGGTCGTGCTCGGCCTGATCGACGTGGTGATGATCTCCAACCTGCTGATCATGGTGATCGTCGGCGGCTACGAGACCTTCGTGTCGCGCATGAACCTCGAAGGCCACCCCGACCAGCCCGAATGGTTGAGCCACGTCAACGCGTCGGTGCTGAAGGTGAAGCTCGCGACCGCCATCATCGGCATCTCGTCGATCCACCTGCTGAAGACCTTCATCAACGCCGATGCGCTGAGCGACCGGGTGCTGGTCGCTCAGACGGTGATCCACTGCGCGTTCCTGCTGTCGGCGATGGCGATCGCGGTGACCGACCGGCTGCTGCCCCACGCCCCCGCGAACCATTGATGCCGTAGCCCGGAAGCCATTCCGGGGTATTCGACGGCCGTCCCCGGAATGGCTTCCGGGCTACGAGCCCTTGCGCAGCAACAGCAAGGTACCTGCGATGCCGGCAATCAGCGAGCCGCACAGCACGCCGAGCTTGACCTGCGTCTCGTAGTCGCCGCCACGCCCCTCGAAGGCCAGTGCGCCGATGAACAGGCTCATCGTGAAGCCGACGCCGCACAGCACGCAGACGCCGAAGAACTGCCGCGTGCTCGCGCCGGCCGGCAGCTCGGCACCGGCCAGCCGGATCAGCAGCCACGACGCGCCGAACACTCCGATCGCCTTGCCGATCACCAGTCCCGCGGCAATGCCCAGCGGCACCGTCTGCCCAAGCGTCGAGAAGCTCACGCCCTGCAGCGACACGCCGGCATTCGCGAACGCGAACATCGGCAGCACCGCGAACGCGACCCACGGGTGCAGCGCATGCTCGGTGGTCTCGAGCGGTGAGTGGCCCTCATCACCCGCCCGCAGCGGAATGGCCAGCGCCGTCGCGACGCCGGCCAGCGTCGCATGCACGCCCGACTTCAGCACGCACACCCAGATCACCAGCCCCACCACGACGTACGGCCCGACGCTCATGACCCGGCTGCGGTTCATCAGGAACAGCACCACCCCGCCGGCCAGCGCCGCGCCCAGCATCGCGAGCGACACGTCGGCGGTGTAGAAGAACGCGATGACGACGATCGCGCCCAGGTCGTCGATGATCGCCACCGCGGTCAGGAACACCTTCAGCGACGCCGGCACCCGCGAGCCCAACAGCATCAGGATGCCGAGCGCGAACGCGATGTCGGTGGCCGCCGGGATCGCCCAGCCGTGCAGCGCGACCGGATCGCGCAGGTTGATCAGCGCATAGATCAGCGCCGGCACCGCCATGCCGCCGACCGCCGCGCCGGCCGGCAGCAGCGCCTGCCGGGCCGAGGCCAGCTCGCCGGCCAGCAGTTCGCGCTTGATCTCGAGCCCGACCAGGAAGAAGAACACCGCCATCCACAGGTCATTGACCCACAGCAGCAGCGGCTTGGCCAGCACCAGCAGGTCGCCGCCGATGCGAACCTCGCCGGGCAGGCCGACGAAACGCTGGTAGGCGTCGTGCCACGGCGAGTTGCTGACGACCAGCGCGATCGCGGCCGCCAGCGCCAGCACGACGCCGCCGGCCGACTCGGACGCGATGAAGCGCCGGATGCTGTTCAGCATGAGTTCTCCCCTGTCAGTAAAATTCGCGGCTTCAAGCCAAGCCCGTCCGCCGGGGATTGTTCCGTAGTTCCGCCCACTTTCCGGGATAGCCACATGACCTCGATCCGCTACACCGACCTGGTTGACAGCGTCGCCGCCGCATTGCAATACATCAGCTACTACCACCCGGCCGACTACATCGCGCACCTCGCGCGGGCGTACGAATCCGAGCAGGGCCCGGCCGCAAAAGACGCGATCGCGCAGATCCTGACCAACTCGAAGATGTGCGCCGAAGGCCGCCGCCCGATCTGCCAGGACACCGGCATCGTCAACGTCTTCATGAAGATCGGCATGGACGTGCGCTTCGAGGGCTTCCCGTCGGGCGTCGAGGAAGCCGTCAACGAGGGCGTGCGCCGCGGCTACCTCGACCCCGAGAACAAGCTGCGCGCGAGCATCGTGGCCGACCCGCACTTCGAGCGCAGGAACACCAAGGACAACACGCCGGCCGTCATCCACATGAGCCTGGTGCCGGGCAATACCGTCGACATCCAGATCGCGGCCAAGGGCGGCGGCAGCGAGAACAAGAGCAAGTTCGTGATGATGAACCCGAGCGACAGCCTGGTCGACTGGGTGCTGAAGACGGTGCCGACGATGGGCGCCGGCTGGTGCCCGCCGGGCATGCTGGGCATCGGCATCGGCGGCACGGCCGAGAAGGCGATGCTGCTCGCGAAGGAGTCGCTGATGCAGGACATCGACATGTACGAGCTGAAGGCGCGCGGCCCGCAGAACAAGCTCGAGGAACTGCGCATCGAGCTGTGCGACAAGATCAATGCGCTCGGCATCGGCGCGCAGGGCCTGGGCGGCCTGACCACCGTGCTCGACGTGAAGATCGCCACCTACCCGACGCATGCTGCCAGCAAGCCGGTCGCGATGATCCCGAACTGCGCCGCCACCCGCCATGCGCACTTCGTGCTCGACGGGTCGGGCCCGGCCTTCCTCGAGGCGCCCAGCCTCGATCTGTGGCCCGACGTGAAATGGGCGCCCGACTACAACAAGAGCCGCCGCGTCGACCTCGACACGCTGACGCGCGAAGAGGTGGCGAGCTGGAAGCCGGGCGAGACGCTGCTGCTGAACGGCAAGATGCTGACCGGCCGCGATGCCGCGCACAAGCGCATCCAGGACATGCTGGCCAAAGGCGAGAAGCTGCCGGTCGACTTCACGAACCGCGTCATCTACTACGTCGGCCCGGTCGATCCGGTGCGCGACGAAGTGATGGGCCCGGCCGGCCCGACCACCGCGACGCGCATGGACAAGTTCACCGAGATGATGCTCGCAGAGACCGGGCTGATCGGCATGATCGGCAAGGCCGAGCGCGGCCCGGCCGGCATCGACGCGATCAGGAAGCACAAGTCGGCCTACCTGATGGCGGTCGGCGGCGCGGCCTACCTGGTGTCGAAGGCGATCCGCAAGGCCGAGGTCGTCGGCTTCGCCGACCTGGGCATGGAAGCCATCTACGAGTTCGAGATCAACGACATGCCGGTGACGGTGGCGGTCGATTCCGAAGGCACGTCGGTGCACCAGACCGGCCCGAAAGAATGGCAAGCGAAGATCGGCAAGATTCCGGTGGCCGTGGCCTGACGTAGCCCGGATGCCAATCCGGGGATTCGCCTCATGTCGGAAGCCCCGCCCTTCGCGTTGACCAAGATCCAGCCGCCGCGTCCGCGCGGCGAGCACTTGGCGCGACCCCAGCTCGAACGGCAACTGGCAGCCGCCATCGGCCACGCACGGTTGATGCTGCTGAGCGCGCCGGCCGGCTTCGGCAAGACGGCGCTGATGGGGCAGCTGCTCGCATCCTGCAGCGGCACCGCGGTCGCGTGGATCGCCGCCGACGATGACGACGACCTGGCCCGCTTCGTCGCCTGCCTGGCGGCCGCGCTGGAGCCGCTCGACCTGCCGTGGCGCATCTCGCCGCAGGCCTTGTCGATGCTCGGCCCGCAGCCGCGCGGGCTGCGCCGCATCGCCGACGAGCTGCTCAGCGCGCTGGGCGGTGCCGACCTGCCGCAAGGGCAAGGGCAGGGCCTGATCGTGCTGGACGATGCGCACCGCATCGCCGATGCCCGCATCTTCGAGCTGCTCGACCTGCTGCTGGAACACCTGCCCGCGCCATGGACCGTGCTGCTCGCGAGCCGCACCGACCCGCCGCTGTCGCTGGCCCGGCTGCGCGCGCAGGGCGAGCTGCTGGAGCTGCGCCAGGCCGAGCTGGGCTTCGCCGACGACGAGGTGCGCGCGCTCGCCGCACAGCGCGGCGCCGGCGCGTCACTCGTTCAATCGCTGATCGAGCGGCTGCAGGGCTGGCCGGCCGGCATCCGCCTGAGCCTCGATGCGGCCACGCTCGCCGGCAACCGCACGCCGGCGGCGCTCGGCCAGCGCCACCTGTTCGACTACCTCGCGAGCGAGGTGCTGGCCGACATGCCGGACGGGCTGCGCCGCTTCCTGCTGCAGACCTCGGTGCTGGCCGAGCTGCAGGCCGGCCGCTGCGCCGCGCTGACCGGCGACCCGCAGGCCGCCGGCTGGCTCGACGACATCGAGCGCCGCGGCCTGTTCGTCACCGTGCTCGACGGGCCGCAGCTGACGCTGCGCCTGCACGACCTGTTCCGCGATTTCCTCGAAGACCGGCTGCGCCAGGAATCGCCCGAGGCGCTGACCGGACTGCTGCACCGCGCCGCCGACACCGAGCCCGACGACGCACGCCGCATCGCCTACCTGCAGCGCGTGGGCGACTGGGCGGCGGCCGAGGCGGCGCTGGACGCCGTCGCGCGCAGCTGGCTCACCGACGGCCGGCTGACGCAGGCGCAGCGGCTGCTGGCGCAGTTTCCGCCGGCGTGGCGCGAGCGTTCATCGCCGCTGATGCTGCTGCAGGGGCTGGCGGCGTGGGCACGCTGGGAGTTCCCCGCGATGGCCGGGCATTTCCAGCAGGCGCTGCGGCTGGCCGAGCAGCAAGGCCTGGCCGAGC
>Ga0209673_1001561_pt1 | contig 20554 bp, 15 predicted proteins | sample AraplaCol_mMS_r2_2_FD_184274 | JGI IMG/M metagenome (GOLD analysis project Ga0209673, IMG submission 184274) | Arabidopsis root microbial communities from North Carolina, USA - plate scrape MF_Col_mMS_r2 (SPAdes) (version 3) | ecosystem: Host-associated > Plants > Roots > Endosphere | place... | reverse complement strand
GGAGATCTCCTACTATTTATCCTCAATCAGAAAATCTCTTTCCCCCCCCCCTGGGAGAAATTGATAGACATTGGCAATTGACTCGAAAGGAAAATGCCCATCAGCAATCTAGCACCGGGGTAAGAAGGTGAAAACAGCATATTGACACGTTGAAATGTGGTAATTTGTACTCCACTACACGTTTCACCCCCGTAAACAACAGGCTCTAACGACTTTGCAGTCATCAAGCAGAGCAGACCTGATGCTGAAATGGTGATGATCGACAGGACAAGTTCTTGCTAGTAAAGGCCACTCTTACTGAATCCAGGTACAGCTACAGCGTGATACTTCGCGCAAGCTTATCTGGTCAATTTAAGATTTATTATATTGGGGGCTATGAGTAGTACATTTTCCTCAAGAGGGTTGAAGGATTGGCGGGGGCGAAGTCTATCAAAATGGGGGCTGAAGGATTTCCTATTTGGGAAACTGGTCTATACACTTTTTTTTGTTTCAAGCGGACTTTAGTTTCCTGCATTTTTATCCAAAAGGTAAGGAGTACTATACTAATCATTTTAATGCTATCTTCGGTGTTGACTATACTACGCGTCTCAGTAGAATGATACTCCTCCCTGGCTGTGCTCTTACGATCAACTGTCAAGACCTGTCCTACTAAATGACCAGCGTCTACCATTCAGAGACTATCAAAACCATCCAATTCCGATTTCAACAAATAGATTAATTAAAGAAAGTAGGCTAAGCCGAATACAAATCGCAGATAGTCATCAGTCATCAATCGTCCGCAAATATCCAAGACCAATACTCCAGAGAAAAAGGGAGAGAATCATAGAGAACACGCTCTTCTATGCATCACATCACATCCACCGTCACAAACAAATTCACACATCCTCAATAACAACAACCTGTTCAACAATCCAATCCACCAAAAATTGACACTCTAATTTCCACCTTCCATCAACCCACACATCCCCCAGCCAATAACTCCACGGTTTCTTCGGTCCCAAATCCCAAATCTGACTCGATGACCCCCGGATCGTACCCCCATTTCCATCCGCACCCGCAGATAAATCCTGATTAACATTGCGAAGTCTCATAGCAGAAACAGCAGAGGTGGAAACACCGTTATTATCTTCAGTAGATCCAGATCCAGATTTCCCCTGACGAAGTAACCAGTCACGTTCGGCTTTTTCTCCCGCACGTCGAGCAACGGCTTCTTCATCCTCAGCTTGGTATAGATCGCATTTAGTACATTCCGTACATCGAGAACCAGGATTTATACGAAAATGTTCGCAAAAGTGCTTGTACCCTTCCGGTTCCTCGAACTCGTCTTCGTCGAAGTTTCCGGCTGCGAAGTCATCGGCGTCGTGCTCTGCGGGCCCGTCGACCGCGCCTGCGCGGAGCCGGCCTTGTTGGGCGGCAGAATGAACGGGAGGACCGAGGGCTTTGCGACATAGGTAGCACATTGAATACCCACATACGCAGGTGAGTTTGTTGCAGCCGGATGATTTCACAAAAGAAAGGCCGCAACGCGGACACGTCCTTTTTACGGCGGCGGTGCGTGCAGCTTCGACTGTGGCGCGGAGGTCGAGTAGAAGTGGTTCGTGACAGACATGAGGATCTTGCCACGACTTTTGGCAGGCCGTGCAGCTAGTTCGCTGGCAGGATGGATTGGCACAAGAAAATCTCTTAGGTCGAATCTTGAGGCAGAGGTGGCGGATAGCGTTGTTGAAAATAGACTTGGCGGAGGGCGGGTCCAAGAGAAGAAGAATAAGTAGGAAAGGAATGAGTAGAGGAATAATATCAAGGATAAGAAGGGTCATTAGAATGCTCGAAATCACTCCTCCATCACGACGAAAGCGCCATCTGATTCCGCGTGCGGAAGGGTGATACACCGGATCTGCTTCGGCGTATGAACAGAACGGGCATCGAATCAGCTTCAACTGCGATTTCAGCAGTGTCTCTGAAGCTACTCGATCTTCAAACTTGCGGTACGTCTCTGCGCCAGCCGTATCCAGTAGCACAGCTTGGCGCACGATTTGCGGGTGTAGACATCCATCACAGGCACCAACAGATAATGGAGCAATGCATTTCAAGGTTGAATGACGCAGGTCAACTGATTTACCCCATCCTTGTCCAAAAAGCGCCTCTGATATCGTCCGCTGGATGCAGTGATAGCAAATTATATGGGCGTTGATTGAACATGTCGCGACCTGTTCGAAGGTCACATCCGCGAAGCAGCATTCACATTCATATAACGCGTCAGCCGCCTGTGCTTCCTTTTCATTCAAGTCAGAAGCGAGTCTGAAATCGCTCGATTCCTGTTCTTCCCGTTTCTGTAGAAGCACAGGTGCCACAAGTAACTCATGTAACTCCTCATCGAGCTCAACACTTCCAGTCTCCTTCAGCCGAGGTACCGATTCTCCATCCGAACGCCGCTGCCAAGATAGAAGCGGATGCTCATCTTTATCTTTCTTGCGTTTGAATGATGGAAAAATGCTATTGAAAGTAGCTCTCCAAGTTCGCCGAGCGAGGTCCCGTAGCGTTGGGCGTGCCCGCACATAACTAAAATTGACCTCGGCAAGCACTGCATCAATGGTACTTTTATTAAGTCCACTGAATTCCCTCGCCAGCGCAGCCCGCACAGCAAATCTATATTCTTCGGATCGAAAACGTTCTTCGAGAGGGACGAGTATTTCCGTTACAGCGCCGTGATGTGCAAGTGTAGCCCGGTCATGTTTATGACCATCCCCATCTTCTCGATCCCCTTGTTCTTGCGCCTGTCCTTCTGGAATATTCCAGCGGCCTGCAACCCATTCTTTCTTGTGACGAAGTAGTTGCTCTACGCAGACCTGTAACCTGCTCTGACCATCAAACCGGACCAGCAGCTCGCGAAAGACCTCGATCCTTACATCGGGAAATACCCGCGCAAGATGTTCAAGGGCATCGTTTAATTCCTCCTGCTCTTTTTTCTGCTCCTCCACTTCCTCGGAAGATATCTGGACCGAGCGAGATCGTGACGTGCTTCCGAACGGGTTATTCCTCAAGGCTTCGAGAGTGATGGAGTGATAGCTTGGCGAAGAGCCGGAGGCGGAGGCAGAGGCACGGGGTAAAGGAGACTTCCAGATACTGCGGTTAGATGATGAAGAACTAGAAGAACCGGCTGTCGAGACACGTCGTCGATTTTGAGGCTGAGATTGAGTCGTGGACGTGTTAGGATTGGCGTTTTCGGCGGGGCGCGGGGGGTCGGTGGATCTGGAAGATCTGGAGAAGCTGGGAACGGACAGCGATAGCACCATGGTGTTTGAAAAGGAGATGGTGCCTGCTACATGGTCGGGGAAGTGAGATTGGGAAAAGATGGATTTGGACTTGGGGGAGTTGGAAGAATGCAGAATGAAGGGCGAGTTTGGCATCAAAGTGGGTTACATAAGACGGTGTTGCCTTACGATCTTGCAGTGCGTATAAATAAATATAAAAGTAGGAGTATAGGTACCACAAATGATCAATTAAGTATATTTATTTATCAAAACTAGATGCTTGAATGGATAAAATCATGAATTGTGAATTATTTAGTACTACTCTACAATATGCACAGTACTATATTCAGTCATGTCGTAGAGCATCCCTTGCGCGAAGTATGCATCGGTCATGCATTAATCAAGAAACATCTCTTCTACTTAAATCAGCTTTACAAGGAACATCTGATTATTTCACAATAATTATTGACAAGTAGGAGGTTGTTAAATCAATGATAATCAATCTCATTGGTGGGAATAAATAAGAAACAATCAAACTAAGTTTATATACACAAAACGGAAGAAGCAAGCATTCCAACTGGTCTCATCCAGCTCACATGCTAATATCAAAACGCTTCATATCACAAAGATCTTTCCATAATTTTACAGCTTGGCCTTGGCACCCTCAAGGAGTTCAGCACCAGCACCGGTGATAGCAGGCTTACCAGTCTCAACAACAGTAGCCTGGAAAAGCACGGTGTTACCCTCCTTCCACATCTCAGTCTTGAGAGTCTGGCCAGGGAGCACGACACCGGCGAATCGGACCTTCAGGTTCTTATAGGCACCATACTTGGCGAAGACCTGCTTGGCCGCAACACCGAGCGAGCACAGACCGTGCAGAATGGGGATCTTGAATCCGCCAACCTTGCTGAACTCCGGATCGATGTGGAGAGGGTTACGGTCGCCGTTCAGACGGTACAAAGCGGCCTGATCCTCGGAAGTCTTCTCCTCGACGACGGCGTCGGGAGCGCGCTGGGGAGCCTTGTAGGCTGCAACGGCACCCTTGGGACGGGCGGCAGTGGGCTTGGGAGAGCCACCGAAACCACCGCTACCGCGGATGAAGACGGTGGACTCATTGTAGAACAGATCCTCGCCGGTCTTAGCATCCTTGGTGGTGTAGCCAGCCACAACCAGGGCGGCGTTGCCCTTATCGACGACATCGATGAGCTTGGGGTAGGTCAGGGTGTTGGCGGTGGTGGGGATGGGGAACTTGCGGACTTCCATGTACTGCTCACCGTGAAGCAGCATCATAGGAGAGAAGTTCTTCACGATGTCATCCATGTTCCATGGGGTCTGAGTGTTGAACCAAGGAATCACACCGTACGAAGGCAGAGCTTGGAAGTACTCGTTGTTCTCATACACCAGAGGCAGATCAGTGCGCTTGGCACCCAGACTCAGGTTGTACAGGATAACATCACGGTCAGTGTAGTCGAAGGAGGTACCCTCGGTGGTAAGAGACTTGGCCTTTTCGATGTTGGCAAGGATCTCATTCTCGCCACTGCCGCCGGCACGGTTGGACATGTTCGCCATGATCTTCTCGGCACCAGCGGAGCCATCCTCGGGGTGGTCAGCACGGCCATCATCGAAGTTGGTGATCTGAGGCCACTTGGCAAGGACCTCCTCGGGGGTGAGCTTGACGTCCACGGGGAAACCGTGGCCGCCAGAGCGTTGCCAGCGAGTACGGCCGAACCAACCACTGCCGCACTCGAAGAGACCCTTAGTAGAGGGCTCAGGGGCAGCATCGGAGCTCAGCAGAACAACCAAAGGAGCAACGTAGTCGGGCTTGAAAGCCTGGACCATCTCCTCGGGCATGATAGTACGGGTCATGTTGGTACCTGCGTTAGGGGCGATTGTGTTGACCTTGATGTTATACTTGGCACCCTCCATAGCGAGAGTGCGCGAGAAACCGAGGATACCCAGCTTAGCAGCGGCGTAGTTGGCCTGGCCGAAGTTACCATAGATACCGCTGGTACTGGCAGTGTTGACAACACGACCATACTTCTGCTTAAGGAAGTAAGGCCAGGCAGCCTTGGTCACCTTGTAGGTACCACGCAGGTGAACGTTGACAACGGAGTTCCACAGGTTGTCATCCATGTTGGTGAAAGCCTTGTCGCGCAGGATACCGGCGTTGTTAACCAGAATATCGATGCGGCCGAAAGCATCAATGGCAGACTTGACTACGGCATCACCGTCCTCGCAGTTAGCCTTGTTACCAACAGCCTTACCACCGGCCTTCTTGATCTCCTCGACAACGGGGTCGGGGTTAACCAGATCGTTCACAACAACGGAAGCACCGTACTTAGCAAACAGCAAGCAGTACGCGCGACCCAGACCAGCACCACCACCAGTAACGAGAGCAACACGGCCCTTGAAGTCGGGCTCCTGAGCCTTAGGAGCAGAGGGCATCTTCAGGCCATCCTCCAGATATGCCATAAAGTCGGCGGGACCAGTGGGATACTCAGGCTTGGAGAAGTCGTTGACATCGTCCCACTTCGCGGCCAAAGCGCCGGGGGTGAGCGAGTCATCGGTCTTAAGCAGAGCACCCTTGGAACGCTCCCAGCGGAGCTTAGCAACGTGGCCACCACCAACCTCGTAGATACCACCAGTCTCGGTGGTGTTGGAGGAGTGAACCAGACGAGCGACCAGAGGAACAACCCAGTCAGGCTTAAGGTTCTCCAGAACATCGGGGGGCATGACAGTAGCAGTCATGCGGCTAGCAGCGATGGGAGCGATAACGTTGGCAATAATGTTATACTTGGCGCCCTCCTTGGCCAGAGTCTCAGTGAAACCGACCTGGCCCAACTTGGCAGCGGAGTAGTTGGCCTGACCGAAGCTACCGAAGAGACCGGCAGCCGAAGCAGTGTTAATAACGCGACCAAACTTTTGCTTGCGGAAGTGAGGCCATGCGGCGCGGGCGCACTATTCAGAAGTGACAAGTTAGCTTTTCTATTTTCCTCTTTTTTTTTTCTAAGTGGGATAGCAGACCGTGGTAAACATACCTTGTATGCGCCGTAGGTGTGGACGCGGTTGATGAGATCCCAGTCCTCATCCTTCATATTCTTGAAACTGATGTCACGGAGAATACCGGCATTGTTAAGCAGAATATCAATACGACCGAAGTTCTTGACAGCAGTCTCAATGATACCCTCGCCATTCTCTACACTGTCGTAGTTGGCAACCGCCTTACCGCCAGCGGCACGGATCTCCTCAACGACGACATCGGCAGCCTAGAAATGAACGGTTAGTCGGATGTCACGGTTATATTTAAACATAAATTAAACAAAGTCTGAAGTTATCACACACCTTTGATGACTTGCCATCACCCTTGTGAGAGCCACCGAGGTCGTTGACCACGACATTAGCACCCCTTGAGGCGAAGAAGAGGGCATATGCCTTCCCCAAACCACCTCCGGCACCAGTGACAACGACCGTCTGATTATCAAAACGTAATTCTGACATGATTCTCTATAATGACAAGTCCGACTTCAAACAGATGTCCAGGAAAAGTCGAGCTTGAAAAAGAGAGAGAGAGAGAAGAAGAGGATGGGGAAGAGGGGAGTTTAAGGACGAGCTCGGTAGAAGCGCCAGCTCGAATGAGCCTCGGCTCTTTTTTGCTGTAAAAAATGGGGGAGGAAACGTTACGGTACGCGGCCACTTCACATGCCGATATGCCGGGAGGTATAACCAGTGATGATTATCACTGTAATTTGGTAATTGAATGGTAATTAGAGGTATTTATGCTGATTATATGCTTCTTGATGTTAGAATACATTGTGAAATGTCCATTTACTCTCTAAAACACTACATTTAGAGCTATTCAGACTGTTTTTTGACTGTTTCATGCCGTACCGAGTCCCGCTGACTCAGACATGTGACAGTCAACGTCATCGCCATGTGCTCCTACGAAGTATACAAAATGATCTTTAAATATTTATGATATTGTTCATTCATTTATATTGTATAGAGGCCAAATAAATCCACTCTCATCGCTATTCTTCGTGGTTTAATGTCCCAGTCACATACTGTAAAATTCACCCCCATACTAGACTAGACTACCCCGCCCCCAGATTCTCCGTTCGGTCAACTTGCCGGGCAACGTAGCCGATAGAACATCCACCAGAGTCAACCACCTAAACATTACGGAGTACTAGTATCCCAACCCATACAATGCCGGAGATAATAGATGACAAGTCTCAACACTGTATTCCCTTCCTGTTGGAACGACTACAGGCCCACGCACAACGACATCGGAATAGAGGCGCCGAAACCCCACCATTCTTCCTAGGTCTCAATGGTGTACAAGGGGCCGGCAAGACAGTCCTGGTACGTTTAAAAGACTACCTCCCGCAGACCTCGGGACGGCTAGTCGGTCCTTTTTAGCTATCCGGATATACTTCTCCTCGGTGGACGTAGCCTCGTGCACCGTACAACAACAATGCAGACGGGACGCAAATACATAACGACAAACTAACAATCTACATCCAGGTGTCAACCTTACAAAACACCCTTCGCGCCGAACCCTACTCGCTCTCCGTCGTAACGTGGTCGTTGGACGATATTTATCTAACTCACGCAGATCAATTAGCACTTGCTCAGAAATACCCAGATAATCCTCTCCTTCAACACCGAGGCCAACCATCAACTCACGACCTCGTGCTAGGTGAGAAGGTCTTTGCCTCTCTTGCTGCGGAAAAACCAACCGCCATCCCGCAGTATGACAAGTCCGCTTTTGCAGGACAAGGTGATCGGGTCCCCGAGTCACAATGGGAAGTCGTGAATTCGGAGGGACAACAGAAAATCAAAGTTGTTATTTTTGAAGGGTGGTGTGTTGGATTTCGTCCGCGAGATGATAATACACTACGCGCCTTGTGGGAGGATGCTGTGAGGCGAAAGGAGAGTGGTGACTATTCTGGACGATTGGGTTATGTTAAGTTTGAAGATATTCAGACTGTGAATGACTCGTTGAAGGAATATAATGCTCTGACTGAGTGGGTGATTCGTTGGGTTACTGATTAGATGGATGGCTTGAGCTGACTTTTGCAGTAAACTTGACGCATTGATTCATATGTATGTTCCTTGTCTTTCCTACTGAAGGTTATTGGAGGATATCGTACTAATTGCCATTTTCCCAGTGATGCGCAAAATCTTCGCTTCGTCTATGAATGGCGGCAGGAACAGGAGCGTACTCTACGCGCCGCAAAGGGTACTGGAATGACCGAAGAGCAGGTTACCAACTTTGTGAATGGCTGTTCGTATCTTCTTTGGCAGACTCTTAATTTTATATTCGACGGGCTGACTTTGGCGATAGATTATCCATCGTACGAGGTATTTACCGAGACGCTTCGCGAGGGCGTTTTTAAGCCTGCGCAGGGTTCAGCTGAGTCTGAGTCTGAATGGAAGAATCGACAACTTCGGCTTGTTGTGGATCGGAATAGAAGAGTCCAGGAGGTCATCAAGATATGATCTACATGGTGGGAGCCATATATGTTATAGACTGTGGGTGGTAAATTGATTTTTGGAGATTGGGCCTTGAGCGTCAATCAACAGTAGTAGTTATCAGTGGAATAGATTCTGATACTTTAGCACACAGTACTAGAATATACTAAGTTGAGTCAATGCGCAGAGTCATATGCCATCTCCTAATTGAGCTTATTCCAGCTATGACGCTGAAACTCCTAGTACGCTTTAGTTCATCGGATTTGCAACTCTTAGAAATGATGCAGGCCTACAACTAGTTTATGTCGTCGGAGTGACTCAGCTTGATGTCCACGGGTCGCAGCAATTCCAATATTCCTGGCTGGGTGGAGAAAGGTTGTTTGGAGTCTCGCTCATCCGATCTGCGAATGCATATATGTACTGAAGGCAAGCGACTCCAGAGGTGCATCTGATCTTGCTTGGTTGAATAGCGACAATTCGACTGGCTGTATAAGCCGATCCTTCAAAATGGTATCTTGTATCCTGCCTCAAGTGTCGGGCAAGTCAGTCGCTCGGTAAACAGTCTCTTCATCCACTGTCATCCAGTAGATTCTGCGGCGACCAGTACTCCTTCTCTGGCCCTTGAGCATCCACCCAAACGAGACCATCAGCCACAAGATCATCAATCACAGTTTGGGCACGAGCTTTCTCCCACGTAAGATTAAGTCTCAACATTGAAATACTGACAAATCCGAGAATCTGGATAGCTTCAAGGACTGTGGCTTGGTCTGTATTCAATTCCTTCGGAATAGACCGAATATATTGTTTGGATCCGACACGGACAATCGAGAATCCAGATGCTAAAGGCTCAAGAGATCGGACAGCACGGAGGATATCATCCCTAAGAAAGAATAACGTCAGCAATGAATAACACCCCATGTGAGAACAAGGTACACATCGATCATACTCTGAAACCTCCAGTCCACTTCCAATCGCTTTCCCCTTACCAACCCGCCTCTGACACTCTTTAACACCAATCAACCCTCCGTTTTCAGCCCGAGTCTCTCGACAAAGCTCCACCACTCGTACCGCAACCTCGAAATAAAAGTCATTCATATCCCCGCCCATAATCTGGGTCCAGAAACTCCCCCCTTCAAGACCGCGGCGGCCATTCTTGCCTTTCACATTACTGGCAGCTAGAGGGTCCACGCCTATCGTGTTACACATGCGCGCGAACTCAGCGCGGAATGTCGGGTTGGACTTGATTGTGGAGCTATGTTCTAGGGCGAATGTATGGAGTAGCGATTGGAAGACCGAGAGTTGGGTTTGGAGGGAGGCTAGATGCGTGGATCGAAGATTGGCGCCATGGGTCGCATAGGATTGAGTTGCTTGTGTTCTATTCGCAAATGCGCCGAGACCGACTCCGCGGCGAGACATGTTGAATTTGTTGAAGTATGTAGCAACGAGAAATACACTTCCACGGGGTCTGGGGAACTCGTGCTTGCCCTGCGGGGATGAGGTCATCTGATACTAGAGCTGCCCTAATCACACGTGATACCGACGATAAGGGCATAATCCATTTCTGGTTAGCGCCTTTCTGTTACACGCTAATTCCATATTAGGCTAGGCTACCCACAAGCGAATTCTCACTTTTCTTCACCTGCGAAGTTCGAACTTTTTCTTTCGACAACCTCGCCGACAGCCAACTCGCGACGACCTTCACAATGGCCCCCGTCACCACGTATGATATCCTTCCCTACTGACTGATGCAATCCATCGAGATTGTGAGGTTTCAGGTATAGTCGTCCTTTTCTCGCTGGAGATGCTACGGTCATTGTTTCGACAATGACTGCTGGGCACCAGCTCGATCCTTCCTGCGTCCTCTTCCTGTTCGATCAATCCTTGAATATGCCTGTGCGTCTACAAGAATACGACTTTCAGGAGAGGGCTGCGGAGTCTTGAGGTTGAAAGCTATGATGGCCTTCTCTTCCAAAATCATTGTTGTTCAGCGATCGCAATTCTATACACACTTGATGCGGTAACAGCAGTCATTGTGCATGGAGCGAATAGCGTCAACACATATTTCCTGAACATTTTGTTTGGGGTGTTGTCGGATGAAGGCGGACATGGAAAAGAAATTGTGGGGTGGTTGAAATTTTCTGCGAAAGTTGTTGCTGGAATATGCACAATTAGTACTGGAGTCTCAGCCACATTCAACCCATCAATGCCATAGCCCTCACCGATTAAAGACATTTCGTCGAGTTATGTTTTATCCTTTTGCCTTCAGTTCGAGAATGTGGCGCTATATGCTGCAGTTCTTACACTCGGCGAATTGTCTCAAGTCATCTGTACTTGTGCGGACAGACTATACTAACCTCCCACAGCTCCGTCCCCACCCAGGACCATGTCCTCGTCCCTGAGACTCTCCTGAAGAAGCGCAAGAGCCAGGAGGCTGCCCGCGCTGAGCGTCGTGCTGAGGCCGAGCAGAAGAAGAAGGTCGGTTTTTCTCCCTGCATATTCCCTTGCCGTTCTTCCACCTTTCCAAACTTCCAACTATCTGATGACAACACCAACCACGCGACTAGACCACTGGTCAATGCTGTCGCTTCGTTAACCATCTTTCGGGGCTGATCCTGTTGATGACACTATACATGTCTTATCACAAATGCTTATTTCTGGAACCACTTTACTGACTCGGTATCCTACAGGCCAACAAGGAGAAGCGTGGTGTTATCTTCAAGCGCGCTGAGTCCTACGTCAAGGAGTACCGCGATGCGGAGCGTGAGAAGATCCGCCTGGCCCGCGCTGCCCGCCAGGAGGGTAACTTCTACGTTGAGGATGAGCCCAAGCTGGTCTTCGTTGTCCGTATCAAGGGGTATGTCTTATCATTACATCTCTTGTCTCCATCTGTGCATCATTAACACGCCCATAGTATCAACAAGATCGCTCCCAAGCCCCGCAAGATCCTCCAGCTGCTCCGTCTGCTGCAGATCAACAGCGGTACCTTCATCCGCCTGACCAAGGCTACCCAGGAGATGCTGACTATTGTCAACCCCTACATTGCCTACGGTTACCCCAACCTGAAGTCCGTCCGTGAGCTTCTGTACAAGCGCGGTTACGGTAAGGTTGACAAGCAGCGTGTTCCCCTCACCGACAACCAGATCATCGAGGAGCACCTCGGCAAGTACGGCATCGTCTGTATGGAGGATCTGATCCACGAGATCTACACTGTTGGCCCCAACTTCAAGCAGGCCAACAACTTCCTGTGGCCCTTCAAGCTGTCCAACCCCAACGGTGGTTTCCGTGCTCGCAAGTTCAAGCACTACATCGAGGGTGGTGACACTGGTAACCGTGAGGAGAACATCAACGGTCTCATCCGCCAGATGAACTAGATTATTTCTCTTCGGTAATCGGGGGATATGTGATGTCGAGATGAGTATTCTAGTTTGAATAGATCTTGTCTCGTCGTTGCTTTCAAAACAAAAATTCCTTTTTCATGATATTATGGGTTGTTTAAGCACACCGGCTGTGCCTTGGTCAATTAGCGATACGGTCTGGTTTCGATAATTTAATGCTTCAGACAACCCGAATTCATTCCTTGTAGATGTTGTACAAGTGTAGACGTAGTCACTTTCAGGTTCCTTAGTGAAATCTCAAAATTGTCCACATCCATACATCCATAGGGTATAGATACCATCGTAAATTTGAGTCTTGAGAACTCTTCATCTAATAAAAGTTTTAGCCCATCACCCTTTTCATCCACCCTTAATCTCCTATACTCCACGCCTTTGACATAAACCTTTACACACGGATCATTTAAGATCATGTTGAGCCTGAATTACTCAATCTGCCAGTGATATGATTACCTTGGCTTGCCACAAGCATACTACAAGTATTACAGTGGAAAAATGAGTAAGTATCGGACCCCGTAGATGTCAATGTTGAAGCGGAAGAATCGCATTCAATCGACGTCTCGTAAAGATAGGATGTCTTATTCGATCAAAAGTTATCCTAGATCTCTAGATAGCATAGTGTTATATTCATATTTACTACCTTAGCAAAATTAGAAAAACCAGAATTAAACCCGAGCTAAAGATAGAAATTGGCTCTCAGAATCTTCACCTGTGGCGACGGATATATATCTGGTGGGCACCATGTTAATGTTAACCAGATAATACCTGCCAACAGAATCCACTTTGAAACTTTCAGAGTGAATTAATATATTCCGGTCATTACATGTAGTGTAGATCTGTTTTCTTTCGAATGATTCCTGGAATTGCGATCTCGAGTCTTAGAGATCGAACCAGCACAAGGTGCCATACATGATTGATGATCCTAAAGCGTGGTAGTTGTGCGGTTGGCTTGTCCTGGAATGGCAGTAGTATTCAACGACTGGAAAGTACCAAGACACAATGATACTGTAAATCTCAACAGGATATTGATACTATCAATATCGGGTATTATAGATCTAGGACACACTCGTACCTAATACCTAGGCAGGTATTGAGTAGTAACTACACACGGTGTAGCGGACTACGTAACACGTTAAAAATTACAATGAAAACTTTCAACCATTTATTCATTTCATTTTGAATCATGACCAGACAATACACTGTCCAGAAAACGGCAGACCAAAAAAAGCGAACCATAAAGAACAAAGAATCAGGGACAGTCTAAGACGAGACGAATCCAGGCGATGATGGGGAGGGGGAGGAGAAAGAACATGTCATTATATCAGACACATAAAAAAAAAAGAAAAAACCATTGATAAAAAATGATGAAACCGTAAACCGATAAACAGAGAAAAAGGTTCACCTTTTAATTTAAGCCTTGATAGCACCACCCAATGCACCACCACCGAATTGTTGTCCACCAGGTCTTCTACCCTGTTGACCACCTGGCAAACGAGGTCCAGCACCACCACGTCCACCACGACCACCACCACGGCCACCACGGGCACCGGGACCTTGTTCACGTTGGAAAGCATTTGCCATACCCTGAGTACGTTGTTCAAGAGTCTTCTCATTAGATTCAAGGAGACCCATAGATTTATCAGCAAGAGTAACAATCTGGCTCTGAAGACGCGAGAGTTCAACGCCCTTTCGGAAAACAATTGCATCATTAACCTGATCCAATGCAGCACCGAGTTCCTCGTGAGAAATCATGCGGCTAATAATAGCAGTGATTTTCTTAGAGGGGAGTTCGAACATATCGGCCAAAGAGGTAATAGACAGACTGTCGTAAAAGGGGGCATAAGTGAAAAGGTAAGTGCGTAAGCCTTCCTCTTGTGTTTGGGCAGAGAGCATTTCCTTGATTTTCTCGGGGTTGGGCATCAGATCCCAGATCTTGATGGATGCAAGCATTGAAGCAGCCTTCTTCCAGTCACCAGCGGCAAGGAACTTAGCGGACATGATCACGCCGTCACGGGTGTTCTCTGGAGGACCGGTGAAGACTTGACGCTCGTTGTAGTCGAGCATACGGCGGAAAGTCTTGGAGATCATGCGGCGGCGGATCTCGGGGGCGGAAGAGGTCTGAGCCATGAGGGGAACCTCGAGGAACATGCTGGAGGTGAGGTAAATGCATTCCAGAAGCTCCAGGTTAATGTGCATGTGGAAGGGCAACTGGCGTTGACGCTCCAAACGCTCTTGTTCTGGAGAGACGGTGGAGTAACGCTGCATGATGATACCCTGGGCAAGCAATTCCTTTTGACGGCCGCTACCGCAGATATCACCGAGGGTGTTCTGAGCCTCGTAGATGAGACCGGCGCGGAAAGCGCACAGACCGATTTGAACGAGGGTACGGTTGAAGAGGATCTGGGTGCTGACGTCGAAGTTGGAGATGTTCTCGGACAGATGGGACATCAGCATCAGGTCACGAGAGCGGTAGTATTGGTCGTGCAGGGCAAGGAAGTAGATTTGGCAAAGCATGGAGCGGGCACGGATAATGCCATCGCTGTACTGGAACAGGTAGTTGCAAAGGGTTTGGATGAGGGTGTTGACATCGCCAGCCTGGGCGCGGGGAGTGACGGCAGAGTTGAGTTTCTCGGGGAGAGACTTCCAAGCAGCATCCTCGAGGATGGAAACGACCTGGGAAGGCTTGAAGTAGACGTGTTCCAAGCGACGAATGACCACACGGTTGACGCTATCTTGTCGTGTGTCGTTCTTCTCACCGGCGTTGAGGGCCTCAGTGTACAGTTGAGTGCGGACAATGTTTTTATACAACTGCTGCTCATCACTCAGACGCTCAATGTACTCAGCAGTGTGGGGGTCGATCTGCTGCAAGGAGCGGGTAAGCTCGTCATCCAGACGCTCAATGTAGGAGACAATGCTGCCAGGAACGTGGAAAGTCTCGCCCTCAGCAACCTGGGGTTGCTTCTCATCATCCTCCCACTCATCAGCACCCTCAGTAACAACGAAGTTGGGGTGCTTCTCCAGAACAGACAGAAGAACGCCAAACTCGTTGTCAGCCGCCTTCCATTGCTCGGGGCTCATGTAGTTGGAGGAGGCGGAGGTCAGGTCGAAACGGGTGGAGATGAGGGTCAAGTAGACACGGATACGCTGGTAAGGGGTTGTAGCAACCTCCAGAAGCTTCTCCATAGTGCGGATCTGCTCCATACGATCGGTGTTCTTCTTTCCGCGGGACTCGACAATAGTGCGCAAGTGCTTCAGGATACTCTCGGGGGTATACTGCAGAGTCTTTCCACCACGGCCAACAGTGGCAAAGCCATCATCGTCAGCACCAGCGGTAGCGGCCACAGCGGCGAAGTGCTCGATCTTCTGGGAGGCAGTGGGCTTGGGCTTGGGAGCAGGGGCGGGGGCCTTCTCGGCCTCAGCATCGTCGTTCATGTAGGTATCCTTAGCGGCACGGTACTTCTCGATCTGGGCGGCGTAGTCCTTGTTGTTCTTCTTGATACGCTGCTTGACGGCGTTGAATCCCTTCTGGTTGCTGGCGTTCATCTTCTTATTGGCGGACTTTTGCTTGGTGACGGTCTCATTGACGAAGTCCTCGAGGTCGGCGACGGCCTTAACATAGACCTTGGGGGTAGGACCAGACTGAGCGACCTTGACGATCTGGCGGTTCAGGCTGTCGAACTCTGTGTTTTGTATTTTGGTCAGCGTTTCCCTTTCCCTGATATATCCCATGATCCATCATTTCCCGATTCCCCCTTCCTCTGGGATAAAAAAAAAACTCACCAGTAGAGATAACGGCCCAGTCGTTGATTTTTTGCGCATTCTCGATCAATCGGATAGTGTTTTCGAGACCCTCCAGACGCTTATCCTTAGCACTCTTCACCAGAGTAACTTTCTCCTCCTCCTCACTATCCTCACTGTCGGAAACATCCCTCAAGAAAGCGTTGGCACCACCCTTGGCACCATCGCCATCCTCAGAATCATCGGAATCGCTACCGGACTCCTCCTCCTCCTCGCTGGTCTCCTCCTCGGACTCCTCCTCGGAGTGCTCGTAGACATTCTCCTCCTCATCGGAGGAGCTGGACTCGCTGTCGCTACCACCACGGTAGAAGAATCGCGACGACATCGTGAATTGTTGGGGTTGCACGAGAACAAAGGCAGATCCTTCTCAAAGTTGGCTGGAGGTCGGCGGGTTGCGAGCCACACACGAAAATTAAGCGAGGGGCTGACTAAACCAAATTGGGTTAGATCGAGTCAACATCTTAGTATACATTTACAGTATACATTTACATAGTATAGAATTAAGGATATAATAGTCTACGATTATTATAGAAAGAAGGATAAAATTAGAGGGAACTATCAGAATAAGTGATCAAGTGATAGACTGTTGAAGAAAGAGCAAGTATATATGCACCTCAGAGGTATGTAAGTAACAAAATTCCAGTTTACGAACACAGACAAGTCACGGAATGAGATCGTTCTTCATACACCAGGCTATGCCGAAAGAGAAAAAAAAAAAAAAAAAAAAAAGAAGATGAGCGTGAGCATGATCATCGTCGAGCAAAGACTTGTCACATCATCACAGAAAAAAAAAGGAGGAAAACCAAGAGAACCATTTTGCAAGACGAGTACGTTAAACCATTCACACCCACAATACATAAACACAACAGAAGACAACAGTAACATCATGCACTTGAAAAGAAATTGACCATACATTAGCAGGTCGAATGCGAATCAGAACCCTCATAATTAAAACATGATTGGCTTGATCAGCCGTGTCGTTTGGAGGTTCTTTTTATTTTCCATCTTCCCACCCATCCTCCTCACGAATTCCCCCAACCCGAAGGAAACGGATTGAATGAGACCCGCAGTAACATCTGCCAGCCCGACCATCGGTTACGGTGTAACTCATACCCAAGTATGAGAGAGCGAAGCCATAGTACATCGGCTGGTGGAGCGGGAGACCACGGCCGAGAGGACAGACGAATCGAGCAAGCATGTTCCAAGAATCAAGAGACAAAAGACAATAGAAGAATCATTGGAACAGCCATCTCGAAGAGAGGACATACACACGCACCAGGCGTCAGTGAAAAGAGGCTCGATTGAGTCGAAATAAATCAATCGGGCAAAAGTGAATTTCCGAGACATCACATAAGGCCTTCTCTCCGCTCAATTTAGATTGCCTAAGATGTCTATCACATAATGAATCGTTCTAGTGCCATTGATTCTGACCGACATATCCCTCGCTCAAGACACCGTCTTCAAGGGTACGGATGAAATCGCGATTTCGCTGATTATTACCACCGCCTGCACGGCTGCCACGACGTCGTTGGTTGGCATTGTTGGGATCAACGTATCCATCAGGTGGAGGTGGGTAGTATGCAGGACTCGGCTGTAGACGGATTGGGGCGTTGGGGTCCAAGTGACTAGCCACTCGCTGGATCGTAGGCGGAATTCCTCCACCTTGGGGATCCATCGTCGATGCACGTTGGCGACCGGCGCGGGTGGTAGCCTGCGCTTGAAGACTCTGAGATGGCGCGTAGTGACCCTGAGGAACCTGATTGGGAACCATATTCATTTGATAGCCATACCCCGGGGGCTGGGTGGGATAAGGCGGGGGAGGTGCGCCTTGCTGGTACATTCCGTTATACATGGCCGGGCTCTGTTGGTGCGACGGCGGATTGTGGTATTGGTTCATCTGCATGTTATATGCTGATTGGGCATGCGCTGCTTGGGCTGCCCTCTGCTTGCTAGCAGCCTCAGCCTGCTGCTGCTGCTGAACACCAGGGGCAACGGTCTTGTTGAGGGATGAGTATTTCAGATTCATGGGTGGCACAAAGGGACCCGTGAACTTCTGCTGGGTAATGAACGGGTGGAGTTTGGCCTGTTGAGGCGACCATCGCTCGAGAGGGTTGATGGCCAAAAGGCCTCGCACAAAGTCAATGAAAGCAATACGGTTATTAAGCTCTGTGATAAAGTTAGCGATGGGATGCTAAAGTGCTATGTCAGCGTCCTGAATTACCTCGTTCAACCTCAGCCGGCTTCATATTCTTGCGCGGCATAGGGTAGCTCCGGATGATGTCCTCTAGAGTAGAGGCACTGAAGTACTTCTTGCTAGGCTGTTCCTTCGTATTGTGTTCTCGCGAGTATTGATCCAGACTCTTGAGGCGGTAGGTTTTGCGTCCGTACTCGTCATGAGTCTTTTCGAAGAACTCTCCAGATTGTTTGCCCATTTCGAGCATCCAGGTCTGAGGAAGTCCCAGCATTTCAACAATCCGGGTGACCTGGTTATATTCGGACGAACCGGGAAATAGAGGCAAACCAAGGAAAAGCTCGACAACGATACATCCAAGCGACCACATATCGATTGCGGACGAGTATCTAGAGAAATTAGCCAACGATCGACACAGAATATATCAAGTCGAACTCACGGTAAACCGAGCAGCACCTCAGGTGAGCGATAGAATCGTGACTGGATATAGGTATAAACCGTTTGACGCTCATCACAAGCCGAGCCAAAGTCAATAACTTTGATGATGGGACTCTCGAGACTAGATCGGATTTGAACGAAGGTTAGCAAAGCTGAGACTCGCACGAACAGAAACGGAGATTGACTAACTTCTTCAGAAGGATATTTTCTGGTTTCAGATCGCAATGGATCAGATGAGCTTTATTTAAAAGACTCAACGCATTCAACAGCTGTTGCGCAAAGACGCGAACCAGGGTCGTGCTCAACCCGCGGAACTGATTCTGCTTGATGAGTTCGTAAAGGTTGACGCTGAGCAGCTCGAATGCCAAGCACAGATGTTGCCGGTGAATGAAAGTATCTTTGAGTCGCAGAAGGTGATGGTCGTCGTTTTTGTCAAACCTCGTGTTGAGCTAAAGCAGAGAAAGTTTCATTAGGCCGGAATAGCCAGAGTGGGAAAGGGGAAAAGACCTACCAAGTCTAGTACGGAGACTTCCATCATACTCTGGTTGAAATAGGCTGTCTTGTTCTTGATGACCTTGACAGCGACAACTTCCTGAGTCTTCAAATTTTGACATTTCACCACTTGTCCAAAAGTTCCCTGGCCTAGGACGTCCAGAATGAGGTAGCGGTTCCTGCGCATAACGGATTAGCTCCAAGGATAGCGTGACGAGAGTCATCCGAGCGACATACTTGTGGCCGGCCTCTTCGCTGCCCAAAATATCATTGACATAGAGGATATAGTCACTATCCTCATTGTCATACCCATCGTTCTTCACTCCTTTACTCGGTTTGGTCAACACGCGTCGAGGATTCCTTGAAGACTCGTAGTTGAAGTTCGGGTTACAGATACGGTATGTTGCGGGGAGGTGGGACGTCAAAGCTTGGAGGGGCTAGAGAAGGTGGGAATGAGGTTAGCAATGTGCAGCAATCTCCACTGATGGTGATCTTACGCTGATGAAGCCACCTTCCGGGTTGGCGCGACGATACGCGGGTTGCGTGTGTACTCGCGGCTGTAGTTCCTGCACCGACTTGATCTTCTGGAATTTGGGAACTGGACCGCGACCGGGAACCTGCGATGGCAATGAGCCAGATCGAGGTGATCGAGAGCCATGGGCAGCAAATCCGGGACTCATGTGGGAGGAGGTCGATGGTGGGTAGTATTGATCCAGGCTGGCATCGGTTGCCTGAAGCGGGGGAAGTCTGGGGGGCCGATTGGCTGTAGATTGGAAGGAATGAGATTAGTTTAGTGAGGCAGAGGCAGAGGCAGAGGTATGCAGGAGGACACTCACATGGCGGTGACTGGTAACCTTGAGGCGGCGAGGCATAATCCGGGGCCGCTCGAGTCGGCGATCGTCGCAACTGAGGATGACCGGTTGGCGAGAAAGCATAAGAGGGCTGGGATTTCCCCGGACTGGTAGGATATGAAGACATGCCAGTCGGAGAGGAGAGGGCATTCATAGGGGAGTATCTGCGAGCAGCGGATGACTCCGATTCAGCCTGACCGAGGAATTGAGACGAGGGGCGGCTATGGTGATTCGGTCGCGACGGATACTTGGCCCGATTGTATGGATCCGCATCCTCCATGGTAGTATCGGTGTCGGGGAGATAATCCCGAGTACGTGGCGTGGCAGTGGGGGATGAAGCCATCGAGACAGGCTTCGAATTGGGACCAGTCGAGGGGGCCTTGGAAGTGGTGGGAGTTTGAAAAGTCTCGTAGGTATATCCGACGGGCGGCTGTGATTGTGGTGGCTGGCCGTACTTTGAGCCTAACTGCGGTGGATGAGACGCCAACCCAGTATTAAATTGCGCGGGGCGACCCATCAAGGGATCCTGGTATGGTTGCCACCCTGGATCCATCGTGAAATTTCACGATGAATGTCGAGATGGAGGGGGGGAAAGAGAAGGAGAGTGTCCCAATCACGATAGCAGTTTGCAGTTTGCAGTGTGCAGTGTGCAGTGTGGCTGGGGGG
>Ga0209673_1001551_pt1 | contig 20751 bp, 10 predicted proteins | sample AraplaCol_mMS_r2_2_FD_184274 | JGI IMG/M metagenome (GOLD analysis project Ga0209673, IMG submission 184274) | Arabidopsis root microbial communities from North Carolina, USA - plate scrape MF_Col_mMS_r2 (SPAdes) (version 3) | ecosystem: Host-associated > Plants > Roots > Endosphere | place... | reverse complement strand
TGCTGTTTTCTGTTTTGATTTTCCGATAAAATTGTCTGTATTTTTTTTTTTGTCTGATATCGGATACAGTTGTTTACAGTCGGATACAGAATTGTTATATAGTATTTATTGATAGTTTTATATCCCCAGTCGGAAAAAAATACGGTAATAGTACAGATAAAAAAGATACAACAGAACCGTATATTTTTATCTATTTATATTCTTTTTATTATAATTTTTTTTTTTTATCTATCTCAACTGTTTGTATACTGTCTTTTCTATCAGTTTTATTCTCTCTATTATTATTATTTGTTTTCCGTTTTATCAGTTCCGGTTTATCCAAATATATCAATTATAGATAAATTTTCTCTCTGTTTTTTTTTCAGAGTAACTAATTGATTTTCTGTATTAGAATCCAAATCCAAGATTTCTGTTTCCGTTCAATACGGTTGTCTATATAAATATATTTCCAGCCGTAAATTTATCGATACCGATCTGTGATTTTATACTAACCAACTGTTTCTATATAGCCGAAAACGGTAACAACAATATATTTTTTTCTCTCTCCAAATATCTCTGTATCTCTGTTCAGTTTGCGGCTATTTTTTCCACCAGAGAGTATTGTCTATTCAGTCTGCTGTCTTTGTCTATATCCAAAAATATTCTTTGCAAAATTTTTTCGGTTCCGTATATTTCTGTATATAAAACAATATCTGAATCCGTGGAGAATAACAGCGAGAGAGAACAATATAAATTTTTTTCCACTCCGTTCTGATATATTCGGCTAATCTTTACAATCCAGTTTTAGCTGATCTGGATACCAACAATAATTCTATTCCGTTTTTGGTAGATATCAAAATAGATCAGAATATATATACTCAACCGGTTCTCCGCAATATCGACTGGTACACCGGTCCGAAATTTTGTTTTGGTTCCACTCAATTTTATTCAGTTTATATCCAATATACTGGTATTGCGGCTCTATCTGGCTATATTTGTCGTAAATATAGTCTCCGCCAGAGAATCTTCTGTTTCTACTGTTTTATAGTATTGCCGTCTGGATTTGTCTTCGAAAGATTATATACCAATTGTAATTTTCAGAACAACAGCCGCAGTTGTTTACTCTGTAAATTCTGTCTAGTTTTCTATCGGTTCCGGTACTGACTATTTATAGATCTCAAAAATAGTAGTTATCCCGATTTTATTTTGGATATTCTTCGCCGGATAAATCCCGAGTATTCTGTTTTATATAGTCCCAGTTGCTCTGATATTTCTGAGAAAATATTCCAACAGAAATTATCTTCTGTTGCCGTTCGCCACTGTTCTATAGCTGTTTTTTCTATTTATTCTGTTCCAGCCGGTTCTAGTTTTCAGAAACTGGTTCTCTTTTCGAATCTGTATCTACAGTTATCTTTTATAGATATTTATTTCAGTATCTATTTTTCCGATTGTAAAAACAATTTTTGAAAATTCTATTGTAATATTCGAGATTATATCTCTAAAATAATCCAGCGACTGGAGCTCGAAAATAACCGACTGTACCAGTTTTTGAAACAGTATAGTCAACTTAATCCGTCTGCAAAAAAATCGGTCTCTGACAATCTGTTCTTCAATCTCTTTATATAAAATTGGAACTTTTGTCTTTTTTCCGGAGTTTTCGGTATTTCCAGAGATATCTTTTTGTTATTGGATTTTCGTATTTTTTTGTTTCAATAGTATTTTTTTCTACAATTAATCAATTATAGTCTATAATTTTTTTCCAGCTGTAGTTTTTCGTTTTGTAGCTGGAGAAACTATAACAGCAATTGGTTTTTCAAACAATATATATTCGTAGATATCAGTATCCCGACTATTTTGAATATCTTTCGAGAGAATATTTTCTCTATCCAATATATTTTTATATTCGAGTTTATATTCAGTATTATTTCTGGAAATCTTAGATAGTAATTTATTCCAGTCTGTTTCTGTTCGGTTTTTTTCAATAATATATTTTGCAATTGTTTTTTTTTCTATCTGTTTATAGTATATACTGTTGTATCTAAATTTATTCTATTCTATCCGGATAAATATAGATAAATCCGAGTATCGAGATAGTGAATTATCTGTATCAAAAATTTTTCTAATTTTTTCGGAATATTTTAAACTGATTTCCGATTGTCTCAATATATTCTGTATCACAGAGAATATTTACAACTGTTTCGGATTCTTTATTTTCGTTTCCAGAAATCTAGATCTATTGATAAGATTTCGCAGTATACAACTGTTTGATTTCTCTAAAATATATATTCCAAATAGATAGAATTCCAGAATCCGATACGATCCAAATTATTTATATTTAAATTTCTTTCTATTTTCGTTCTGTATTAATATCCAGATATTTTTCTGGAAACTGGTTTTTGTAACTAGACTGTTATATATATAATTCGTTCTGATTATATAGTTAAATAATAGTTTGTTGATCTTGGTTTGTATATCCAACAGAATTTCCAGTTTTTCGATCCGGTCCGCGGTCGAACTAAATACTACCGAATTGTTATTATCTGGTATACAAAAATATATTCTATATACCAGATAGTAAAAACTATATTCTGTATTTATATACTGTCGGATCTGTACAGCGAATATTGCTGTATCCAAATATAAATTCTATAATTTAGTAGATTTATTTATCAACAGTTTCGTAAAAATATTACCGATCAGACTATTAAAATTCTCGATTTTTCTATTGATTTGTAGATAGAAAAATATTGTTGTACAATATTTTGTATCCAAATATTTGAGATAATAATCGACAGCTCCCGATATAAAACTGGTATCTCGATCTGAGATTAATTCAATTGGTATACTGTAATTTATAAATAAATATTTGTATAGAAAACAGCCGACAGTTTTTTTATCTGTTTTTTCTACAGTCTCGGTAACAGATCAATCAGTAATATAGTCGATAACTGTAAAAATCTATCTGTTACTATTCGGTATAGTTGATAACCGTCCGATAAAATCTATATTCTATCGCTGAAAAAATTGTATATCTGTAATAACTATATATTGTACTGTTTTTTTTTCGAGTAATTTCCGGAAATTCTACAATATTTGACAAACCGGATACAAATATACTATTTGTTCTATATCTTATTTCAACTATAACCACTATATATATAGCCGGATAATATCCAATAAATCTGGAAAATCCAGATATCTATATTCTCTGTATAAATAATACAAAAGATCTTTACGGAAAACAATCTCTAAAAACAGAACAGAGACTCTATTATTGTAGATAAAAATTAGTTGACAATTTTCTGTTTCAGTATTCGGTTTTATCTGGAAATTCAAATTCGCAGCGAATTGAGATACTATCCGGATAGTAAATTTATCAACTGATATCTTTTCTTCAAAAAAAAAAAATTCAGTAACCGCCAACCAATTCTCTTCGGAGATTTTTATTATAGTTCGTAAAAAATCAGAAACTGTCTGTATAGCAGTAAAAATAATATTCTATACCGGTTGGAATTTCGATATATTTGCAGAACTGTTTTTGACAAAATCAGATCTGCAGTTTAATATATCAGAGATTACTGTATCCGATTTTTTACGGTACTGAATAACCAGATTGTATTTTTGAAATTTGTAGATCCACTGTATCAATTATTTACTATAAATTTTTGTTGTTTGCAAATATTTTAGTTCTTCGTAATCGGTTATAATAGTAGTTTAGATACTGTTTTCGATATACTAATTCTATTTGTACAATATTTTTTTAATAGCTAGAAATTTCTTTTTATATATAGAATAATTCAATTCGGTATTCTGAAACTTTTTTCCGTCGAATACAACTAAATATAGTCGTCTGTTGTCTTTTTTTTGTAACAATACTATTCCGACAATCTATTCGGATATATCTGTTTCGATAGTAAACAGTTTAGAACAATCTGTCTGGACAAAAATCGGAATTTCGACAAATTTTTTTTTTAAAATACAGAAAATATTTTTATATATAACTGTCCAATTAACTGGACAAAATTTTTGGTACTGTAGTATTCTATCGGATTTTTTGAACAAATTGTATAACAGTATACAAATATATACAAAATTACGAATAAAATATCGGTAGTAAATTGCGAGATCTACAAACTGACAAATTTTGTATATATTAGTCGGTTTCGGCTACAATTTTACAATATCGATTTTGACGGAAACAGAATATATTTTTCTGTTGCCAATAATATAATCACAGAATTCCAATTTGTATATAGTAATCGAATATTTGTATAACTGAACAATCAGCTGGTTTTTCCGTAGTATATCTAACACTATTCGTAAATATTTTCGGTATTTATCAAGATTCCGGAAATAGATAAATATATTGTCCAGATATACTACTATAAACTGATCCAAGTAGAGTCGGAATATTTTATTTATAGTTGTCTGAAAGATTATAGAAGTATTGTACAGTCCGAACAGTATCGCAAACTATTTATATTTGTCCCAAATAGTATTGAATACAGTTTTGGAAATCGAATTCTGGTCTATACAGATCTGTCAGTATTCCGATATAAAATCGATTTTTGATAATATTTTGGATATATCTATATAATCCAATAATTTCTGAATTCTCGATAGAAAATATCTGTTTTTTTCAGACAACCGATTTAATATTCGATAGTCGATATATATATACTATAATTTGTCAGATTTACGAACAAAAATAACCGGAAAATCCCAAATATTTGAGAACAGCTGAATTAGATTTTTACGGAGTAGATTTTCAATCTAGTATTTTTGTTTGCGGAGTTTTTTATCTGACAAAAAATATATATTGATATTGACTGGAGAAATATTTTCTGTATTGATTTTGTAAAAAATAGATCGATCCGGAAAGAGATTAGATAGTAACAATTCTCGAAATATATCCGGATAAAAATATATAATCTTCTGGATACTCGGATCCGTGTATTGAGACAGTTTATTATTTATAACTGATTTATCTTCTCTATCGGTTGTTTGTACAATAAAAAATATAGATTTGTATAGTTTTTTCGACAAGATTTTTACAGTTTATTTGGTATTTATAAAATTGAAAACAAAATCGTTCGAAGAAATAGAATTATAACTAGAAATAGTATCGATTATATAAATTCGGCGACGATTTTGTAATTTTATTTTGGAGATTATCCAATCGATCTACGGATTCTGATATTTGAGAAAATCTTTTTCCAGTACAAACTGATAATCCGGAAAATCTAGAATCTATATTTTCAGATAATCTCGCTATATTTCCAGAGCTATAGATATATATACTGTAGCCGTAGTATACAGAATTCGGCTGTCTGGTATACGAATTTGGAGAACTATTCCAAAATATTCGGATATATTATACAATATCCGTTTCAGTATTTTCGAGAAAATAAAAATATATAAAACTCCACTGTCCAACAATATACAAACAGTTACAGTATTTTTCGGCAGTCCGATTGCAGTACAGTAGAACAACAACAAATCTTCTATAGCTAACAGCAAAATCTGGATTCGAGATCTGGAATTATACGGATCCAGAAAATCCAGAAACTCCGGAACAGCAGAAGTTTTTTTCAGACAGCTAGCGAATATTTCAATATCGCTAGATTTTTCTAGTTTTCCGATTTTTCTCCGGCTGTATCCAACTGATTAAACTGTACTTTTTATATCCGGTATTTACAATATATATATCTATATTATTTGCAGCGAAAATATATACTATTTGTACGAGATTGTTTCGATTGGAAATCTTCTGAGACCGCGGATATAGTATTTAGATCTATAGAATCGCTACTATCCGCAGTTGATTTACGACTGATATAACCGACAACTATTGTACTATATTTGTAGACAATAAACTGTTCAACAACTCTATTCAATATAGTCGGTTGTTTATATTTTTTCTTTTATTTCTGTCGTAAATTTATTTTTATATCTATAAAAAAAAATTAGATAAAAATATTCTCTGTAATTGTAATATCTTCGCAATCGACAGCAGTATTCTATTTATTGGTAGTATACTCCGCAAACAATTGATTATTTCTCTGTAATATCCGGATAAATCTTTTCTATTTTTTAGTCTTCTCCAAATATTTACCAAATTTTTGTATCAGCCAGTATTTGAAATTTTTCCAAATTACAATCGGATTTTCAAAAACTAGATTTTGTTGTTTTTCGTATACAATCTATATATTATTGATATATTTGACAAATATTCTACAGATATATATAATTTTATTCTCGTTTTCCAATATAGCCGCCGCGAAATATTCGGTCTCGGTAAAGAACTGTTCGCAGTTATACAGAAACTGGTATACAGTATTATAAAAAACTGTATCACTATAGTTACGAATAGATTTGATTTTTTTCAATAAAGATTTTTTGATCTTGTTCTATACCAATCGGTTTGACAGATACAAAATCGGAGATTTCTATTCTGATACAATTGTTTTTGCGATAGCCAGATTTGCGTTTTCGATAAACCGTACGGATTGTTTTATTATCTGAATATATCCGACTGTGTAATCTCCAGAATTATCGAAAAATATTCGGTAATTTTGGATTATATCGGAAAAAAAAAACGATAGAATCTGTTCAGTATCAGAACTGAGAGAACAGAAAGTTTAGATATTTTGTTGAAATATTGCAAACAGTTGGGAGTATCTGGTACAAATAATTTTTTAGATTTGAACCACAATATTGGCCGGAAATGTTTGGATCCGGTCGGCTATATTTCTCTTTTTTACTTGCTTCCAGACCGATATTATCCGTTTTATTTCCGGATACCGGTGGTAGAGAATCCCGATCTTTTCTCTATTTTTAGTCGGAAAAATATATTTATATTATATTATCCCAAATATCTCGACCAATTATATCTGTTGGTATTGTTGTCGATTGTTATACTACTGGTATAAACTGATACAATTGCGCGATTTATTCGAAACTCGGAATATCAATTCAATCCGGTTTTGTATTTGTATCCGTTGTACTCCGATAGTATCGTCTCTGGTACAACCTGGATATTAACGAGAGGAATAACGGCAATATCTGTTTGTAGATTCCCTCAATCAGGATCTCGCCGTCCTGGTAAAAGACAGAGCAGATCTTTTCGTTTGTAGTTGCGGCGATAAGACTCTCCTCGGACCAACCGTAGAAGATTGATCTCAGTAGAATATACTACCATATAAGATCTGAGGAATAAAGTTGTATATTTTAATATTGTACTCGGCTAGCGGTATTATATACGAATGGATAAGTACGTGCCCGTTCGGTCACGTGCGGATACCCTGGTACTCAGAACACCCGTACGGTGGTCGTAATCTACCAAGATAGTAGTTCCGGGATCTCAGAATAATGAGAATCTCCAGGATGCTGAGATAGTTTCGATTAGTGATAATAAAAAAGAGGAGGAGGAAAAAAAGAATACTGGTGTAGCTTTTTCTACTGAATTAATAGATCTTGGTGTTGAGGGTAAAGATCCTCAGCAGTCTCTATTACCAGAGAACGGGACTCAGCTACGGATATCTACAAGGAAACGTAAATATAGAGAGGATAATGATTTTGAGCAGTACTAGAATTTGAATAATGGAATTCATTTGTATCAATTATTATCATCTAGATTCTTTTATATATAACTAGAATACCTAAAATTACAGCTGAATTTGCATTAATTATACAGTCACGAGATTTTTCGTAGTTTGCCCTGTTTACATCAATATGGGTACCTATATAGGTACCTATGATAGGTTATGGATTTTGAGCTCCGATCTATAACCCATCATGGGTCGGAGATTTGGACCCAAAACCCAACCCATCGATGGGTTGGGTATGGGTACCCATGGGTACCCGTGGGTCGTGCCGAAGTCTAGTAGAGACTACTGAGAAATCTATTTATGGTATTATTGTACATTAGCTGGAAACAAGAGACTACAATCACGTATAGAATAAAAGAAGTAGATATCTGATACGCTAAGTACTGTGATCAGCAGAATCATTGGTCTTCTGTCAGTCGAATTTGGTAGATCGGTCCGTGCAGTCAGGTTGTAGAATTGTAAAGTTCTAAGATTGCGGATAAGCGCTAGGATTGCCATTCGGATACGCTGCGTGGACAGAGAAGATAGCAAAGTTGTCAGATCCGCACGATCTATCATTACGAAAGATATTTGAATTGTTTGTATTATATCCAGAAGATTCCAGCAATACTCGTATTTGCCATACACACATAAACATATGGTACGTAATTTAAATCTGTAAATAATTGTATTTCTAAAATACCGGAAAATTGCTAAATTTAAATCTTACCCAACAAGATCTAGTGTATCTTGGCATTTGGGGCTTGTGGAACAATGAAAGAGTATATGGGGTGACACCGATTTCCGGAAATACTGTAATTCGCAAGCCCAGAACAATCATGGCTTGATGGAGGGGAGATTTCCACTGCCAATGATGTCTCCCTCATCCTCGCGGCCAAACTTTGCGCGATTAATACGCTGCGCAGATGTCTTGAAGAGCCTAGGCATTGCAGTAGCCTCGAATGGAATACCCTGGGAGATCATGCGCGCTAGCTCCTGGGCTGCCAGCCATATGACAGGCATACCGTGACCATTGAAACCCGCGATGATGAACTGGCCCTCTTTCAACGGGACCTGACCAATATGAGGGTGCGCATCATACGAATAAGCCATTACACCCGTCCAGATGCTATCGACCTTTGCCCCAGTACCTTCCCACCCGCGGTAAGTGCGTTGCATGTAGCCGTCATAATAATCCTGGACCGACTCGATCAGAGTACTGTCATCCACATTATTATACCACTGATTCTTGAATGGCCTAAATTTTACGGAAGCACCGCCAACAATGATACTTCCATCTGCTCGTGGAACAAGATAGGATAGAGTTGTCGCCAGCTCGATTGATGTATGAGTTATTCAATAATGGAGGCATAACTCCATCGAGGACTGTCATCCGACAGCATATTCCTTTGCAAGGAATAATATTTTTCTCATACACTGGAAGGATTCCTGACACATAGGCATTATTGGCGTAGACGACTTTGTGGGTATATATTCGCCCGCGTGGGGTTTCAACGAAGAATCCACCAGATCCATCAGGCTGGATCGAATGGACCGGAGTGTGTGTTTGAAGATTGACCAATCGTGAGTCCAAAAGTTTCTGCATTACGTGCATGATGAGCTTGAAGGGCCAAAGGGTTCCGGCAGTAAATGAAGCGCACGAGATCGCTCCTTTAATACCGCAGACCTAAGTGTATTATGGACGATCAGTTCTACTACCAACTCCATATTCAAAGCATATTGGGAACGACTTACTCCTTCTGCTTGGTTCCTAGTATAAAAAAAACAACATCATTCATGTACTCGAAATGGTGTGCCCTCATGCTGTCGTAAGTAGCCTTGGCCTTCTCTGCCGCATCCTCATTGCACCAAACATCCATTGACCGGGCCAGAGTAAAGTCGCAGTCGATATTTTCCTCCTCGATAAATCGTTTCAGGGCTCGGAGGTTGGCAATTTCAAACTCTGCGATTTCTGCTCCAGCCCTTGGCCCAGCTCGTTCGATATAGGTTGGAATATGCCCATAAAGGTCAGGTCTAATATGTCCCCCATTTCTCCCGGTTGCTCCAGAACAGACCCCACGGGCCTCCAAAATTGTGATAGAAGGTGCAGCATCCCCCAACTCTCGAAGCAGATGATGAGCTGTACTGACTCCAGCATAGCCAGCACCAATAATGACAATGTCACTTCGAACCGGCAAGTCGACGGTCGAGCGATGGTCGCTGAGAGGGTGTTTTTCGGTCTGCCAAACTGATTCCAAGGGGTTCGCAACCGGGAAACATGTCCTATCAGAGTTGACCGTGGCTGTCTGATCAGTGCAAGAGATTGGCATGATGAAAGCTCGCGAGATTCTTCTGCTGAGAGAAATGTTAGATATCTCAAAGGAAATATTTTTTCACAACGGGCTCAGTGGCCTCCGTTTGGAGGTGATTCTGGACTCACCGACTCTCTCAGCCATTATGATCGTCGATTTCCCGAGTGGTACGACTTTCCTTAGCCAGCACCGCCAGACCAGCCCTAATTGTCATTTTTGAGGCCTTCTGTTTGACACATTCATTGTCTTTCGACCATTAACATCGAAAGATTGACTGGTTTGATCCTTAGGCATATGGAAACAGTGTTTCATACTGGCGGCCCCTTAGATCCATCTCCCACTAACGTGCGTGCAGGGTCACTATGGATGAATACCAGGAAATGCAGGCTTGATATACAAGTGCTCGACCCGAAGAGGAGAATGGATGAGGACCTTGGAGATTACCGGCTGGGGCTGACCGGTTGGTTTGAAATTGGATTTTTATTTTCAATTTATCCTCCCAATTAGTGCCTAAATGGTGGGATTCGCGGTTCTCGCGCTACGAATAACACACTGAAACGAGCTATTGCAGGAAGCAAAAAAATTGCGAAATGCAAAATGTCGAAAAAGCAAAAAAGGTAAAAGAAAAAAAAAGAAAAGAAAAGAAAAGCAGATACAAGAAGAGGCAACAGATTTGGTATACCTCAAAATTGTTCCAATTGTGCCTTCGATGCGCCCGTCATGCGACGAACAAACAAACAAGTTAGCTCTGAAAAAGTGCAGCAGCATTGGGATGTTGAAGCTGCTAGCGCCCATCTCGAAGAGATTCAATTTTTCAAGCAGGGTCTACATCAGCGTCACATTCAGATGATAGCTCTGGCCGGTACAATTGGAACAGGTCTTTTCCTCAGTTCTGGTCAAGCAATTGCATTAGCAGGGCCTTTGGGAGCTTTCCTAGCTTACTCTATAGTTGGCCTCACAGTCGCTAGTGTGGTTATGGCAGTGGGTGAAATGGGAGCCCTTGTACCACTTAATGGAGGTGTGATTCGATACGCTGAGATATTTTGCGATCCGGCTTTGGCATTTGCAAATGGCTGGAATCAAATTTATTCCTATCTGGTGTCTATCCCAGCCGAACTTGTTGCTGCTGCCGTTATTGTTGAATTTTGGATCACCGTGAACAGCGCTATTTGGATTACAATCTTTGGTCTTTTGATGATCATCACTGCTCTTCTTTTTGTTCGCGTCTATGGGGAGCTGGAATTCTTTTTCTCCATGCTCAAGATCCTGTTGATCATTGCCATTAATATAATGGCTTTGGTTATTACGTGTGGTGGTGGTCCCGACCAGAAGGCAATTGGATTCAGTTACTGGATCAAAGCGGGCCCCATGGCTCAATATCTTGATCTTCCTGGCCCCTTGGGCCGCTTTCTTGGATTTTGGAAAGCATTTGACAACGCGCTTTACGCATACTCGGGAATCGAAAACATCACAGTCGCTGCCGCAGAGACAAAAAATCCACGCACGGCTATTCCAATGGCTGCCAGACGCATCTTCTTTCGGATTCTGATATTTTATGTCCTGACTATTTTCATGGTCGGGTTAGTTGTGCCCTCCTCCGACCCCATCTTGATGACCTCGACCAACACGGCCTCTCAATCTCCATTCGTCATAGCAGCTCGCAATGCAGGAATCAAGGTTTTCCCATCGGTGATCAATGCAATTGTCTTGACATCGGCCTGGTCGTCCGGGAATTCTAATATGCTTGGCAGGTCGAGAATCCTATTTGGAATGGCAGTTCACGGACATGCGCCGGCCATTTTCAAGCGCACTAGCCGCTTCGGAATTCCCTACCTGGCAGTCCTACTGTACGGAGTCTTTATGGCATTGGGATATATGACACTTTCCAGCTCTGCTAGTGAAGTGTTCAACTGGCTACAGAACATTGTTTCAATCTCTACCCTTGTGAACTTCATATGCATTTGTATCGTTTATCTACGGTTCATATATGGTTGTCAAAAACAAGGCATTGATAGGCATAAAGAACTGCCATGGGCGGCACCTTTTCAGCCGTTCACTACTTGGGTCTCTTTGATAATCTTTGTGCTCCTTTTCTTCACTGGTGGGTTTAGCACATTCATAAAGGGCAACTGGAACACAAAATCTTTTGTTTCGTCATATATCAACCTACCACTCATTGTTGCAGTGTATGTCGGCCACAAATTGTTCATGAAACCCAAAATATTGTCTCTGGACGAGATACCAATCCGACCCTTTATTGAAAGCGCGAGAAAAAACCCTGATCCACCGGTCAAAACAAAACGAGGATTAGCGAGGCTCAACATCCTGTGGGCTTAATAGCATCGGGGTTTCCACCATACTCTTGTATATAGAATCAAGATTTTTTATATTTTTGTTCCCTTTGAAATTCGCTCTTCAGAAAGATCAAGAAAAAAGTAATTACATACCAAGGCGAATACGTTGAGAGACAAGATAAGATGGAACAGCACATCTTCAGTCCATAGAATCATCGTGAGTTTCCAAGACTTCTCGGGAGATCCTCGGGTTCGGGACGGACCGGGCTTCAACCTTGAAACGCGGGTGGGAAAAGGAGCGATGCTAAATGGATTATCTCTTTTGCTAGTTGGACCATGGTCCCGCCCAATCAACAGTAGTTTTCATTAGCCATATGAATTCATATACTACATCTGGTTTGTATCATAAGTACAGTGCTGTAGCATGAGTTCGAACCTCTTTTTCTTTCTGCCATTCTTTCTGCAGTTCTTACTACCATCTCAAAGTTTCCGGAAGAATAGTGGAAACAGCCAGCCTGAGGCACTCGTATACCATATTATTCTTTCAAGAATGCATTCCAAGTAGAAAATTTGGAAGTTTTGTACTATGTTCTATGTATAGCTAATATTATAATATCCCGTGCTAGGTAAGTCCATGGTCCATTTAGCAGCACTCGGGAGAAGGGCCGCCTAGCCGGTTTGGGAAGATTCTGATGCATTAATACGAGCATGTCCAATGCCCCGCGACTGTGCGGGTCGGCTAAACCGGTTTTTGCCCTGTTACACTTAATGGCTAACCCTAAGACTCAGAGAGGCAAAGAGGGGCAGTCTGATGCTCGAGTATCACTCCTGGAAAGGTATGAAACATACTCTCACCCAGTCCAATTGACCTGTTCGTCTGTAGATCGGCCTCCAAAAGTTCGACTGGCCATTGATTGACTCCCACTGGGATTAAAATTGGTTCTGGGTTTTCTCCATTGAACACCTACTAGTTAAATGTATGATGTAGTACATCATATATTCCATTCTACTCATGTTCTGACTTGACAAATTAGACCAACATGCAAATTGAGACTGGCGCAAAGGAAGCATATTGTTTTTGATATAGTTGGTACTTGACGCTCCGGCAGTAGATGAAAATCATTATCAATTCAACGCAGCCGAAGTGATTTAACAATAGTGCCAGGGCTAAGGTAGACAAGGTCGCGAGTAACGTGTCGACGTGATGGAGATAGCAGCCTCGATCGAGTCGAGGGTCTATAATCTGTATACGTGGTGTATTGAGAAAGTATGATCTATACGGTAGCGGGTTAGATCGGATTATCTTTTATTAAAACTGTGATATTGGGATTGAAAATCAAACCATATCCTTTCTCTTCTTTACCCTTCCCTACATCTCCCTCTATTATCGGCCACCCCAGTGGGACGTGCTTGGTTCTCAAAATCGCACTCCTGTACCCTATATATCCAGTTCACGGGGGGTACCTAAGTGAATGCGGGAAAGTCGATGTGTGTATTGGTAGATGTACCTAGAAGACCTATACATAGCTGAAGTTCAGAAAAAGGGTAGGTCATACGAGGGCGTGTCTTGAGACGTGTTTTGATCTGTGAACTTCGCATATAAAAATGTAATGTCGAATTCAAAAACAAACCATATTTCGATTCTGTTACAACCAGAATCTTTCCGGAATGGACGCGAGAAAAGCCGGCCAGGTCGCATGGTTTCCGCATTTTGAATCAGCCAATTTAAACAAAAAGATTTTCAAGTGAAAAGAACGACAGAAAAAAAAGGTAGGCACCTTCTCTTCTGTCGTTCTTTTCACTAATTGGATAGTTAGAGTAAACTCTACACAATAATAATATTCTACTCGTTTCACTTATTTCCCTTTTCCAACTCTTTCTCCTCCACAGGCAGGATAATACACACACAACACGTGTAATTTTCTCTATCTAACTTGGAGGAGATTGCTCCAAGTCTGGTATGCTAATCATTTTGTATCTTAATATGCATAGTAGTAACAAAAAGAAAACAGTTCGGCCAGATTCACGGATATAGAACGCATGAAGATTCGACATGCGTGTGTACGCAGGTCTAACAAGAACGGGAAAAATGAGGGCGAAAAGACCAAAAGGGCTGAAAGGAGTCGGCGCTATCGCTCCAACAAACGGGCTCAGAAGGAGACTCAAGCTGCAGAGAAATCTAGTTCCGGTAGGTCTGCATTTACATCGTCGTTGGATGGAAAAATCCCTGATAATGTGTTTCAATGATAGACACTCCCGTTACGGATATGCCGGAGCGTCACGGCGAGGCGGCCGGAGAGGGAGATGCAAGATGAGGAGATGAAAGATGTTGAGGATGCTAAGGAGGGAGAGAAGGGGAAAATCTCGATCTAGAGAGTTCTTCGCTGGGGCAGAGGGCACACAGCCCAAGGGTAAGCAGTATATTCTATCGGTGAGATTGAGCCTTTGATCTAACATTGTGCAACAGCTGCCGCGGATGATTGAATTCCCAATCAATATTGATATCTAGATCTTTGTTCCTTTTTGTCATAGCTTGCTAATAAGATAGTGTTTAAGGTATCCAATGATAAAGGCGTGTTTAGCTTTTCTCGCTAGTCTGTAGACGATCAGTCTATTTGCTCACCATAGTTTTGTGCAAGAATATGAATGTGAATCGATGATGATTGCGAGTTTATGAGATGAAAGAATTACGCTCATCTACTTCTGATCTTCGAAAGGACAGTCTGCTCACTCCACAAGTAGTGTCATTGTCAAAGTGGAAGGAAGAAAGACTCAATCACTAACTATATAAGATCACTAATACTCGCGGCCAAAGTAGTCCACAAAGGACACCAATACGTAGGTTATCCCAGGAGTGGTTCGATCCAAGCTCGTTCAAGTTAATACCTAAATTGAGAATACAACGTTGGTGTCAAGCTTTTCAAGGTTGCAGCCTTCGCAAAAACGCCTTGGCGAAATTCCTCTACACCACAAATCCTCCAGCTGACGTGTGAGGCGGAAGACCAAAGTCAAAGAACGCAAGAAACCTTTGATCTGTGAGCAGGTGACATTATTGTGAGTCTTATCTATTGATTGCGGCTAAAAGCCCTAGATCTTGATAGATGTTGGCGTAGAGAATGCATCCGATACACTGCCGTAACATTAATTTGAAACTACCTTTCTTTCTGCCGTTATTTACTCGTCTTTCTACCACAACAAACCTCCGGGAATGTTGGCGTAACCAGAAGGCAGTAGGCAGCAGCGGCCAGCGGTATGTTTCAAACTTATGTTACACTACTGTACTACTTGCCACTCCCGGGACACGGTATGTCTGACATACGCTGACGTTTCAAAGACTACGCCGGATATATGTTGCACCATGAATCATAAAAATCAACAGAATCGACTAAGAATGGACGACAAAAGGACTTCAAAAGACTCGACGGTGGTGGTGAGGCTTTGAAGAGAAATGAATTTGGCTTCCCGGAGTGTAGGGTTAAAGAATCCTAGTGAATTGGCTTTTTCTTTACTATCGAACTATTATTTTGATTCTTGTTTGACAGTAGGGGTTTCGTCTGCGGTCGGCTTTCTAGCCCAGACTCTTCGACTAGAGGCGCCCATCAGAGACCATCATACCCTGGAAAGCCTTTTTTGAGTTGAAAAGAGATAACTTACCAATATTCATAAGCGTGAGTACGCGGATTTTTCAATTCAGCTCGAACATTGGCCAAGTAGACTTGGACCTCATCATTACTCCAAGGAGACGGGGCTCCGAACTTGGTCAGAAGCCAGAGAGCCCAACCTTCCAGGGCAGCAGTCCAATGAAGGTATTGGAGCTGGCCGACCTCCTTGAGAATCTTGTCCTTTGGCCACGGCCCTAGAGGTATCTTATACAATTTTTCTTCGGCATCAACAAAACCGGCCTTCTCCATCGATGAACGCATTGTTTCCTGTGTCAAAAGAGAGCGACCAGCTCTCTCAGAGCAGCCGATAAAATTGTTCCCCCAACCAGCTAAATAGCTATCGCTTTTCATCGAGCCATCATCGCTGTAGACTCGAACGTCTAGTTCAACCTGCTCAATCCAACCACCTGGAGCAAGGGAACTGAAGAGGAATATATAGGTTAGAGTCATCAATCGTGGGGTTCAAAAACAGACCTTGGCCTTGGGGAGCACTGACTCGTAACACTGCTTGTATAGTTTGTCTGTTTCATCAGGAGTAAAAGCCCCAAGCATTAAACGGAGGTGGATGAGATCGAATGGATCTTTCCATGTCCACTCGCGTAGGATATCATCCACTTCAAAGATGCAATTTGGTGGCATCCATGAGACAGGAGGGGGAAAAATATCAACACCGCGAACGTTTGCTTTGCGTGATCAGTTCAGTAATTCAGAGTGGGACTTCAGGAAACCAACCAGACGGATACCGATCGGCCATGTCACTTTTCAGTATTAGTAAGACTCAAAATCATAATGGCGGAAGGAATTACATAGCCCAGGTGCCTTTGCCAGTTCCGATATCTAGAATATGCTGGAGCAAAGGACATGATGAGTTATATCCAAGCATTTTCTACAGAGAGACGGGTCAACTTACCTTGGGAGACTCGCATATGGGGGCTCGATGGAGTGGGCATTTCTGGTTATATTCTAGCAGAAGAAAGACCAGATGGCTAAATTTCAATAGTGAATTACTGAACCACCGAGCTTCATTGGAATATGTTGGCAATGCGTACCCAATTTCAAAAGCCTCGAATTGCTTCTCGTCTGAGGGACTCCTAGATAGAGATTAACAAAAGCCACGAAAAGCGTATGTGGTAGCAAACCAATAGTTATCATCCCTCAGCGCTTGATATCTGCTTTCCGGATCAGTCGAGAAGTCCCTCGTGTAATTATTATCGGATCATGAATAGCAACCGTCGGCCATTCTCCAATCTGCCTTTGGCGATCGTTGACGCAATGGAAGTTGTCTCACTGTAAAAGTGTGAGAAAAGAGAGAATCCTCTCAGGAATTTTCGGTGTCACTCAACGATTCGAAATCCTGAGGCTCCCAATTTTTGGTCAGATGGTAAAAGTCAGGGTCCTAATAGTGAAGGATTAAGTCAGAAATCATAGCTCATATAGTATATCTTGAAACTGGCTCACAATAGCAATATATTCCGACATGATTATGAGTTTCGAGCTGAATCAACGAGGTAAAAGCCGTTAGTAGTTTCAAATTGCAAAGACAGAAAAAAAGAGCAGCCAGGAGACAACCTTCTGACACCGTGGAGAATCTGGGTCGCATTAAGTCCCGCAATTAAATGTAGCTAGCCTAATAGGGATCTGGGCACCTTAAATTCTAAGCCAGGATTCGGCACTAATCAATCCTGGTGCGGCGCTACTCGGGGGTAATGTCAGGCCATGGGAATCATGTGAACAAGCGAAAGGAGGGAACCAGTTCTCTTCTACGGAGTAGAAAAGTGACAACATCTGCAGCTTCCGACTTGGCGCATACTCCGTACATCAGAAAGGATTGTTGCATAGCGAAAGTTCGAACAAAGAGTCTCATGCATAAACTCCTGTTCAGGAACGATTCCGGAAGTCCGATCATCATACGCGGCATAGCCCCATTACGAGGCAGAGAGAAAGGAAGTTTATGATTTCATAAACTGTTCTGGCTTTCAATACGTCGTGAGTTTCCGATTATTCTCTCTCTTTTCTTTGTTGTGTGTCATATCTGTTCATCTCCGGTATGAAAGTACCACTGCGACCCTAAAGATGTATCTGACTCAACAAGGCTAATATTCGACAAGAGATCACGAAATACATTGTATGCATAAGCGAAATCTGTCAAACTATTACTAGTTAATACCGTTGATACACTATACACTATATTACACACTGCATATGAAGTTGACCATCGTTACCACTCAGCGTATCTTTAATGCGTGCTATGTCTCCTTTATCCACGGTGAATGGACACTCCCAAAGTCAGAGAAAATTAACCAAAAGTGCTTCTTTGTACTGATAAAATTGCCTATCTGACCTGATAATAAACCATCAAGCTTTACATAGTAGGCAATCAAAATCTATAAATATAATTTAAACAACAACAATGCAAGGCGTTCGTCCGTGAGAAGCTGAAAAATATTTGGGGGCCAAAATTCTTCGCCCCCAAAAAGTCCTTCAAAGCCTCCCCTCAGCCAAGCACTTCTTTAAATCCTTCCATCCGCATCATTCCACGATTGTCCTTGGCTGTTCCCAGGTAAATATTATTGGGGAATATTGAAACTACATCGAAACAGAAGATGGGTGGGATACCCTGGCAGTCTAAAGGCTGTCGAAATTGTAAAAAGAGACGTGTCAAGGTGGGTTGATCCCCGATCGCATGGGAGGCCGATTCTAATAAGCCGGAAAAAAGTGCGATGAGCAAAAGCCAGAATGCTTGCGTTGTATCAAATATGGTACCAAATGCCTTGGGTATGGCAGAGATCAAAAATTTGTTGTTTATTCTGCTGTGAGAAACTTTCAAGGAATGGCTCAGGGGCCTCGAGGACAGTCGCAGGTTCTCCAACACGATATCTCCGCACGAGGGAGTCTGTCGCAGGGAATTACAGCTGGCCCTTCTAAACGCGAGCAAATATTCTCGAGATATGTTGATATGTTCTTTCCAACTGGTCCAGACGCTAAATCTAGCGTGGACCTTTGGTACTATCTCATTTCAAACTTCTCGGTCTTACCCTCTAAAAGCGACATGCTTATGAAGTCTCTGGCTGCATTGGCTTGTGCATATATTGGGAAGCAGAATTACGATCAGAACATACTACGATATGGTCTTCAACTCTATAACTCTGCAATCAGACAAATGGCGGCCATGATTAATCGCGATACTTATTGCGACGATATCATATATACAACAGTCATATTTCAAGAAATCGAGGTGAGCGGCAAGTTCTTAGGGTTTATATGATACTACCAGTACTACCTGCCGTGGCCTTGGTATCTTTTTCTCTAACATTTTGTGAAGACATATTATTGCCCACATGGCCTTCAAGGATGGATCTCTCATGTTGTAGGGACTAATGCTATTATGAATCATTACCGACGTCGGCCAGGGAAGAGTGCTCTAGTTGATACGATTTATCACGAATATCAAAAGCAGCGTCTGGTATGCCAACTCCCGATGTTTTGACACACGAACTCCTTGAAACATACAGCTAATGGCTATCGTAGGTAATGTCTGCCCAGGGGGTCAATCTTAACCAAGAAGAATTTGACTATGTGACTCAACCCAGCGAGGGCAATCCTATGGTCGAGTTACTTCGACTATACGGACAATTCACGCCAATTGCCAACGCGGTGAAGATGGCAAGGCCTCCGAATCACAAATCTTGTCGCATGTTGCTTCGCAGATGTCTAAAACATTTAGAGAAGGTATGCGCATGGTACTCCCGAAATGTCATAAGAGGGCCCGAAGCATGCGCCCCTGGTGAAATTTTGACCAAGCGGATTCCTCAAACAGATGAAATTTTTGGAACGCCTTATCGATTCCATTCGCTCGATAGTGGGAAGGCTCATACAATGTATTGGACGCTACTTAGCATTATGCATGTCGTGATTTCTCGAGCGCGGAACCTTGTTCGCGTTTACGATATCGATCCATTGACACCAGATGTCGATGAGCAATTCGGTGACCCAGACTATGTGATGTCGAGTTATTGGGGAGACCAAATTGCCCGAGCAATACCTTTTCATGCGCAGGATAGTATGAAATCATGGGGTATTCACTCAGTCGTGTTCTCTTTATGTCAGACATGCAAGGCGTCGGCCATTGACTCTGGTGATCGAAGAAAATTTGACTGGTGCCATAGTGTATTTAACGCATTTGGCAAAGCTGGCTTCGAGTCCAGTGCACGTCTTAGCGAGGTCTTTGCGGGATTATGGATGTATCATCAGGCTCAGCGAGCAGGCATTGCAACAAATTCAGATGCCAGCAGCCCACAGCCTGGTACTCCAGAGTCGGTACGAAAGCAACATGATGCTGTGGGTGGGGTGTCCAAAATCCCAAACATGCTCATGAATGAAGTGGCCCAACGGGAAGCTTCCCCATAGAAGAGCTCTGGCCTACCAAGTAATGCAAGAGACTTGAGTCAGTATCTTGATACCCCAGACGCAAGAAATTATAAGAGGACTAGCTGTGATGACAATAACAAAATCAGTATCTCGTACCTTCATGCTACCCCTACAATACAAATGATGGCCTAGATATTGAGACAAAAATGATCCTAGATATCTTCACTCACTGAACTAAGAAGAATCCCGGTAATTGCATAAGTCCAGTAGAGTACAAATTAATATCACTAATCGTTTCATGCTCAGAGTTCCCATAACCGGTGGTTACGTTTTTACTCGTGTTGCTTTGATACAGTGATGTAACATAAGTTTGTGACGACCTGCTGACTGCTTTGACCTACCGCCTCTTGTTTCTACTATTATTCTGAAGGCTCGGAGGAGGTAGAAAGAGAGGTAGAAAGAGAGGTAGAAAGAGAGGTAGAAAGAGAGGTAGAAAGAGAGGTAGAAAGAGAGGTAGAAAGAGAGGTAGAAAGAGAGGTAGAAAGAG
>Ga0209673_1001546_pt1 | contig 20786 bp, 18 predicted proteins | sample AraplaCol_mMS_r2_2_FD_184274 | JGI IMG/M metagenome (GOLD analysis project Ga0209673, IMG submission 184274) | Arabidopsis root microbial communities from North Carolina, USA - plate scrape MF_Col_mMS_r2 (SPAdes) (version 3) | ecosystem: Host-associated > Plants > Roots > Endosphere | place... | reverse complement strand
TGATACATACGACCATAGGGTGTGGAGAACAGGGCTTCCCGTCCGCTCAGCCGTACTTAAGCCACACGCCGGCAGGTTAGTAGTATGGTGGGTGACCACATGCGAATCCCTGCTGTTGTATGTTTTTTTTTCTTTCATTTTGTGATCAACACGGCAAAGGAGTGGGTTTAGAACCTGGTCTTTGAAGGGGAAGGGGGAGACGCCGTTTAAAAAACGGCCTCCGCCCTTTTCGGCCTTCATGGTCATTTTCTTTCTTACCGGCCGCCTGCAGACGCGTTCAAGATATCAACAGGTGCAATGAAGCAATAGCGTAGTAATGGTGGAGTCTCTTCAGGCTCAGAGAACACATAAACCAAGCTGAACTCCCCTCGTTTGCTATACTCTTCAGTTTCTAATAGTTTATACTATACAGCAGTAGTAACGGAGTCGACTTCAGCCTAAGCTCAATAATAGCAGCAGTACAGAACTTCCTCCGTACTGCAAAGGCATGAATATATCTGAGTCTGACAGTTTGAGTTCGATGGATTGCTAGCATCATACTTGAAATCTAGATAATTTAAGAATGCGCACCTGAAGGCATCCCGAGGCCGAAGGTATGATTGGTCAGTCGGAACGGACGGACGGACGGGCGGAAACCCGGAACTTCCGCAGTGCGTCAGCCCTTCTCACTTCCCTTCTCACTTCCTATCCATCGTTCCGATCCGACGAGAAGCAGCAGTGCCTTTGAATTCGGGTTCATAGCGTCTAACAATATGGCACCAAATGCTATACTAGCCGAGCGCCCAGCGGTACGTGTGTTGTGCAGGCTCCGCACTTGGGTAAAGGACGCGAACTAATGTATAGATGTAGTGCGACTTTTGTCATTCGAGAAAGGTTCGTCAATGCCAATATGCAATGATCTAAAATTCCGAGGTCTCATAATAAACTTTGATTAACTACCTGCTCCTATATGCATTGACATAGAAGGTTCGCAGATCAAATGTGATCGCCAGTTCCCCTGTGCCAATTGCATCGACGCCCAGATAGATTGTCGCAGGGATCGACCCAAGAAAAGTAGGCGTTTGAAAGGAGCTGGGTGAGATATATAAATATCATTGATAGCCAAACTACGCTCACATAGTGAAGTACGATCTCTTTCTCTGAAAGGCTTGCTGCACTCGAGTCAACAGTCGCCGGTCTTCCGCCTCAAGATGAACCGAATCGTCATGCGGCATTACATGATTTACCAGAGCAGGAGACTTTCACAAACGACACCGGTAGCGTTTTAAATTCCGGGCAGCAGTATATCGAATGCCCTGAGGGGCAGTCTCCAGTTATATTAGAACCCAATGCCAGAGATGGCTTGACCCAGCAAACCTCCGAGGGTACTCGCTTTCTACAATGCGAGCTGAACTCAAATCCTTTTCTTGGAACAAGGAAGTCTATGGTGATGAAAGAGGCGATTGACTTTGTCAGTCTGCTCTCTAGTACATCGAACACATACTTTTTGACCAATGCTTTTGCCTCGTCTGAAGTCAGTGCGGATCTGGAATCAAAGGGGTTCCCTCCAGAGCTGTTATATATGATGACCATGAGTGAGTCTGTAGATTCGAGATGATGGTACATGTCGCTGATCAATTTATCTTCAGATGGCGAGCCGAATCCTGTAAGACAGTCATTTTGGCCTGATCACATTTCTTTCCAGACACTGGAAAGAATGTGTCTTTCCCTTATAGAAGGGAAAGAGGACCAACATAAGCTTAATTGCTACCGTGTCTGCGTCTACAGGAAAGCATCAGCGCTGCTTTGCCGACTACCTAAGAAAGATCGGAGTCTACCACTTCGAAAACACCTTGAACAAAGCAAAAAGCAATATGAATACGAAGTACACAAAGCTCTTTCCGAGCTGGACTATCTTGCACCACCAAGTTTGGTTCTCTTACAAGCCTTTCTGTCGGGCGTATGTTGTTGGAACTCTCGTTCACCCGTTCGGCTATAACGAATTTCATGCTGATTTACTCTTTACCAGGCGCTGTCCATGCAGAACCAAGGTGATATGTCCCGAAGCTGGACATTAGCAGCGTTCGCATCTCGAACCTTGGTATCTCTCAATTACCACTCTATTGAAAGTTTAACATTCAATGATGAAACAGAGCGTGACATACATGGGTCTTTGTATACGTGTTACTATCTGGATAAAATGCTCAGTGTGCTCCTCCTCAGGCCACAGTCACTGCCAAAGCTGAAGATCAAGCCAACGGACTTGGTTAATCTGGACAGTAATCTTCCACTTAGCGCTGCTATCAAGACTATGGTTGAATTTGCGCAGATTCAGGAAGGTGTCCTTGATATACTCAACCGAACTAGTCAAGACAATCAAGTCACAATTATCAATAGGTTGTTACGGGAAATGCGTGAAATCAATGAATTCATCAAAAAGGTGAGCGGACTCTGCATTAATTTAGTCGGAAGATAAAGATATTGATATATCGTTCTGGCAGCATCAAAATATGCCACCCTTCCGAGAAACAACTTATGAATGGGCCGCCCTAGAGTTTGGTTATTATGCACTACTAGCTAGTGTGTTGCATTTGAAACAACGCGTTCTCCAAGAACGATCAACGCGGGAAGATTGTCTGCAGGCTTCCCGACAAGCACTCATACGCTTGGCAAGAATCCAGGACGAACTTTACATGGATGCAAACTTACTCGACGATTATCCATATTCTCTGACATGGTCAGTCCTGATATGCGATATTATGGAACGATGCATCTCTAACTTTCTTCAGGACGCTATTGTTCTTCCCACTTAGTCCATTCTTTGTACTTTTCTGCAATGTTGTATATTCCGCGAACCTGGACGACTATGCACTGATGGCGGCAGTTACCAAAGAAATCATGCGATTTGTCGAGAAACACCCCGCAATTGCTGAGATACATAAGCTTTTCTCGGCTTTCCTGGCATTGGCCGAACCTCTGATCCATAATCAGCCTCATGGTCGTTCTCTACCCATTCCCGATGCTGCAACATCGGGGAGTGAACCCACAATTTCAACCAGGATGACAACTCAATATCACTCACACCCCGTCAGCTTGAATATTTCTCAAGAAAATGGCATTAGTATACCAGACCAAGGTATTGTCACTCAAGATGGACTGGTTGATCCAGACGAAGACCTCTTGTGGGACTTGATAGATTCTCAACCGTGGCTGGGTTGGATGGGATCGGATGGGTTGACGGGGAATCCCATAACTAATTAAATTTTATATTATGGTCATTTATCATATATAATAATTTGAACAAACTTGCCTCAGTCGTCATTGAAGGCTAGAAGGCTAAAGAGTCGGACGGACGGAAACGTCATTGTTCCGGGCTCGGGAGTATAATTCACGCCTCCGTCCGCAAATCCACTCCAACATTCGCGCTAGGGATTTGCTCGGCCTTGGCATAGCGCGAGCACGAGACAAAAAGGGCTCTGATTGTTAATCGAAACTATATATAAGTGAGAGAAGAGATGCTTCATCTCCTACAAAACGCTCGGCTGGTCACCCCACAGATTTCAAAATTAACATAAGATGCTCGTCTTGATCGCTGGTATCACTGGCTTCGTCGGCCTGCCATGTGCCAGGTCCGCATTTGCGCGTGGCTTCAAAGTCAGAGGCCTTGCCCGTAATATTGCCAAGCTCCCGGAAGATGTTCGAAGTCGTCTTGAAGGCTTCGAGACGTTGTCGAGCCCCTATGACATCGCTGCAATGGACCGGGCTACCAAAGGGGTTGATGCCATCATTTGTTCATTCGCCGGAATCCCGGAATTGCTTATGGAATCGCAACTACTTCTCCTCAGAGCAGCAGAGAGAGCGGGCGTGAAGGTAAGTAGATAGCGCGCCTCTCTCTGGACACGCATGGCTAAGTGATTTGGTTGAAGATCTTTCATGCCACCTCGTGGAACTATGACTGGAGACTTTCTCCGGGCTCAAACGAGCTTTACGATGATATGCGGGGCTTTTCCCATCACGTCGCAATCAGTTCGACCATCAAGCCGATCTATATGTTCACTGGTGCGATCGCGGATTACTACTTCAAGCGTAGCCGATATGACTGGGATCCAGATACCAAGACCTTCAACTTCCATGGGCCTTCGACTTCCCTCACTCGATACACCACCGCAGATGACATCGGGAATTATGTGCTCGAGGCTATCACCGCCCCAAATGCTGCCGATGGAGGCTTTATTCGAGTCCAAAGCTTCGAAGCTTCTCCCGAAGATATTGTCAAGGCATACAATGCCGCGAGAGAAGGCAACGCCACTGCGAAGCTTAATTGCTTAGGCTCGGTGAAGGACGCAGAGGACAAGCTAAATGATGGTAGAGCTAGACATGGCAAGAGCGGTCGGTACAACTTCATTCGGTACGTGTATCAGTATCATATCCCAGCTCGTTCTTGGGATTATGAGCCGGTGGATGTTGCGCGTTTTCCAAACGTCAAGCAGACTAGCTTGGAGGAATTTTTCCGTCGCAATCCGGACGTGTAGTTAAGACACATTAGAACCGCACCTTTTTGTTTGTCGGCAGATTGACCATGTTGAATAAATCCTTGTGCTTCGGCCTCATCTTCTAAAAATTTCACGAAACGGTCGAAAAACTCATCATCATTACTTCCAGTCTAATTTTTGAACACATAAGCTCCGAGTAGAGGCTCCATGGTTTTCAATGGCTGTGATGGGAGGATTGTTCCCATCTTGGTCCCATGACAAATAGGAGTGAATTTGAAAAGGTGGCATTGCCAAAAGACAAAGCCAGAAAGGAAAATTAGCATGTTCCATTACTTTACCCAATGAAGGTGAAAGAAAACGATTTGCAACCAGGTAAAAAGCCTGGAAGACCACAAGGTCTTGTTGAAGAAAGCCTCTGTCTACAGAATTACATACTTGTGATTAAACCCAGGCGAACACTCTGAGTGTGTATGGGAGATAAATCGTTTTTTCCTGTTCTAGCGGGAGCTGATATTAATCGCTTATGACCATTCTTACTGTGGAAAAGAGCATATGGGTGTGTAAAGAATATGGCTGGTCTGAGTACACGCCGATCCAATTTGATCCCATGTATATTAAAAGAAGAGACTATACCATTGTCAGAATACATCATCTTACAGAATCTATGAGCTAAATGGCTCAACCGTGAGTATACATGTCGGTACTTACATTCGGATGAAAGTGGGTCTTCCTTCACGGACGGACAGACGGACGGAAACCGGAGCTCTAATGATGACGACGATCGACCTAACCACACAGAATCTTCACGGATTCTTGGGTTACAAGATGTTGTAAACCAATTTACGGCTTCCGTGCTAAATAAGAAGCTTAATAATGGTAGATTTTCAGGGATTGAAGACCTATAATCATCACAGGCTTTAAAAGGCCATATGGCACGAAGGTTAGCACCTCATCTATACTTCCATCCTCACCCCGGTATCATTTCGAGATCTACCTCTTTTTACGTCCAACGTCAGAAAGATTGATAGAACTATTTCACTCCAACCTCAACATGTCCGAATCATCTCTGGTTCACTATACCACCGTCACCCGCGAAATCGACGCACCTATTGGCGAAGTCTGGGGCCTCGTGGCAGGCTTTGGCGCCGAAAAGGCATGGTACCCAGGCGCCAAGTCGGTATCTCTCGAAGGATTTGGAATAGGCAGCGTCCGCACCTTTGACTACGTCTACCCTGCCGGCAAAAATAAGGGACAAGAATATACCTTCTCCGAGGAACTTACGGAGTATGATGCTTCCAAGCACTCGATGACTTTCCAAGTTCGAAGACCCGATTATCCCGACATGATCGCCTTTGGAACCACAGTATTAGACTCACTCGGGTCTAACAGGACCCGTTTCCGTTGGATCGCGGAGGGCTCGCCCTTACCTGATGACTTTGTCGCGATTTTGCGCGAGGACCTCAATGAACGGTTCGATGGGCTCATCACTACTATCGCCAACCAGCTGGTCTAGAAGTGGGGTTAGTGGGGGAGATATGGCTTTTTCGGAATCATGTTAGGGGAAGCCAGGCCCTTGTACGCATTGATCCACATCCAGTCTAATAAAGCAAAACCACGTTTGATCCATGCCAACTTCTTGATCGTTCGGATGTATGCTCGATATCATTGAAGATGCAAATTGGCGATTATATCTATCGTCGTAGATAGACTGCGGCACGGTTTTGGATTTGGTCTTGAAATGCTAACCAAAATCTAACCGCAAAATCGTGAGGTTTTGAAATGTCTGCCAAAAAACCGCAATGCAGTTATTTTGCAGTTAACTGTAGTACCGCAAATAGAAAAGATTTAGCTGTTTTAGTAGATTCTCTGTATAATTTTGGTTTGGTATTCATAAAATTCATAAAATTTCCATAAAACAGCAAATCCTGGTATATTTGTTCTGTTTGAAAAACTGCGGTTAATCGCAAAACCGAAATCTAACCGCATATTATTGAGATCTTGAATTGAAGACCAAAAACTGCTGCGGTTCTTGTGGTTGATGCCGCAGTCTATACATAAGTACCGCGATATAATATAGCGATCTGTTGACCATTTTATCTACTGACCACTTCGATACATAGTATATATCGAAATGGTATAGTATACCGTCTTGAGTCTAGAATACTAGTCGAAATCTCTGGGATAGTACTACTATTCCAAGGATTTCGAGACAGTACCTTTTCTACTAGAAAAGGTATTAGGTAGAAAGAACCCTACGAAAAAAACGACAGAAAGAAAGATATTTTCAAATTAATAGTACGGCACTATGAATATAACGCAGCCCAGTAAAGCCAATACAAACTACTCTTTATCGTGCAGGTCCAGGGTCTAAGTAGCAAAAAAGTGGCAAAAGGGATGGACAGCGCCAGCAAATAGTAAAAGTCGTGTATTCGTTTCCTCTGGCCCTGCACAGATATCATTCAAGAAGTCATGCAACTAGCCGTGACGCGGCAATTAAGCCAACACTTTTTCTATTGGACGCGTAAGAACACTTAAATTCTACGGCAACGCAATGCTCAAATAAGTACAATATGGGCTCTGCCAATGTTCAATGATGACCAGGCCATTGCAAGAATTTATCTCAACATGGACAAATTGATCAAATCAATTTGACAAAGCCACGCCACAAGCCTTGGGAAGTGAATATGCCCCGTGGATCAATCGCCTTCTGAATACTTTGCAGTCTTTGCACATTATGATCGCCATAACCAGAGAACACCGTATCAGCCTGTGCCGCCGAGGCGTAGTTGATGTACTTGTATCGGTTTGCGACACCAAGATCGTTAGCCGTGTTATTGAGTCTGTCAATGATATTTGCTGTCATTCGGTTGACATCAGCATCGTTGGTACTGTTTGACCATGCCGTAGAAATAAGAATCACTTTGAGAAACGTCTGTATAAGTAAAGAGAAAATTCAAAGATGGGATATAGGAGACTTACAGAAGAGAGGTTCGACTCGGTCGATCCCTAAGGCATTCCCACCTCGCTGCTTCATAGCCTTGATGGCATTACTTTGCAACGGGTAAGAAATGAAATTCGGAACCAGACCGGGGACTGTCTTGATTGCTTCGACCTCCTCTTGGAAGATCTTCAGGCTCTCCGACAACAATGCGCGCGATGGAGCCACACTTAGGGTAGCAAAAAGGTGGCTAAAAATAGTCAGTATATTGAAACCCATGTTTGAGTGCTTTCGACGAAAGATACCGTGTTGTGCCCATTGAATCCGTTCCATCAACAGCTTGGCTCATGGGACCAATATTAGTGCTTCTGCTCAATGTAGGAATCCGGTCTATGTCTGCGAAGACAGGTGGGTTCCGAATTGGCTTCCCGTATCGTTGCGTACCACTCAATATGAATTGGTCACTTTCAGAGCTGTACGTATAGTAAAAATCGTACCCCATTTCTTTGTCTTTAGTGAGGTTTTTACTTGTGTACAGATCGTAGACTTTGTCGAGCAGTTGGTCCGACCGATTCGCACTATAGGTTGTCATGCTAGTGAAGACAGGGCCTTGGGGGAAAGTTCGAATAATAAAGGCCGTGACGATTCCGAAGTTATTTCCGCCACCTCGAAGTGCGAAGTAGAGATCAGGATTGTGTGATTCCGAAGCAGTCGTGATTGTTCCGTTCGAAAGAACAACCTAGACAAGAACGTCAGTGATTTGATTGTTTAATTATCGAGATCTACTAGATTGATCGCGTACCTCATATTCGTAGACATTGTCTAACGACCACCCGTACTTGTTCGAGAAAGGTGATGTTCCTCCACCGAGAGTAAAACCACCCATACCGACACTGCCGACTCGGCCACCAACGAAAGATAAATTCTGAGACTCCAGCACCTGATAGATCTGAATGCTGGTCGCGCCACCACCCACGCGTGCTTGATTGCCCTCTCGAAGAATCTCAACCTCTCTGAGACGGTTGAGGTCCACGGTCACCCCGTCAACTGAGTTTGAATCTCCTGGATTTCTGGAGTGTCCCCCTCCTTTCACTGAAAAGTAGCACCAGTGAGATACGAGAATATTGAGAACTTCGGCAACATCATTAGCCGAAGAGGGTTCAACTCGACAAGCTGGGTGAACTTCTTGCTGCTTCGCGTCCCAGATCGTGAAGTTATCGTTTTGAGGCCAGTGAAAGGCGGATCCGAAAGTCGAGGAAAGCTGAGAGCACTGGGGGCATGTCAGTTATGAACAAAAATAATTTCACGTCATGAGGTAAAACATGCAGCTTGTTTGCAGTTTGTCGGGACAGACCGTCCTGATAAGCCGTTGACCCTTTCATGGGCAGGTGTATTGGCGTAGGCCACAGCCAAAAGACATGCCAGTGGAGCCAAGATTCGAGTCATGATATAATGGTTTAGCGCAGGTATCTGAGTGAAATCCGGGATGAAGATAAGAATTTGCTTTGGCGAGGGGGATATCTGGCATTTATAAGCCAAGTCTACAGGACCAGGTTTGAAGTGAGCATCTTTTCGCCGAAAGACCCTTGCAAGAAAAGATCCTTGCTTATTCCAGGTTTCGATTACCCCATATGCTCCTGATGCAACACTTTCTCTGTGCCAAGCAGTGCCCACGATGATCTTAATATCAAACTTCATGGACCGGCAAAGGTTCCTATGCAATATAAAGCGGCTGGTCCCGAGAGGGCTTGAGTCTCTTACGCGTCATTTGTATTTACAAGCCACGAAGTGGCTGCATAAACTTTCAGACTGTCTCGTCTGGGCATATGGTTGTCCATGGCCATCTAAACTAGAACACATGCTATCAAGGGTTGACATCGAGATGATTTTTTTTCTTGAAAGCGTCTGATTTGCGTTCTGGGTAGGTATGTGAACCAGAGAAGTGGTGAGGGGAAAAGGAAAGGCAGAGAATAGCCAAGGCGACAATGCTGCCGAAGAGAAATGGGTTTGGGATCGTCTCTCTATTATTCTTGCGTACACCAAGAGGACATGGGTCCTGTTTTCCAGTATTTTTGCCAATGCTGACACGCTGACGAACAGATTGCCATCAGGAATTTTCTGGATGTCAATGCACTGGTACCTACTGGTAACTTCGAGGAGGTGGTTGACCATGTCAACTATTCTAGGGTAGGAGAAGTAGACTGAGACTCATTCCCATATTATCGACCAATCATATAAAAGTTGTCATCAAAAGGTGTTCCCCATATTTATGTACCAATCATGATGGATGTGTCATCAATTGAGTGAGGGTGGGTCCCTGGTGTACTTGAGACTTCAAATCCATGTGTCCAGTCACAAAAGCACCTTAAGATGTGGGTTAAGCCCGAAATATCACAGTTCAAAAGCAATCATGCTAGTCTCCAAACATCTCCACTTTATCAAACCCACTCAATACGTCCACAATTCAAGTCAAATGGATGATCCTTGAGTTATAATCCGGGATCTGCAACTTGATGACACCCTTCTTCCGATTGGTCCATTCCGCTAGGCTATCTTTCTACTGTAGTGCAGAGTCTGGAATATGAAGATCCTATGAAGGGGGATGAGAGGGATGCAATTCTAAACACTTGTCACGGAAGATCTAAAAGCTTGAAGAGAATCACCCTGCTCATGCTTGGAAAACACAGAAAAGCTTCATACAATGTGACCACGAGATGAGCGTCCGTTCTAATGGGAATTCGGAGCTAGTAACTTACTATTCCCGAGAGAGAGAATCAAACGCCCGGCCTGCAACTAACGATAATTGTGGAGATTCGATCTGAAGTCTTGGCCAGTCATTCGTCTTTTGTCATCATCCCATACCACAACCCAGCACCATAATTGGAGCTCCATGCTTCCATGGGTTCCTTTGAACCAGCGAACGTTCGGGAAAAATCAGCTCTGAAAATATATAAAGATATAAATACTCGTGGCATCCAAGTGCCGATCGCTTCAGATACAATTCTCATTTTCAATATTTGAGCATTCTAGCTACTATCGCTCTAAAGCTACGGTCAACATGAAATACGTCCAACTTGGAAGCAGCGGCCTTCGCATCGCCCCGATTGGAGTAGGATGCATGAGTTTTGGGAACCCTGAAGGTCGTTTCAAGTGGTCAATCCCGGAAGAAGAAGCGTTGCCAGTGTTAAACCATTGCTACGAGTCGGGACTCAACTTCTTTGACACGGCAAACGCATATTCCAATGGTCAGTCTGAAGAGATTCTAGGCAAAGCGATCAAAAAGTTCGGATGGCGCCGTGAAAGTCTCGTTATCGCAACCAAAGTGTGGGCACCCGTTGGTCGGGGGTTGGAACAGCCACTGGCTATGACGAACGATGAAAAGGACAACGCCGGCTACGTGAACCAATATGGACTGAGCCGCAAACATATTTTCGAGAGCATCGATGCCAGCCTGAAGAGACTCGACCTTCCCTATGTTGATTTGTTGCAAATTCATCGATTCGACCCTACAACCCCACCGAAAGAGACAATGGAAGCCCTCCATGATATTGTCAAATCCGGCAAAGTACGGTATATTGGTGCTTCATCAATGTACACTCATCAGCTCCTAGAATATCAGTACATTGCTCGCATGCACGGCTGGACAGAGTTCATCTCGATGCAGAATCTTCACAACGCCATTTACCGAGAGGAGGAGAGAGAAATGTACCCTGCATGTACTAAACTTGGAATGGGTGGCATTCCTTGGAGCCCTGTAGCAATGGGATTCCTGGCTCGACCCTGGCGTGAATTCTCGAAGACTACACGTGGAGAAAATCAGGGCTTGGGTTTTCTCGGTCAGCCCGCCACAGAAGCAGACAAGAGGATCAATGAGCAACTTGAGAGAATCGCGGAACAGCGTGGTGTGTCAATGGCAACAGTGGCTATTGCTTGGTCTCTCTCGAAGCCATTCATTACGGCGCCGATTTTGGGTATGAGCAAGAAAGCCAGAGTCGATGAAGCAATCAATGCTATCTCTTTTGTGCTCACATCTGCTGAGTTGAAGAGTATCGATGACCTTTATGAGCCCAAGAAGGTGCTTGGCCATCAATAGATGCCTTGTCTCTGAAGTTATTATTTGATTGCTTCATGGTATTTTATTTTATTTTTTTTATTGTTAAGCATTAACCTTCTTTGATTTCAATTTTCTCAGCCTCGAAGTACACGACCTTGAATGCCAAGAACTAGACTAATATATCAAATCTGCCCATTGATGGACTATTTTATGCAAGTGGGTGGCTGACAAGGTGGGCCTGTTTAACTCTTGGCGGAATTGTATGATTGGTTTCCAACCTTTCAGGATGATGTTAATAATTCCACCCTTGAATGCATTCCCTCTTTGCTGGTTCTCCATCACTTCTCCTAGCCGAACCTGCAAAACTGCCGACCAAATTCTGTCCTAAGACTACACCAATTCTAGATCAAAATAACACATGCGCGGGATCGCAAGTATGACTCGATTAAGTCAGCAGTCCTCCGACAAGCGGGATGCTTCAAGATGCCGGCGGCAGCGCTTGAGTGAGTGGCCAGATGAGGATTGGTCGGGTATCTCCGATCCAAAAACACGTCGAAGACTCCAAAACCGCTTGAATCAAAGAATTAGACGTAAGTTCGCCACCCGGAACGCCCAACTCGACGAGTAGTGACTAAGAATTTTCTCTACAGGGTTAGAAAATAAAAAGCTCCAAATGTCGTCCCAGGATGGCAACACAAATACAGAAGACCCCGACGCTCCGATTTCACAGGGCGAGTCATCAGCGCTTTCTACTGTCTCCCAAAGGAACGATCGAGTGGAAGTGTTAGAAAACCCTGTCAGCGAGCATGACCCACTTAAGGCGATTGAAGACGTACACATACTAGAATGCCATTCACCTGCAACAAAAAGAAAAATGGATGTTTTAACCCAAATCGCCTTACACTACTACCATTCGGGCTCTCCTCGAAATGATCTATTACTCCATCTCGTCCAACTCAACTTCACCAGGGCACTAATGGAAAATACACGAATATTGGGCCTTACATCCGACCAACTTCACGACGATGCAATTTCACCATTCAATACCATCGGACCATGGCAATATGACCTTCTCAATCATCTCCCAAGAATGCTTCAACCTACTGCAATCCAGAAGTCTATCCCACATCATCCATGGTTGGATTTACTTCCCGACCCTCAATTGAGAGACAATTTGATTCTTGCCGGAGATTTTGAGGAGGAGACAAAACTTTGCTTAGATATGAAGGGCTGTGGAGCACCGCGGTCGCAGAGAAGTGGTATTATAGTCTGGAGTGACCCTTGGGATCCGGCCGGGTGGGAGATTACGGAGCCTTTTGCTCAATGTTGGGGTTGGGTCATTCAAAACTGTCGTGACTTAGCCTACTCGACAAATCAGTGGCGGGCGAAACGGCATGAACGGCCGCTTTTTCGCATGAGTTGAGTCCGCAAGGTTTGATCAAAAAAAGGCTTCAACTGATATCCCTTGTAGCTATGGGCCGAGTAAATGAAATCCATACCTATATCAATACCGTAAATGACCAACCTATTTTTTATCTTATGTTGAAGCGTGATTTCGTTACTATGAACATGTGGTAGAAATCCTCTTTGTTCTATTTCCCAGGGGTTTCTTTTCATCATTCTCCTATCCATCCCCACCTGCCCGGAAACAAGGTACGAATTTTGAGACTTGAAACTTTTCCTTGGTGATAAGACCTAATACTAACCAATACTATGGGCTGATCGAGGAAGAGAAGGGGCTCATTTAAAAGAATTGGGCTGGAATGATGAGAGAAACTGCAACGACGAGTTATGCTGCTAATGGTGAGGACATCAGTGTGGAGCGGCTAGGTAAGGTAGGATTGAGGCATGTTCTGTTTAAGCAAGTTCTCTTTTTTTGTTTTTCTTTTTAATCCTGGCAATGTCAAAAATATTTGAGATCCATTTCTGACCTCCATCTAGGGCCCTGTGTGTTGTCATGATCTGTTTTATAGTGGGTCTTCGGCCGATGGAGACCCACTTAATCCTCTCATGCGCCAATATCATGACACCCTGTTGAGGTAGACTTGTTTTCTAGTTGAAGCTCTATGAAATTTTCGGCCGAATATGAGGAGTGATCAATCTGATTTCCTGCAAATTCCAAATACATTGGACGTTTTTGCTCTCTCCACAACTAGGCTGGAATGTTCCCTCTATTGGCCGCCAACCCTTCATTCGATCAAGTTCTAGTGATCATTTCAAACAAATTGAAGCCACGCAATTTTCAGTAGCTTTGGGAGAGAAGATAATGCTGGTATACTATATGCATCCATATACCTACTCATATTCCTAAGCTGTGGAGAGGTTCAGACTAAGAAGTAAGCCACCTGCATGTTGTTTTCTCCCGCTCCGTGACACTTCAAAGCAAGTCGCTAATTGCCCAGGTGGTGTTTGCCTTCGGATTTACCTTCCATTTCCGCTCGACATATGGTGAATATGAAGAGTGATACTGAAAATTCCGCTTCTTTGCCTGTTCCTGATGGCTACTCCTTGCAATTCAAAAAGGAGGATGACTGGTCAGGCATAATTGATCCTCGAACGCGGAGACGATTACAGAATCGATTAAACCAGAGAGCTTGTCGTATGTAAAGTATAACTTCTATACATTGTTATCATTCCGAGTTTATTAAGTGTTTCTAACTGGAACATAGGGAGACGAAAATATGCTCAAACTAGTCAAGTCTCCATGAAGGAAATAGCTTCCCTACCCGATGAAAGGTTAAAGGGATATCCTAGAAGATGGCTTTCTATGGATGATGCACAGTCTCTGATAGAAAGAATCAAGGAATCTTCATTGGATACCTATGCAAGAGGATCCTCTACTGAGGGTCATCTGATAATTCTCAGCAAATTGTATGTGTATCGTGCCTTTCTCCGAAATTTATCATTTCTCGGGGTAATACCTCACCGTGATTGGTCGTCGCAAAACGCAATATCTCCATTCAAAACCTGCACCTCAGAGCAGATCAACGAAAAAGAGCTGCCGGTCAGCCTACGGCCCACACAGATCCAGCGCAAGATTCCCCATCACCCGTGGCTGGATTTCTTCCCATTTCCCAGAATGCGGGATAATCTAATCTCCGCCGGAGATAAGTTTCACGAGACTCAATTCTGTATTGAAGTCATGGGATTTTGGGATATTTCGACCAGGAGCTGTGGTATTCTGGTGTGGGGTGAGCCATCAGACCCGAGGAGTTGGGAAATAACAGAAGCATTTCTGAAAAGGTGGCCATGGGTGGTGCGTGGACTCCCGGAGCTGATTGAGTCCACAAATTATTGGAGGACAAAACGAGGGCAGAATAGCATTTTTAGGTATCTCTAAATTATTTACAAGCCTACATACTTTCAGTGTACTCCGTAGCCTTCGAAACTAAGGTGAAGTTCGTGAGTATTCAACTTGATTCCGATGTTATTCAAAGCCATCAAAGATGGAGCAAGCCAATGGTCAAATGAACAGATATCATTGCACCAGGCAGAAGCCAATACCATGAGATAGTGATTTCGGCCGATATCCGCTGAACTATGATCTGCAGATGGATATTCAGTACAAGGCTTGGTTATTGGGACTGGCTAGAATTCGGCCGACAAGTGATTTTACGCACTTCTTGGCTATTTCTGATCAGCATCAAGGGGCTCTAGGCAAAGTAGTATCAAATTATAAAAAAAAGACGTCTTCTCGCACGTGAAGCCACAGATTCTATCTAGAGAAATCTAAAAAATAGATTCTCTGTCTTGATACAGCGTCCTAGAACATGGCCTCTCTATTGAATGAAACAATGCGAGCCGTTGTTTGGCAAGGACAACCATTCAATATCTCTGTTCTGGATGTGCCTATGCCAACCATCATCAACCAAACAGATGTGATCGTCAAGATGTCAAGAGCAGCTATCTGCGGTTCCGATTTGCATATATATCGAGGTACCATGGAGGGACAAGTCCTTCCAGTTGGCATTGGCCATGAAGGTGTCGGATATGTGTCAGAGGTAGGATCTCTGGTAGGATCTCTGAATGTAGGAGACCCAGTGATTGTGCCTTTCGCAAGTCCGGATGGTCATCTCGACACAGAGCTCACTCCTGTCCCGTACGCCGCATTTGGAAATGGAGGATCTTTGGGCGGAACTCAAGGTGAACAGTTGTCAGATCAACAACGATAGCTTCACGAATGCTGACATCCACGTAAACAGCGGAGTATTTGCGAGTCCCATTTGCAGACGAGGGGTTGATTCCTATACCAAATGTCAACTACACCGACCCGGACACCAATGAAACGATTTCCTTGCTTAATGACTATGTCATGATGTCGGATATATTTGCTACGGGATGGACGGCCCTTGATTTTGCTGCGATGGAACCAGGGGACACAGTGGCAATCTTCGGTGCTGGACCCGTCGGACTGATGGCAGCGTATTCAGCGGCTCTACGTGGCGCATCCCGCATTTACAGTGTCGATTACGTGCCCGAACGTTTAAGGCTCGCTGAATCGATTGGAGCAATTCCTATCAACTTCCAAGACGCAGACCCAGTAGATCAAATCATGGCCCTAGAGCCCAGTGGCGTTTCTCGAAGCATCGACTGCGTCGGATTTGAACAGCTCAATGACAATTTGACTGAACAGTCAGATGTTATAATGCAGAATATGCTGGCCATCACCTCAACCAACGGTGGTATGGGAACAGTGGGCGTATACACTCATGAGCACGGCAACACCGCAAGTCAACCTCGTGCTTCAACTATCCACACTCATTTCAATATTTCACTTGCGGACTTTTGGGGAAAGGGACTGCACTGGGGAGCCGGAATTTCCAGACCCTTGGATCTAGCACCCAATCTACTCCATCTGGTGGCATCTGGAAGAGCAAGACCAGGGTTCATCGTCAGCGATGTCATCAATATCGAGGATGCGCCAGATGCATATGCTAGATTCAACAGCCGCAAAGCTACAAAGGTTGTTATTAACTTTGATGATTGAATAATTGTACCTGGGGCTATAGCCATGAACCTATAGTGGCCTTTTCTCCATTCATTTTCATGAATGTAAAAGTCATCTGCTGGGCGGGGATTTTCCAATGGGCATTTTTTGATTATCACAAGCAAACTCAATTGAGAATAGCTTACTATTGAATAGATCCCCAAGCTTCCGACAATATATACAATTTCGCCAAAATCAAGATGGAGGTACAGGTAGGATTCGGAATACTTTCCTACTCTCAAGACACCCAAAATCTGTGACGGTACTCAGGTGACTTCCATGGCTTTGGTGACTTATTATGTTCGAATTAAGCACTTGAAAGATATTTAATTTTTGATTTCTTTCCCGTTTTATTCAATTGGTAGAACAATCCAACAAAGCTCACCAATTTCTCTGGCTACTTATGTATCTGCGAGTTGCAGATTTTTTGAACCTGATTGGCTAAAGAGAGCATTATATTTAAGCTCTCTTGATCAATCTCCTTGCACGTTAAAGGGGCCACTGGGCAGGGTATCATTTTCGGCCAATGTATCTGGAAAGTTTCCACATGAAACCCTTGGCGCGAAGTTGCATTCCCTCCGCTGGCATGATTGCTGTTTGTGGAGCCATATCGGCCGACGCGATGTCTTGCCAAGAAGATTCCTAGCATTTGTTCCCTGCACCGTCTTGGGGCCTAGGATATTAAATATGGTGGAGGGTATCAATGGTTCCTGAACCTCTCGAAGCTGCTCTAAATTATCTTGCTTCCTTTGCGACGAAGTCACGTCAGAACATTCATACAAACTTTTGAAAAAGACCATAGAGATATTTTTGTGCAATTTCATGTTTCTCCAAAGGTCGTTATGTTCCTTTTTATTACAACTGTTTGTGTTCACTCCAGCACTATCACTTCCCTTTGAAAATCCATCTTTGGGGGCCGGTACGCCGGTAGTGATGCAGGATCCGATCAATCCAGATATCTCTTCGAGCTGCTTATGATGCCATTTTTGATGGTCAATACGGCTCTCAGTTCGAGAATGCCATCATCACCCTTTGCTCTGACTGGGGAAAGCAAATACCTTGGAAACTACCAATTTATTCGAGCCCTCTATGCTCGACTGGGTTGCGGAGAACTGTTGTTCGGATATAATCCATGGATTGGATACAGTTTCACTCGAAACCGTTGATCTTGTAGAAGTTTGTTTATCTTAGATTTCATGTTTTGTCTACTGTACATTACAGGCGCAAATAATAGAAGCAACTGAAAGAAGTTTTCGGGTTTGACAAGAATCCTGAAGTTGCCCAAGGTTGACAGCATGGCCTGGCATTTACATTTTGTTAAGAAAACTGGAATCTGTGTCTCAATAATTAAGTTTAGTAGCTATTCTCCTTCGTTTGAGCGAGGCCTCTCTTTTTAGAGAGCTCATGGGACAAGCTTGCTCCCATGATATCTAGAAGATATACATTATGAGCCGCCCTTTTTCAATGGATTTAGTCCATTATTGAACCGGACCCGACATTTTTTCGACAAATGTAGAGATATTATTCTCTGACAAAGGAGTCAAGGAAGCTCCTAAGCACTCAGAAACCTAGCATGGAAGATCAGATGAGCAATTAATAAGAGCTTGAACCAATGTCTAGAACAATAAACAAAGTTATGATATGCGAATGCCGAGATATGGATATCTGCGGATACTATAAAACTGGTGCCTGAGGCATCAGACCACGGGCAAAAAGGAACACTTTCGCTAAGCAGGTCAATTTCACCATCAGAGCAGAACGGGAGACTTGAGGCTTGTCTGTTTCCTGAGTGCTGTTTATAAATCCTTGAAAACTATGGATTGAGTCGAATGTCCCAGCTAAGAAGGCTGAGTGCATCATCGGCACTGCGTTAGCGAGAGCCAAGAGACACGATGACTAATTAACGACGACAACCCTTCCCCTTCCGGACCTTTTCGTATATCCCTGACTTCAATTTTCCTGTTTGAATCCAGATTATAGGCATTGTTTGCTGTGATTTGTACCATGCAGACTCGCAAGCGTCCTGTGACGGCGTGTACAGAATGCCGCCGAAGGAAACAAAAGGTGACTTGCTGTCAGCCCTCCATGGTTGAAAGGTGGTATTCAGGAGTACTTACTTGTTGAGATAGTGCGACCGTGAAAGACCATGCAACATTTGCACTGGAAGAGATGTACCAGAGCGGTGTTCATATGAATATCCTGAAAGGTAAGGGTTGGCGTTGTCATTCTGGCGATATCGGCATTACATAGCATGCGGGACCATGATCGTCTAACTGCCATCTCCAATTCTAGCCCTGACAATGAGTTGACTCCCGGGGTGGACCACTTCCCATTACAAAGTCCACCATTAACAATTAGTGATGGCCATCCTCCGGAGATAATTACGGACCAATTGATTCGGAATCAAGTTGGATATGGTCCTAGTGAGGGAAACCCATTCTTAGAACTGTATAAAGTCAGTGGAAGATGAGTTTATCTTTTGAGAAACATAACTGATGGTCAAATAGCTTATGGGAGAAAATGACGGACTACAAATGTCACATCAAAAGCACAGTGTATCTTTGGCCCCAGAGACGATGCGCAACCTCTCCGATCTTTGTGCAATGATCCCTCCCCATGCAGTCACCCGAGAGCTTGTCGAGATTTATTTCTCAGAAGCCAACTGGTACTTTGCCCTTCTAGAAAAGTACTACTTCGAAAAGCTCTACGATTCTTGCTATGCTCTTAATATACACTCTGAAGAACATGGCCGTCCCGCTGAATATTCTAAAGATCTTCTATACTTCCCCGCCCTACTATTTCAGGTCCTTGCCGTTGCTTTGCAGTTTGCTCCTCTCAATACGCCCTCTTTTCATGCCTTGGGGATAGGAGATTTGAATCAACGGGACTGTCTCTCGAGTGACTTCTCAACCAGAGGAATGGAAATCGTGCGCATTGTGGGAAGACATGACCCATCAATTGTCGCCGTTCAGAGTGACATCATGAGAGCTTTATGGCTTAAAAACTCCAGTCGTGGGAGAGAAGCATGGCATGTGCTAGGCGGTGCAATCAGGTTAGCTTCACAATCATCATACAAATTTCAAGGCGTTTCTCACAATCTCGAAACAGAATGGCTCAGGATCTAGGACTTCACCGACAAGCTAAGGTTATTCAAAACACGCAATCTCCGCTTGAAGAAACCCTTGATCTCCTGTGGTATGATGAGTATAAAAGAAGACTTTGGGTCAAATTATATTCTTGGGATAGGTATGACTCTCCAGCCAATGTTTACGGTCCATGCTGATAACACTACAAGTCACATGGCCTTTTCCCTTGGTAGACCTCGTGCAATAAATAGCAGCGATTGTACAATAATGCCGCCATTAGATCGTGATATTCCCGCGAATCCGTCAGCAACAATTCCGACAGCTTTATTCGCGCATGAACCTCCTTCATCCTTCACGCCACACCTCTTTCAATATGCTGTCTGTCAGCAAATGCATGAAGGGATGACCCTTGGCGTTCAGAAAAGCCATGTTGAAGACTATACTTTGGTTCAAACTATTCATGGTCGCATACTGTCTTTGATAAACAACTTGCCTCCTGTGCACAGATTGGCAAACCCAGATAGATCTTGGGATTTAAGCCATAGGCACATTCCTAAACAGCGACAACAAATAGCAACAGCCGCTCATTCATTCCTCCTCGCCCTGCACAGACCACATTCAAAAAGCCATGCGACTAGTCGTGACGCTGCAATCGAATCAGCGCTTTCTGTACTGGATGCGCAAGAACGTCTCTTCGATCTTATGGCGACCCAATACTCTAATATTTACGCTCTCTCCGTCTACACCATCGATGCTTCTACTTTTTTGGCCGTCACCATGCTTCAATACCCTCCCTCGGATATTGATTTATCATATCGGATTGATACTGCAATTGAGAAGGCTAGGCGTCGTTTAGTCCTGACGAAAGAAAGAGTTCCCATGGCAAACTCCGCGTTGCAGGTTTTGAAGCTTTGCGACCTCAAAAGACAATCTTCGCCACAGCCCCAAGTTCCCACTCCCGGGTTTGCAATCTCTCAGCCAAGTCAAATAATGGGAACAGCTGTTTCTGGCGAGATGGGATTTGATTATTCGTCTTACCCTGCGCTAGGAATCTCCGGGCAAGCTCATGTTCCCAGCACTGTGTCTAATTTTGAGCCTAACCAAATTGATACTGCGATGATGTTCGACGAATTCATAGTATCTGAATTTGACATTGATTCATGGGTACAGCAATTGGGCCCGGTGGATGGTCTGGGCTAGCATTAAGATGAGTTTCGAACAATTCTAACACCGTCCTATCACTTTATGT